>OMCF01000869.1_pt1 | contig 11220 bp, 10 predicted proteins | sample 1673791 | NCBI WGS metagenome assembly OMCF01 (sample SAMEA103958127, study PRJEB25191) | human gut metagenome | biome: human-associated habitat [ENVO:00009003]; feature: intestine environment [ENVO:2100002]; material: feces | place: Germany | collected 2013/2015
TTTACACAAGGGAGCCTTGGGGTGCGCGCGAAAAAAGCCTTCCCTTCGTAGGAAGGCGCAGAAAAGGCCTCGACGGAATGCTCTTCTGTCGGGGCCTGTTACAGAAAATTCTGAACATCATACGCCTCGGGCGGCAGCGCGTCGGACAGCTCGACCAGCTCCGGGACAAAGCCGCCGCTGCGGTCGACCGAGATACGCGGCGATTTGAGCAGCGTCCGGTCTGTCGGCCCTCCGGCCGGCAGCGTCAGCAGCGCGTCCGTGCCGCCGCCCCGCTGCGACTGCAGCAGGATCGAGCCGCCGTGCGCCTGCATGATCGCCTGCACGACAGGCAGGCTGAAGCCCGCGCCGAAGCGCGAATCCTCCGGTGTCTCCGGCCTTGCGTAGCGGTGGAACGCGCTGCATAGGATCTCCGCGTCCATGCCCTCGCCGCTGTCGGACAGACGGATCACGGCGCGCCTGCCGTGCCGCGTGAGCGTCAGATGCAGCGTGCCTCCCGGCGCAGAGAACTTGACTGCGTTGGACAGCAGCGCCAGCAGCGCACGGCGCACCTGTCGGCGGTCGATCCAGACGAAAATGGGAGCCTGCGGCAGATCAACCTCCAACGCCAGCCCCATTTGCCGGCACAGCTCGTCCGCGCGCTGGGCCAGACCGTCCAGAAAATCGGTCAGGTCGGTCTTTTCCAGCGACAGCGGCAGCCGCCCGTGCTGCACATAGCTCAGATCGGTCAGATTCTCCGATGCCCGCAGCAGCTGATAGCAGGCGCGGTTGAGCACGGCCAGATTCTGCTGCACAGCCGGATCCTCTGCTTCGGAAAGAAGCGGGAAAAGTGTTCCGGATACGGACAGCAGCGTCGTCAGCGGCGTGGAGATCGACTGCGCGGCGCGGCAGAACGCGGCAAGTTCGTCGCGCGTATCCTGCGGCGGCAGGAACAGCAGCAGCGCATCGTCCAGCGGCTGCGTATTGGCGCTGACGCAGACGCCGCCGGCCATCACGGGCAGCACGGCCGGTCGTGCGTACAGCATTTCCGGCAGTGCCGCGTCCTGCGGTAAATAGGCGCGGAGCGCCGTTCCCACGGCAAAAAGCTCCTGCGCGTGGCAGTTCAGCTCCGCGACGGCGCCGTCCCGCACAAGGATGACCGGCTGCGCTGCTCCATCGTAAAGTGTGTGAAATTGTTCAGACGAAAGCGTCATAGCGCGATCCTCCCTGCGTGTAGCATATGCAGGTTTCGGGAAACAATCAGTCTCAGGAAGTTCCTGTTTCCCCATCATAGCGGATTCCGTCGGAAAAAGCAAGCTAAAACAAAAAAACATGATTTTTCCGCTGAATGGATGAAGCCTCTAACACAGCCGCGTCCAATAGCGGCGAGAAGCAGAAATTTTTCGCTGGATCCGTGACTTTTTGCGGGGCAGCACGAATTTCGAATGCAAGGCGTTTTTACCGCAATCATTCAAAGGCAGCTGCTATCAAATTTGGTGTATCGTAACAGGCGGCGCGTACCTTAGCGCCCCTTTTCTCCCCCATCTTTTCCGGCAAGGCGGAAAAAATGGGGCCGTCGGAGACATGACCAGCCCGCAAATCTGCACCACGCTGCCTCCAGACAAAACAGCCCCATTCCGGTCGAATGGGGCTGTTCATGCGTATATGGGTGGGGGAAGTTATTCTGCGGAAATGAGGTAATAATAGATCGGCTGGCCGCCGGAGACGAGGTTGACCTCCGCGTCGGGGGCGTGCTGCCGGAACAGTTCCAGCGCCGCTTCCGCGTCGGGTTCCTGAATGTCCGCGCCATAGAAGATGTTGATGAATTCCTTGCCGGCCTCCGCAGCCTTGTCCGCAAGAGAGGCAAGAAGCGTGGTGATCTCGCGCGTCGTACCGGCCAGCGCACCGTCGCACAATCCGAGATAGTCGCCCGCGTGGATATCGAAGCCGTCAAAGTCCGAGTCGCGCGCGGCATAGGTGATCTGCATGGTCATGACGCCGGAGAGGCAGTCGGTCATGGCCGCTTCGTTTTCGCTCGGCTCCATCGACGCGTCGAACGCGAGCATGGCGCTGATGCCCTGCGGGACGGTCTTGGTCGGGATAACCACGACTTCGCGCGAAGCCAGTTCCGCCGCAGCCTGCGCGGCCATGATGATGTTCTTGTTGTTGGGCAGGACGAAGACGATCTCCGCAGGCGTCTTTTCGATCGCGTGCAGAATATCCTCCGTCGAGGGGTTCATGGTCTGGCCGCCCTCAATGATTTCGTCGACGCCGAGATCGCGGAACACGCCTGCCAGACCCGCACCCGCGCACACGGCGACGCTGCCGTAGCGCTTTTCAGGCTCCGCCGGAGCTTCCTGCTTCGCGGGCTGGTTTTCCAGCTCCTTTTCCACGGCCTCCAGATCGTCGGTCGACCGGGCCTTGCGGCCTGCCGTCAGATCGTCGTGCTGCAGGCGCATATTCTCGATCTTCGCAAGCTCCAGCGTGCCGTACTTCTGGGCCTCGCTCAGCGCGTCGCCCGGAATGTTCGTATGTACGTGGACCTTGAAGGCCTCGTCGTCCTCGCCGATGACGAGACTGTCGCCGATGCTGCCGAGATACTCGCGCAGCGGGTCGAGCGAGGTGATATCCTCGCGCTTGCGCACGATGAAGACCGTGTCGAAGGCGAAGGTGATATCCTCGGAGTCGAAAATGCCGAAATCGGCCTCTTCGTTTACCGCGCCGGCATCCTCGCAGACGATGTCGTTGCCGCGCAGGCTTTCGAGCATCCCGCGCAGAATGAGGCAGAAGCCCATGCCGCCCGCGTCGACGACGCCGGCCTTTTTGAGAACCGGATTCTGGTTGACGGTGTTGTCCAGCGCGGCGTGCGCCGTGTCGAGGCAGTGCTGCAGCACATACTCGATCTCGTTGTTTTCCGCGGCCAGATCGCGCGCGGCGTCTGCCGTGAGGCGGGAGACGGTCAGGATCGTGCCCTCGGCGGGCTTCATGACCGCCTTATACGCGGCCTCCACGCCCGCAGTGAGTGCGGCGGCAAAATCCTTGCCGTCGGCCTCGAGCTTGCCCTTGAGAGACTTGGAAAAGCCGCGGAACAGCAGGGACAGGATCACGCCCGAGTTACCCCTTGCGCCGCGCAGGAGCGCGGAGGCCGTCTTATCGGCGGCCTTGGTGAGTGTAATGCCGTCCGCCTTGCGCAGCTCTGTGCTGGCGGCAGAGAGCGTCATGCTCATATTCGTGCCGGTGTCTCCGTCCGGGACGGGGAAGACGTTCAGCTCGTTGACCTTCTGCTTGTTCAGGTCGATCTCGGCAGCGGCGGAGAGCATCATCCGGCTGAACGCCGCGCCGTCAATGGTTTTGATCATGGTTTACCTCCGTGAGCGCCCTGTATGCGCGCGTGAATTGAAATCGATATCAGTCGACGGAAATGGAGTCGACGAATACGTTCACGGCACGCACCTCGGTGCCCGTGGACTTGGTGACGAAATAGCGGACCTCGCTGATGATGGAGGACGCGATTGCGCTGAGATTGACGCTTTTGTCGACCATGATGTGCAGGTCGATGGATATGGAATTATCGGGGCTGAACGTGACCTTGACACCCTTGCCCATTGCCTCCTTGCGCAGCAGATGGACCAGCCCGTCCGTCATGGATCGCACGGCCATGCCCTTGACGCCAAAGCAGTTGGTCGCCGCAAAGCCCGCGATGTTGGTATAGACAGCGCTGTCGACCGTGATCTGGCCGGCGTCTGTATTCATACGGATCATCAAGATTCCTCCTTCTGGGATATTCAATTCATTCTAACCGATTTGCCGGGAAAGTACAAGTAAAAAAACGGGTTTCAGCCTTTTTCATAACCGGTCACGCCGTTATTCTGCATCCATTGGAGCTTTTCACCCATCAGATACGTCAGCGTCTCAAGCTCCGGCCGCTCTGAGCTGCTCAGATACTTGCGCAGGTCATACAGATCATTGTACGTCAGGTACGGATAATCGCCCTCGACATAGGTTCCGTCGGGCTTGATGCTGTAATAGAGATTGTGGTTCGGCATGACCCAGCCGGAGCCGGTGTCCACAATGGCCAGCAGCATCCGGTCGGCCAGCGCGCGCAGATCCTTCCGGTTCAGCAGATCTGCCGCGTGGTACAGCGCCAGACACTCCGACGCCTGATGGTTGAGCGAGGTATGCGGGGCGGTCAGCTCGTCCGGGTGCCAGTAGTCGGGGATCAGCCAGCCGCCGTTTTCCGTGGGGATGTGGCTCGTGTCGGCAACCTGGCTGAAAAAGGCGAGATAGCGGTTCATCGTCTCCTCGAACATCCCCTTGCCGAGCCTGCGGGTGGCCGAGATGTAAAGCTCAAGCAGGTCGGTATTGAACCGGGTGTCATAAAAGCCCGGCCCGATGCCGTAATCGCCCTGGAGCCATTCGCTGCCGGGTGTGGTGGGCACATAGCCGTACTGGTTCTGCCGCTGCGACATGGTATCGAGCGAGAGGATGACGAGCGCGGGCGCTGCCTTGCAGCGCGGCATCAGGCCAAGATAGCCCCGGATGCAGTAGCTTGCGGCGCAGCAGTAATAATAATTCGTGCCGGACGGGATATAGTTGGAGGGCGATTTGCGGAAATAGCCGTCGAAGCACCAGTGCGAATCGCCGTTTTTCACATAGTTGACCCACGCTGTTGCGCAGTTGTCCGCGCTCCAGTCCAGCCCGGACGGCGCGGTCAGGATCAGTGCGTCCGTTACGCAGTCGGGCGCAAGGCCGTAGCCGTCCATCGTGATGCGGACGCCGCCGTCACGCAGCTTCGTGGTGCGCAGAATGCCGTCCTGCTCCGGAAAATACTCCCGTGAGCCGTTTTCGCGCAGGGCAAACGTGCGCGGCAGCGCAAGAAAATACGTCTGCCCGGAGGCCAGCTCCACGACGACGACCGGCGAGGCATACAGCCCGTCCCCCAGCGCCTGCGAGCGCCAGTCTCCGGCGCGCTTGTCATAATACCAGACCGTGCCTGCCTCCGTGACAGTCTGGTCGAAAAAGCGGATATAGCTGCCCCTGCCCGCGGCGCGAAGACCGGCCGCGCTGACGCCGTCGGAGACGGCGTATTCCCGGCTCTCGATCTGATACTGCCCGTACTGGGTGGTTTCAATATAGACCTCGGCGGTATACTTTGTGGAGGTCAGCACCCGATCCGGCGTGCGGCCCGCTGGCTCGTCCGGTTCGTCCGGAGCCTCTTCCTCCGGAAGCTCTGCCGGAGCTGCTGCTTCGGATTCTGCTGCCGGCGAGGGTTCTGCCTGCGGCTTGCCGCAGGCGCACAGCTGCGCCAGTACCAGAATCAAAATCAGGATCAGCGTGAGTTTCTTTTGCATGGACACCTCCGAGGAAGGGTTTGGGCAGAACAATGGCAGCCATTTTTACAAAGCAGTCCGGGATACGCGCAGTCTCTGTAGGGGCCGATGCCCACATCGGCCCGCTGGGAAATTGCGAATTCGCCTAAGATTCCCGCAGAAACGGTGCGTTCTGCCGGGTCGATGTGGGCATCGACCCCTACGATTAACAGCGAAAAGCCTGCGGATTCGCATCGGACTATCGCTTTTCGCAATTACCTGCTGCGACCTCTCAGGCGCTCCCGCGCCAGTGCATCGTGGGCAGGTACATATCAAGCTTACTCCGTCTCCCAACCGGCGGTGAGTTCACCGCCGGTGCCTTCGGCGTACAGAAGGCGGAGCGTGCCGCCCTTCGGCAGGCAGGCGGCTGCCTGCGCGGCGGGCAGGAGCGCTGCGGGCGTTGACGAGGCCGTGTAGCTGCGGTACAGGACGGAGGCGTTCGTGATCTGCGTGCCGTCGAAGCGGAGCTCGATCGCGCCGCGCGGTGCGATCTCGATGCCGGACAGATAATAGCCGAAGGTGCACACGGCGCTCTGGCCGTCGGCCCGATAGCTTTGCAGATAGACCCGCGCCTCGCCGTAGCTGTCACCGGTCAGGCGGCTGAGGAGGCTGCGCGCAGCCTCGATGCGGTCAAGCGCGCCTGCCGACGCGCTCTGGAAGCGGCCGTCCGGCTGGAGGATCTGCAGTTCAATTCTGCCCTGCGCGCTCACGCGCAGGCGCAGGCCGGTTTCGGTAAAGGACGTCGTGCCGTCGTTTCCGACGAAGCGTGCGTCGCCGTAAGGGTTGATGCCGATCTGGGTTGCGAGGGCGGAAATAAATCGCGCGTCGCACGGGTTCGTGCCGAGGCCGGTGCAGACGGCGGCGCTTGACGCGCTGATGAGCGAGAGCGGATCGAGCGCGCTGTAGGGCGCGTCGTCCGATTCAAACGCGAAGAAGCTGCCGTCCGGGACGGCGGCGGAAAGCTCGGCCGCAAGCGTCTCGGCGGAAAGCGCCGTCTGCGCGCGATAGCAGCCGTCGCCCAGCAGATACAGCTGAACCGTCTCTCCGTCCAGCGCCAGCACGTACCACTGCGCGTCCGCGCCCTCCGGCGCGCGCACGTTCAGCCATGCGCCAAGCACGGCGGGGGAAATTTGTCCCGGGAAGCAGAAGGCCGTGCCGGGCTTCCGCAAAGCGGCATAAAACGCCGATTCGACGCACGCCTGCGGCGTCTCGGCGCTTTCGAGCGCCTGCGCAAGCAGCCCTCCGTACTGACCGTAAAGCGTGTCAAGAGCGGCAAAGTCATACTGTGCGCTCTGCCTGCCTGCCTCAGTGCTCAGCGTGACGGCGACGGGCTGCGCCGCGCCGATGAATGCGCTGCCGGTGGCAGGCGCGGTATAGGTCAGCTCCGCTTCATTGAGGCCGAACAGCCCCGCAAACGGGCGCAGCGCGCTTGCCAGCCATTTGGTCTGCGTGAGCGTCTTTGTCGGCAGGCACATGATCGCAAGCGTCACGTTGACCAGCACGAGAAACACGATCAGAATGTCCTTTCCGATCTCCAGCAGCCTCCGGCCATGGCCATGTCTTCGTTTCTGCTTCATGCCTGCGCCTCCGCGGCGGGCATGGTGATGAGGACCGAGGTACCCTTGCCGTATTCGGACGAAATTTCAATGCTGCCCTTGTGCTGGTTCAAAATCTCCTGCGCGATGGAAAGGCCGAGGCCCGTGCCGCCGGACTCGCGCGAACGCGCCTTGTCCACACGGTAGAACCGGTCAAACAGGCGCGGCAGATCCTTTTCGGGGATGCCGATGCCGTTGTCGGCCACGCGGACAAAGACGTTTTTGCCGCTCGTGCCGACGGTCATGTCGATTTTGCCGCCGTCGGGCGTATACTTGACAGCGTTGGAGACGATGTTGGTAATGACCTGCTCGATGCGCTCCCGGTCGCCGTTGACGTCGGGAATGTCCCCCTCGCAGGTGAGCGTCATAGTGTGGTGGTGGTTCTGCTCGGCGTTGAGCTTTGCCGCGTCATACACATTCTGCACGGCTTTTAAGAACGGGAAGCGGGAGATATTCATCTCCATCTTGCCGTAGTCGATCTTGCTGAGCGTGAGCAGATCCTGCACGATGCGGGTCATGCGGTCGGCCTCGCTGATGATGACGTTCATGAAATTCGAGCGCAGCTCCGGCGGCAGCTCGTCGCCGGTGTCGACGATCGTTTCGGCGTAGGATTTGATATTGGTCAGCGGCGTTCGCAGCTCGTGCGAGACGTTGGCGACGAATTCGCGCTTGAGCTGCTCGCTCCTGCGCTGCTCGGTGACGTCGTGGATGACGACGAGCACACCGCCCTGCGCGTGGTCGGACGAGAACGGGGCCATGAACAGCTCCAGTTCACGCTCGCCGACGGTCTTCTGCGCCTCGATATACTGCGGTCTGCGCAGGGTCAGGAGCGTGTCAAGCTCGGCTTCCTTCGAGAAAATTTCGTCGAAGGTCGTCTGGCTTGACAGGTTCTTCGCGAGCATCTGCGTGGCGGCGGGGTTATAGTGGATGACGCTGCCCGCCGCGTTGAAGGCGACGACGCCGTCGGTCATGTGCAGGAACAGGGTCGAGAGCTTGTTGCGCTCGTTTTCGGCCTCGGCGATGGTATCCTGCAGGACCTTGGCCATGTGGTTGAAGTTCTGGGTCAGATCGCCGATCTCGTCGCGGCTGTCGACCGTGACGCGGCCGGTATAGTCGCCCGCGGCGACGCGCTTGGTTCCGATGGTCAGCGCGCGGATGGGCGTGATGAGGATCTGCGAGAGCAGGAACGACAAAATCACGCAGATCACAAGCCCCAGCACCAGCGCGCGCAGGATGATGCTCAGCAGCTCGCTCGTCAGCGCGTCGACCGTGGCGCGGTTGTCGCGGATGTAGGCGATATACTGCGCGCCGTCCGACTCGACGGGGACGGCCAGATCCATATAATCGTTTGTGACCGAGCTGCTCTGCCCGACCTCGCCGTTCATGGCGGACAGAATGTTCTGCGTCATCACGACCGTGGTGCGCTGGTTCGAGCTGTCGAGCACGGAGCCGGTCTGGTCAAGAATGTAGACGTTGCGGCCCGTGATATCGATGCCAAGCCCGGCCTGCGCCATGAGAAGCTCCTTCATCTGCGCGGGGGCGTTGTCCTCCGCCGAGAGCCTTTGCAGCTGGGCGATGAATTCCGGGGTAAACGTGCCCTCCATCTGCTCATAGAACTGGGACACATAGAAATTGCCGACGCCGCTCATCAAAAACGCGCCTGTCGTCAGCATCAGGGCCAGGATCAGGATCACCATGATCATGACCATCTTCATGCGCAGGGACCGCATGGCCGCCCCTCCTTTCTCGCGCGGGAAGCTGCGTTATCCCGCGAAATAATAGCCGACGCCGCGCCGGGTCAGGATATACTGGGGCTTGCCGGGGTCGTCCTCGATCTTCTCACGCAAACGCTTGATGTATACCGTCAGCGTATTGTCGTTGACATAGGTGCCGGCAACATCCCACATTGAGTCAAGCAGCCGTTCGCGTGTCAGCACGATCCCCCGATTGTTGATGAAAGCCAGCAAAAGACGGTATTCCAGCGCAGAAAGAAACAGATCCTTGTTGTTCTTCATTGCCGTGCCCTTTTCGGTATCCACCACCACATCACCGAGCTTTACGGTCTTTCCCGTGCTGCCTGTAAGCCTGAGAACGTTTTTGATGCGGGAAAGAAGTTCTCGCGGACGAAACGGCTTCGGTATATAATCGTCGGCACCGAGGTCAAAGCCCGTAACGGTGCTGTACTCGTCGCCGGAGGCGGTCAGAAAAATGACGGGCAGGTCAAATTCGGATTTGATGGCTCTGCACGCGGAAAAGCCGTTGCCCTCCGCCAAGGACACGTCAAGCAGCACCAGATCCGCCTTTTCCTCCGCCAGAACCGCAATAGCGGCAGACTGTCCGGACACGCTTCGGACAATATATCCCGCACCGTTCAGGTATTCGGTCAGGTTGGCGACGATCGTCTTGTCGTCCTCCACCAAAAGTATTTTTATCATAATCGAACCTCCGCAAATGTCCTTATAATTTGAGAACAAAATGATTTTTATGAAATTCCAGCAGTCCGTCCTTCTGCATTTTTCCGAGCTCAAGCGAAAGCCCGCTGCGCTCCACAGCGAGATAATCCGCCAGCTGTTGCCTTGAAAACGGAATATCGAATTCATAGCGGCCGAGACGCTGTGCCTCCGCCGAAAGATATGACATCAACTTGCCCCTTGTTGTCCGTTGCCCCATGTGGGTGAGTTTTTCATTCTGAAGCAGATTTTTCTCGGCAAGCTCCGCCAGCAGATTTCGTATGATGCGGTTGTGATGCTCACAGGCGGAAGAGCAGACGCTGAGAACACGTCTGATATTCAGAAGCATTACCGTAACCGGCGTTTCGGCAACGACGCTCACGTTCAGCACCGCGCCGGGCGCGCAGGCAAAGGCGGCGGCATAAATCTGCCCCTGCCCCGCTTTTGAGAGAATATTTCGGTTTCCCCAGATATCCTCCTGTATAATAATTATGCTTCCGGACAAAACGATTCCCACGGATTCCGCCGTGTCTCCGGTGCGGAGCAGAAAAGCGTCCTTCGGAAAGGCTTCCCGCCTTGCTTCAAGGCAGGAGAGCATCGGTTCAAGCTCCTCCTCTGCAATTCCCGAAAACAGCTGGGAGGAGCGGATAACAGGTAAAAATTCTTTCATAAAAAAACTTCTTTCGTTGAAAATTCAACTGACTTGTTGCTTTTAGTATAGTACAATGAACGCACAAAAGCAACAGGAGCTTCGAAGAGGCGTGAGCTTTCTGCAAGAGAGGCAAAGACTATGAGTTATGAAAACTGGAAGGACAAAATCGGCACATTCGAAGTGATGGACGTGCGGGGCAAAAAGATGGACTTCTTCCCCGCATTGAAGGCAAAGGCTGCCGCGCTGAAAAACGGCGAAGGACTGCATATCATCCAGACCTTCGAGCCTGTCCCCCTGTACCCGGTGCTGGCCCTTATGGGCTTTGAGCATCACACGGAGAAGGTGAGCGGCAGCGAATATCACATCTGGTTTTATCGAGTGAGGAAAGGAGAATAACCGCATGAGCTACGAAAACTGGAAGAATAAGGCGCAGGGGTTTCAGACCGTGGATGTGCGCCATATACAGGGCAGCTTCTTTGAAGGGCTGAAGAAAAGAGCCGAGGCGTTGGAGGTGGGCGAAGGATTACACATCATCCAGACCTTTGAGCCGCATCCACTGTACGCTGTCATGGAGGGCTTGGGCTACGAGCACCACACCGAGCAGCGGGGTGAGGCGGAGTTCCATGTCTGGTTCTGCCGTGTGGAGAAGAAGGAAGGCGACGGCTCCGCCCCCTTCAAGCCACTGGCTCTTTTGAACTATCCCATGATCGACGAAAAGCTGGGGCAGATCGCCGTGGATTTCTGGGAGACTACATGGCAAAGCGAGAAGCGCGTACTGCCCTACGAAACGCGGCTGCTGCTGTCCCTGACCAACGCTGTCGGTGCGGGCCGGATGCGGCAGGCGGCGCGGGAGCTGGTAAAGGCATATATCCACGGCGTGGAGAGCGCCGCGCTGGACGACGTGTTCGAGCTGCTGGCATGGAATCAGGGCATCGGCTTTTTCAGCAGCGAGATCGGCCCCTCGGCGCTGTTTCAGGCGTACAAGCTCATTAAAAACGGTGAGAAGCAGGGCAAGTCCCGGGAGGATATCTGCAGTGCGCTGCGCGAGAAATTCGGGGAGAAGAACCCGGAGATGCAGGTCCTGAACAGATGATAAGGAGTTGTTTTGTATTATGACCATTCAAACGGTAACAGATGCCATCCGCTATGTAGGGGTGGATGATAACACATTGGCACTC
>OMCF01000875.1_pt1 | contig 11131 bp, 10 predicted proteins | sample 1673791 | NCBI WGS metagenome assembly OMCF01 (sample SAMEA103958127, study PRJEB25191) | human gut metagenome | biome: human-associated habitat [ENVO:00009003]; feature: intestine environment [ENVO:2100002]; material: feces | place: Germany | collected 2013/2015
ATCATGGCTTCGAACCCCCGAAATCTCACGATTCGGGGGGCTCGCGTTTTCTCGCTTTTTCGCAATCATGAGGTTTGCGGATATGGAGTGCAGAAAACAGGCGGTTACAGCATACAGGTGAAGGATTTATATCAGGCTAAAAATGCAGTTTATTTCAAATCGGAGCTGATCGGACCGGGAGAAAATGACGTGTCGGAAAAAGTCGAAAGTTACCCATATATAGTTGTCTCGACAGAAAAAACGGAAGATATTGTGGTTTTTGAGTAAAAAAATCGTGTTTAGACCTTGCAAATATTTTATTACTGTGCTAAACTAAAGTATACACGGTAGTAACTTATATTGTGGGTTAGGAGGAAAAGGATGCAGCAGCAAGATTTAAGAAAGGTTCGTGCGTCTGTTTACCAACAGTGTGGAAGCAAGGTTAAAATACAGTTGGACAGAGGAAGAAATAAGGTCGATATACAGGAAGGAGTCATCCAGAATGCATACCCAAGTGTTTTTACCGTATTAGTGAATGACGATAATCCGGAAAATCCGCCTCAGTTACGATCCTTTAGTTATACGGACATTATTACAAGAGATATTCGCATGAAATTGTGCTAAAACAGTCTAAAACTCCTTTGCTTGGAATAGAATTTACAAAGTCCAAAGCAAAGGAGTTTTTTTAATGGAATTAAAGAAAAAGTACATACATATGAGCCATGAAAAAGGACGGGCGATAAGCCAGATAACCTTAGATGACGACTATAACGTGCCGGAGAGCAAGCCGGATATCATGCGGATTATTACATCAAAGGGGACCATCCATCTGGAGGAAGCAAAAGCAGAAGCCGGGCATGTCCATCTGAAAGGAAGTCTGATTTTTCAGGTACTTTATCGAAGTGATGGGGAGGAGGGAAATATTGCTTTTTTAGAGGGCAGCATTCCTTTTTCAGAGAATTTGAATCTGGATGGTGCGGAGGAGTTTGACCCGGTAAAAGTAAAATGGGATATAGAGGATTTGAATATCGGTATTATCAATTCCCGGAAACTGAGTATTCGCTCTTTGGTGGTTTTTACGGCAGCAATTGATGAAATTAAGGACGAAGAAATCAGCTATGCCATGGAGGGGGAAGAGGATTACGAGGTAAAAAAAGAAAATATGCAGGCCTTGCAGTTGGTGGCGGCAAAGCGGGATACCTGCCGTTTTAAAAATGAGGTGATACTTCCATCCAATAAGCCCAACATCCGGGAACTGCTTTGGAAAAATGTGCAGCTTCGGGGACTGGAAAGCAGAATCGGAGAAGATGTCATTTATTTTACGGGAGAATTGCTTCTCTATATTCTCTATCAGGGAAACGAGGAGGAAGAACGGCTCCAATGGCTGGAAACTACCGTGCCGTTACAGGGAGAGGTGGATTGCAGCGGATGCCGTGACAATCTGGTTTCCTATGTAGGGGTGGAGGATGTCTCCTTTGAGGTAGAGGTAAAGCCGGATTATGATGGTGAAGAAAGAATGCTAATGGTGGATGCAGTGGCGGAACTGGATATCAAGCTGTGGGAAGAGGAAGAGTTTGAGATGCTGCAGGACGTGTATTCTTTAAAAGAAGAGGTAGAGCCGGTCTTTGAGGAAATTACCTTTGAAAATCTGCTGATGAAGAATAATGCGAAATGCAGAGCAGGAGAAAAGCTGCAATTAGAAGAAAAGCAGGAGAATATTTTGCAGGTATGCTCCGGGGAAGGAAGTATTCAGATTGATACCCATGAAATTTCGGGAAATGGAGTGTATGTGGAGGGAACCGTAGCGGTAGAATTGCTATACATTACCACGGATGACGATATGCCAATCAGTTCCCTCAAAGGATTTTTACCGTTCCATCAGACCATTGAGGTGCCGGGAATAGAACCGGATAGCAGATATGAGCTGGAAAGCGGTCTGGAACAGTTGACTACGATTCTGATTGACAACAGTCAGGTGGAAATCAAAGCGGTTATCAATCTGAATCTGATTGCTTTTTCCACCAAGAAACGAAAAAAGCTTCAGGATATTGAAAGCAGGGAAGCAGACTATGAGAGCCTGCAGCAGATTCCGGGACTGGTAGGCTATATTGTAAAAGAAGAAGATGAACTGTGGAATATCGCAAAAGAAAACCACACCACAGTGAAAGATATTATGTCAACTAACGATCTGAGTAGTAATCAAGTAAAAAAAGGAGATAAATTGCTGATTGTAAAATCCATGGGAGTCTGAAGCCCTTTGTTTTGAAAGTGTGAAAAATCTGGAATCGGTTGAAATGAAAGAACGCCAATGATATACTAAGACTGACGGTAATTGTACCGTTAGTCTTTTTATAATGATAGAAAATTCTTTCTTGCAAAAAAATAAAAACGAGGAGAGAACTATGAGAAAACCACGGAAAAAAATATGTGTTGTCATGGCAGCAGTGCTGGTGGCAGCCCTTGCAATGGAAGCACCACAACCGGTTCAGGCGACTTCTTCTGCAAAGAATAAGAAAAAGACAGCAGAGAAGAATCTGGAAGAGGTAAATGAAAAAATAGATAAGTTACAAGATAAAAAGTCAGAGCTTCAGAGTGAAATCAGTGCCACCAATGAAGAACTGGTAAATCTTCTGGTAGATGTGGGGATTCTGGAGGACGAGATTGCGTCCAACCAAAAGCAGTTAGAGCAGGTGACAGCAGACTTAGAGCAGGCACAGGAAGACGAGCAGAAGCAGTATCAGGCAATGAAAAAACGTATCAAATTTATGTATGAAAAAGGAGATACGGCGGTGGTATCCTCTATTTTGGAGTCCAAAAGCATGGCGGACATGCTGAACCGTGTAGAGTATTTCAACGAGGTATACGGATATGACAGAGACCTGCTGACTACATATGAGGAAACCAGAAAGCAGGTAGAGGACTTAAAGTCGCAGGTAGAGGATGAACGGGCAGAGCTGGAGATGGCAGAGGAAGAGTTAAAACAGCAGCAGGCACAGCTTCAGCAGACCATGAACAACTTGAAAAGCCAGCAGGCAGATGCAGATACCCAGATTGCCAATGCCAAAGAGTTGGCAAGTCAGTATAAGCAGACCATTTCCGAACAGAATCGGATTATACAGCAGGCGTCCACATCCAGCAGCAGTGGAAGTTCTTCTTCCGGCAGCTCTGGAAGCTCCGGCGGAGGGGCTTCGGGAAGTGCATCCACCGGAAATCTGAATCCACCCCACACCACAGGAGTCAGCGGTTCAGATGTTGTGAATTATGCGTTACAGTTTGTGGGAAATCCTTATGTGTGGGGAGGAAAGGATCCGAATACAGGAGCCGACTGCAGTGGATTTACCAGTTACGTTTACGCACATTTCGGTATCAATATTCCGAGCTACTCTGCCTCACAGCGAAATTGCGGACAGGAGGTCAGCTATTCCAATGCACAGCCGGGAGATTTGATTTGCTATGCCGGACATGTGGCAATTTACATGGGCAACGGACAAATTGTCCATGCCAAAGGAACCAAGTATGGAATCGTAGCCTATGACAATGCGACCTATAAGACGATTGTCAGCGTCAGAAGGGTCTTATAATAATAAAAATATCAGAGCAGGAGGAAAAGAGATTATGCAGATGGAAGAATTGCAAAAGGACATGATAGCAGCCATGAAAGCAAAGGACAAACCGAGAAAGGAAGCAATTTCCGCTTTGGTTTCCGCAGTAAAGAAAGCGGCTATTGACGAGGGTTGTCGTGATGATATCAAAGAAGAATTGGTAGATCGTATTATCTTAAAGGAGTTGAAAACCGTCAAGGAGCAGATAGATACCTGCCCGGCAGAGCGGCAGGATTTAAAGGAGGCATATCAGTTCCGCTATGATGTAATGCAGGAATACGCACCGGTTCTGATGAGTGAGGAGGAAGTCAGAGCCTACATCACAGAAAAGTTTGCGGATTTGTTGGAAACAAAAAACAAAGGAATGATTATGAAAAACGTGATGCCGGAGTTAAAAGGAAAGGCAGACGGCAAAGTGATTAATCAGGTAGTTGCAGGTTTGTGCCAGTAAAAGGAGACAGAAGTGAAAAAAACAATTCTGGCAATCGTCGGAATTCTGGCAGTAAGTGCAGGGATGATTTTTGCGGCTTATCGGGTGGGAGAAAAAAAGGAATTTTCTTATAAGGAGCATTTGCAGGATACCGTATTTGAATTGGACGGAAAAGCCTATACTTTGGAAGAGGTCAATTATTACATTGCCATGGAGGAAAGACAGATAGAAAAAAACGCAATGGTATATAATGACAAAGACACTTCGGAATATTGGAATCTGCATACCAACGGAGAATTTATCCGTTTAAGCAGTAAAGAAGCAGTATTGAATACGGCAATCCATCATATGCTTTTCTACGAGGAAGCTACAAAGAGAAATATCCAATTAACTGAGGAGGAAGCACAGATAGCCGAAAGCAGTGCTTCCGATTTGAGTTACGATTTGGAGGAAGAACAAAAACAAAGAGCGGGAATTACCGATGAAATGATTTTTCGCATGGCAGAAAAATCAGCACTTGCAGAGAAATATCAGGGAATTTTGGCAGAAGAAAATAAAAAGAATTTTGGGTCCTATGATTATAGCGGAAAATCCTATCAGGCTATGTTACAGGAGCATGAACTGACCATCAATGAAGAGCTGTGGGAACAGGTGGTTTTAGGAGAAGTAACGCTGGAACATTCATTGGAAGATTAGAGGAAAACATGAAAATAGGAAGAAATGAGCCGTGCTGGTGCGGCAGTGGAAAAAAGTATAAAGCCTGCCATCAGGCATTTGACGATAAAATTGAATTATACAGAAGTAAAGGACATAAGGTTCCGCCCCACAAGATTATCAAGACGAAGGATCAGATTGAGGGAATGAAAGCAAGTGCGGTGATAAACATTGCGGTGCTGGATTATGTGGCGGAGCATATCAAAGCCGGAATGACTACCGAGGAAATCGATGCCATGGTCTATGAGAGAACCACGGCAATGGGAGGAATTCCGGCACCGTTGCATTATCAGGGCTTTCCCAAAAGTGTCTGCACTTCTGTCAACGAGCAGGTTTGCCACGGAATCCCTTCCAAGGAAGATGTTTTACAGGAAGGGGATATTGTGAATGTGGATTGTTCCACCATTTTGAACGGATATTTTTCCGATTCCTCCCGTATGTTCTGTATCGGGGAAGTGTCACCGGAAAAGAAACGTCTGGTGGAAGTGGCAAAGGAATGTGTGGAAAAAGGTCTGGAACAGGTAAAGCCTTGGGGATTTCTGGGAGATATGGGACAGGCAGTTCACGATCATGCCTATGCCAACGGTTACACCGTGGTAAGAGAAATCGGAGGTCACGGAATCGGATTAGAGTTTCACGAAGACCCTTGGGTTGGATATAACACCAAGCAGGGAACGGATATGCTGATGGTCCCGGGGATGGTATTTACCATAGAACCGATGGTCAATATGGGCGGCGTGGATATCTATATTGATGATGAGAATGATTGGACCGTATATACACAGGATGGCAAACCAAGTGCCCAATGGGAGGTTATGGTATTGGTAACCGAAGAGGGCTACGAGGTGTTGTCTTATTAGACAGAGAGGATAAATATGTTTGAGAGAATTGATTATATTGTAGAGAGAATAGATGGGGATTATGCATATTTGCAGCAGGAGGAGCAGTCCCAGGAGGAACTGAAATGTGTGGCAAGGGCATTGCTGCCTCCGGAGATACAGGAGGGAAGCCGACTGAAATATGAAATGCTACAGTATGAGATGATTTAATTAAATAATTGCACAATTTTTAAAATAGAACAATATTATCTGAAAAACTGTTGCAAATATACGGAAAATTTAATAGAATGGTAGTAAGCTAAAGGAACCAAGGAGGAAAAATTATGGATAATGAAATGAAAAAAAGTAAGCCATTGAAAGGAATCAAGGCAAAGTTACTGAAAACCATACTTCCATGTGTTGCAATTGCAATTATAGTGATTATTGTAATCTCTTATGTGGCATCCAAAGAGATTATTGTTCAGGAAGCAAAAGATTTGCTACGGGCAGAATCAAAGATGAATACAAGAGAGTTGGAGACATGGACAACAGGTATTCTTAATACCTTGGACATAGTGCAGAACACAATGCAGACAATTCCTATGAGTGAGGAAATGGAGAAAACTTATCTGGCAACTACCGTAGGTATGAGTGAAGATTATCCAAACGGTGTTTATGTAGGGGATGATCAGGGAAAATACGTGGATATGTCAGGATGGGTACCGGATGCAGATTATGTGGTCACAGAGAGAGACTGGTATCAGGAAGGTCTGACCCATGAGACATTTGCCTTTGGTGCACCATATTTAGATGCAGACAGCGGAGCATTTATTGTAAGTGCCAGTGCATTAATTCAGACGAATAATGGTGCAAAAACTGTTGCGGCAACGGATGTTTTTCTGAGTTATGCTTCTGAGATGGTATCGGATATTAAAGTTATGGGTGATGGCTATGCCTTTTTGGTAGATACGGACAGTAATATAATTCTGGCACATAAAGATAAGGATTTGGTGGCACAGAGTGTATTTAAGGATAGCGAAGATGCTTATATCAGAGCCGTTGCAGATAAAATAGGAAGTGACAGCGGAAAAGTACAGACAGTAAAGGTGGGAAAAACCGTTTATTATGTGGAAATAGAACCGATAAAAGGCACTAGCTGGGCACTGGTTTCCAATGTAAAAGAAAGTACGGTATTAAAGGAATTAGGAAATTTACAGAGTAAAATTATTTTTGTCATGGTAGTGGCAATTATTATCATCGGAATTTTGATAGAGCGAATTGTACATATCGTAGTAGATCCGATTAAATCCCTGACCAGTGATATCGGTAGAATTACCGAAGGTGACTTTACTGTTGAGGTTCAGACCAAAGGTGAGGATGAAGTGGCTGTTATGGGAAACAGTATGAAGGAATTTATCGGAACCATGAGAGGAACCATCGGAGATATTTTCTCCATATCCGGTCAGTTGAATCAGCAGGCAGAAAACAGCAGTGCTGTATCGGAAACCTTATACGGTTCGGCGGCAACCCAGTCCTCATCCATGAAAGAGCTGAACGCAACTGTAGAAGAACTGGCAAAATCCGTAACAGAGGTGGCAGAGAATGCTACGTCGTTGGCAATGATTGTTTCCGAAGCAGATCAGATTGGAAGCGATGCCAGCAAGAAAATGAAGGATACGGTTGTGATTTCCGGTAAAGGAAGAGATGACATGGATAAGGTAAAACGTGCCATGGACGACATCCAGAAATCCGTTACACAGTTGGAGGCAGCCGTGGGTCATGTGGGAGAGTCCACCGAGGAAATTACCAAGTTTGTAGAGATTATCGGAGATATTGCATCCCAGACAAATCTGCTTTCCCTGAATGCAGCCATTGAAGCAGCCAGAGCGGGAGAGGCAGGAAAAGGATTTGCAGTTGTTGCGGAAGAAATTCGTAATCTGGCGGAGACAAGTGCAGGAGCCGTTGATAAAATATCAGCAATTACGGCAGAAATCAATACACTGGTAGATGATGCGGTAGATAAAACCAAAATAAGTGCTCAGAACATCAATGACAGTGAGGAATTAATTACCACGGCATATCATACCTTCCACGATATTTATAAGACCATTGGAGAGACCAATGATTTGGTTCAGGAGATGATTGCCAATGTCAATAAGGTGGATGAGGTAGCAACCTCCGTAGCGGCAATTACCCAAGAGCAGTCAGCCAGTGCAGAAGAGATTCTGGCAACCTCAGAGAATTTAGCACAGGAGGCATTAAGTGTTACGGACAATAGTGAGAACGTGGCACAGTCTGCACAAAGCGTTGCAGAGCATGCAGAGAAGCTGGCTGATGAGATGAAACACTTTAAGATTTAATAGGATATCTGAAACATAAAAGCTACGAGAGACAGTCTGAAAAGGCTGTCTCTTTTGATATGGATATTTTGTTGTGCAATTGGCAATACTTGTAAAAAAGGAAGAAGAGAGGTTTTATGAGAGTACCAAAACATATCGGAATCATACCGGACGGCAACAGACGCTGGGCATTGGAACATAACATGGAAAAAAAGGACGGGTATCAATACGGCTTGCATCCGGGAATTGAATTGTTGCGAAAGGCAAAAGAATATGGAGTGCAGGAACTGACCTATTACGGATTTACCACGGACAACTGCAAACGTCCCAAAGAGCAGTTTGCAGCCTTTCAGAGTGCCTGTGTGGAGGCTGTGGAAATGCTGTGTGAGGAAGGAGCAGACCTTCTGGTTATAGGAAATACAGAGTCCAAATGTTTTCCCAGAGAACTGATTCCCTATTGCAACAGAAGCCGTATCAACGGAGGAGGAATCCGATTGAATTTTCTGGTAAACTATGGATGGGAGTGGGATCTGTCTCATATAGGAATCGACGGGAAGCCCTATTCCCATGATATTTCCAGAATTGATATGATTATCCGTTGGGGCGGCATGAGAAGGCTCTCCGGTTTTCTGCCCATACAGTCGGTATATTCGGATTTTTATGTGAAGGAGAATTATTGGCCGGATTACAAAGAGAGAGATTTTCTGGAAGCTCTGGAGTGGTATCAGCGGCAGGATGTCACCTTGGGAGGATAAAAAAGGGGTATCCCTCAGTCTTATGACTTTGGGGATACCTCTTCTTTTTTCGTTCTGCGTTTCTGGGCAAATAAATCTTTCCAGATAGCAGGATGGAATAATATTAACAGCGGGAAGAGTTCCAGTCTTCCGGCTAACATATCAAACATCAATACATATTTAGAAAATGGGGAGAAGAGACTAAAGTTCTCCGTAGGTCCCACCATTTCCAGTCCCGGTCCGATGTTGTTGATGGTGGCGGCAACCGCCGTAAAGTTTGTAACCAAATCTTTTCCGTCAAAGGATATAGCAAGAACTGAGGCGGAAAAAATCAGCATAAATGTGATAAAATATACATTTATGGCACGAACAACCTCATGCTCCACCGGTTTATATTCCATCTTGATTTTCTTAATACTCTTTGGATGGATATAAGAATTTAACTCCTTAATCAGGGTTTTCACCAGTACCATAAAACGGGAAACCTTGATACCGCCTCCGGTACTGCCGGCACAGGCACCCACAAACATTAAAAGCACCAATACGGTTTTGCTGGTCTGAGGCCATAGGTTAAAGTCCACCGTGGAAAATCCCGTGGTGGTAATGATAGAAGCCACTTGGAAAGAGGAATGGGTCAGTGCGTCAAAAATGCCTGCCGAGGTATCTAAGATATTGAAAAAGATAATAGCAGTGGCAACTGCAATAATTGCAAAATAGCATCGTACCTCTTCCACTTGAAGGGCTTTCTTAAATTTACGGAATACCAGAAGGTAATAGGCGTTAAAATTCACACCAAATAAAATCATAAAAATGGTAACTACCCATTGCAGGTAAGGGGAATATCCCATAATACTGTCATTTTTGATTCCGAAACCTCCGGTGCCAGCAGTACCAAAACTGGTGGTTAAAGCGTCAAAGACAGGCATTCCGCCCAAAAGCAGGAAAATAATTTCCAAGATCGTCATACCAAAATAAATGAGGTATAAAAGTCTTGCGGTGTATTTTACCTTCGGAACTAATTTTCCTACGGAAGGTCCCGGACTTTCTGCCCGCATCAGGTTAATATGGGAGCCGCCGCTAAGGGGAATGATGGCAAGAAGGAATACTAATACGCCCATGCCGCCAATCCAATGGGTAAAGCTCCGCCAAAATAAGGAAGTGTGGGATAATGTCTCCACATCACTTAAAATGCTGGCTCCGGTGGTGGTAAAACCGGAAATGGTCTCAAACAAAGCATTTGTAAAAGACGGAATCTCGCCGGTAAGCCAAAAAGGCAAAGCACCAAAGATACTCAAAAATATCCAACTGAGGGAGGTGGCAATGCAGCCTTCCTTCAGATAAAAAACATAATCCGCCGGCTTTCGCAGAGTCATCAGCGTTCCAAAAAGAAAACAGAGCACGGCAGTGATTAAGTAATAAAAACCTACATTCTCCCCATAGATAAGGGCAACTGTGCAGGGGAGAAGCATCAGAATGCCTTCGATTTTTAAAACGTGTCCTAAAATATAGCGAATAATTGAACTGTTCATCTCATCCTCCGTTACGCCAAAATATCCTGAATGTTGTCAAAACCGGTGTGGGTTGTGACAATCATAACGGTATCGCCCACTTTAATGCAGTCTTGACCGCTTGGGATGATAATAGTGCCGTTTCGGTTAATGAAGGAAATCAGCAAATCTTTTTTCAAGGCTAAATCCTTCAAAGGAACATTGGTTACAGCAGATTCCTTGTCCACACGAAATTCAATGGCTTCTGCACGATAATCAAAGAGATGATAAAGGGTCTCAATGTGATTGCTGTTCATGGAATTTTTCTTCGCACGGACATAGGCAATAATCGCTTCTGCAGTAATGTAACGAGGATAGACCACGCTGCCTAAATCCAGACGGCTGATAACATCCTTGAAATTGATACGGTTAATCTTGGTGATAACCTTTGCGTTGGACACCTGTCTGGCGTGAAGGGTTAAAAGAATATTTTCCTCGTCAATACCGGTCAGGGGAACAAAGGATTCCACATATTCGATACCCTCTTCCTTGAGAAGCTCTTGGTCAGTGCCGTCACCGTTAATGATGACTGCCTTTGGCAAAAGGATGCTGAGTTCTTCACAACGAGCCTGATTCTGTTCAATAATTTTTACCGAGATTCCCATATTCAAAAGCTGGTTTGCCAGATAGTAAGCAGCCTTGCCGCCGCCGATAATCATGGTGTTTTTTACATGATTGGTTTTAAAGCCTATCTTTTCAAAAAATGCCTTGGAAGATTTTCGGGAGGAAACCACGGAAATAATATCCCCCTGTGTAATCTGGAAATCTCCCGAAGGGATATGTACCTGACCATTTCGCTCCACGGCACATACCAGAATATTGTCTGCCAGATTCTGACCCAGATAGGTAATGCTCATTCCATCTAAAATATTACCCTCAGGAACCTTAAATTTAATCAGTTCTGCCTGTCCATGGGCAAAAGAGTTGACCTCCAAAGCCGTAGGAAGATAAAGGATACGGGCTGCCTC
>OMCF01000876.1_pt1 | contig 11123 bp, 10 predicted proteins | sample 1673791 | NCBI WGS metagenome assembly OMCF01 (sample SAMEA103958127, study PRJEB25191) | human gut metagenome | biome: human-associated habitat [ENVO:00009003]; feature: intestine environment [ENVO:2100002]; material: feces | place: Germany | collected 2013/2015
GATGGCTGCGGCTGTTTTTGCACTGGAGGTAGTCAGTGTAGGAGTGATGTATTATACAGCTTTGATGCCTTGTATGATTGCTTCCCTGGTTGCATCCGGATTTGCGGCAGGAATGGGAGTTACACCGGAGACTTTTCATGTAGTGGATATTCCGAAGCTGACTATTGAAACGGGTTTGAAAATGGGTGCTATCGCTGTTGGATGTGCAGTGATTAGTATTGTATTCTGTATGGTGCTGAATGGAGTTGCCGGAGCATATGGAAGGTGGTTTAAGAATCCATATGTGCGTGTAATTGTGGGATCCTGTCTGGTGATTGGAATTACATTACTTCTGGGAACTTCAGATTATATGGGCGCAGGTGCAGAGCTGATTGAGAAGGCAGTGGAGGAAGGACAGGCAAGACCTCTGGACTTCTTCTGGAAACTGGTACTGACTGCATTGACAATGCGTGCAGGATTCCGAGGCGGGGAAATTGTTCCTTCGTTCTGTATAGGAGCTACTTTTGGATGTATGATGGGAAACTGGCTGGGACTTTCCCCGTCTATATGCGCGGCATGTGGAATGGCAGCAGTATTCTGCGGAGTAACGAACTGCCCGATTACATCGATTCTGATCGCATTTGAAATGTTTGGATTTAAGGGAGTTCCTTTTTATCTGATTGCTGTTTCTATCAGTTATGCGGCTTCAGGATATTATGGACTGTATAAGGACCAGACGATTGTGTATTCTAAGTATAAGGCAAAGTATGTGAATAAACCTACGCGGTTTTAACCGAAACTGCAGAGCAGTTGTTCGGTGTAGAGATATAAATAGAAAATAAGGACAGTTTTTCAGTCTAATAAGAATCTGAAAAACTGTCCTTATTTTTGTTATTCTAAAGCCATGAAAAGCGACAGTTGAGGCAGACAGATTTGTCTATTGAAGAAATTTCTCTGGGTGTCGGTTATGAAAACCAGAGTTATTTTTTCCGGCAGTTTAAGAAGCGATATGGAATGATTCCAAGGAGATACCGGATAGAAAAAGGACAAAAAGTATGTAAACTTTTGAAAAATTCAGAAAGAGTCGGTATGCTTTTTACGTTGCAGGGAAAGAGAATAAATGTTAAAGTAAATGATACGGTATAGTGGGGCAGGGAAATAATAGAGATTATCCTGAAAAGTGTTTTATTACAAAATAGCAGTGACAGAAATTATATCGAATATGTAGAGAGAGGATGGAGTTTACTTGGAAAAAGATAATCAAAGTACGCAGGAGATAAATTCGCAGGCACAGAATCCGCTTGGTATAGCACCGGTAGGTGGATTGATCGCGAAGTTTGCGATTCCTGCGATCATCAGTATGCTGGTCAGTGCGATGTACAATATCGTGGATCAGATTTTTATTGGACAGGGTGTGGGGATGCTGGGAAATGCAGCTACAAATGTGGCGTTTCCTGTTACAACGGTCGCAACTGCGCTGGCATTGCTTTTGGGAATTGGCGGTGCATCAAATTATAATCTGGAAATGGGGGCAGGACAGGAGAAGAAAGCCAGCGGGATTGCAGGTACTGCGTTGTCGTCACTGGCAATCAGTGGTCTGATACTTGCTGTGATTGTACTGATGTTCCTGAAACCACTTCTGACATTGTTCGGGGCAACTGCAGATGTTATGCCTTATGCTGTTGATTATACAGGTATTACTGCATTTGGACTTCCATTTTATATTTTGTCTGTCGGCGGGAATCATGTGGTCAGAGCAGACAGAAGTCCGACTTATTCTATGGTCTGTATTATGATAGGTGCGATCATCAATACTATTCTGGATCCGCTGTTTATTTTTGGATTCGGATGGGGAATTAAGGGTGCTGCATGGGCAACAGTGATCGGACAGGTTGCTTCCGGAGTTCTGGTAATTGTGTACTTCTGTAAGTTCCGCAAAATGTATCTGTCCGGTGGGATGCTGAAACCAAAGCTGTCATATCTTAAAGCAATTATTTCTCTGGGACTTGCATCCTGCATTAATCAGATTGCCATGGCGATCGTGCAGATCGTATTAAATAATATTCTGCGTTATTATGGAGCAAATTCCGTATATGGAAGTGATATTCCTATTGCCTGTGTAGGTGTTATCTCCAAAGTCAATATGGTGTTTATAGCAATCTGTATTGGTATTTCTCAGGGCAGTCAGCCAATCTGGGGATTTAATTACGGAGCAAAGAAATATGACAGAGTACGACAGGCATACCGTTATTCTGTAACTGCCTGTACAGTAATTGCAACGATATTCTTTTTCTGTTTCCAGATATTTCCACACCAGATTGTGGGTATCTTCGGAACAGGAAGTAATCTGTACTTCCAGTTTGCAGAACGCTATCTGAAAATATTTATGTTTATGACTTTTGCAAATGGGATTCAGCCGGTGTCTTCCGGTTTCTTTACCTCTATCGGTATGGCGAAGCTGGGTATTGTAATGTCTCTGACACGACAGGTGATTTTTCTTCTGCCATTGATTATTATCTTCCCGTTGTTTATGGGAATTGATGGAGTGATGTATGCAGGACCGATCGCAGATGCAGCGGCATTTGTGCTGGCAATTGTGTTTGCGAGACGAGAACTGGGAAAGATGCGCAGTGCGGAAATAGTATAAAAAAGTTCCCGCAGATGATATGGAAGAAATTTGTCCATATTGTCTGACGGAAACTTTTTTATAAAAGATTGTAAAACTGATCGAACAGCTCTGTCTGGAAGCTTCCGGGCCCAGAGCTGTTTTTTTCTGCTCTTTCTCCTGCTGTGCCAAATTCTCTGGCTGCTGAGACGGCAGCTGTAAATGGGTCTGTAACTGCCAGATAGGTGGCACAAATCATTCCAAGCATACATCCGGTTCCTGTGATCTGTGACATGGCAGGAGTACCACTTGTGATAAATTCACACTTGTTGGCGGAGACGATCATATCTTCCTTGCCTGTGATAAGAAGTGTGGTATTCCACTGGGAAGCCTTTTCCTGGAACAGTTCTTTCAGATGGGAACGATTGGCATCTGTAAGCACATCCTGTACACCTGCGTCAATTCCGATTGCATGTGCGGTCTGTCCGGACATGGCAAGAAGTTCAGACATATTTCCTTTAAGGAGTTCAGGCATGTGGATGTTCATAAGCTTCTGCGCAAATTCATAGCGCAGATTGCTGCAGGCGGTTCCTACCAGATCAAGCATAACAGGTATGTGGAGACTGGCAGCGATTTTCAGAGATTCAGGCATGGATTTCATACGCGCATCAGTGATATTTCCAAGATTCAGTGCCAGTGACTGAGCATGGCTGGTGATCTCAGCTACTTCAGCAGGATGTTCTGCCATGATCGGGCGGCCTCCGGCCGCCAAAATAATATTCGCACAGTCATGAATAGAAATCGGATTAGTGATGCAATGAATCAGCGGCTGTACTGCTCTGGTCAATTGTCTGGGATTTGTCTGATTTACGGTCATATACTTTTGCTCCAAGGCTTTGCTGAAATTTGGCAAGCATTCCTGCGTGACTTAAGGCCTTCAGGAAGAAGTAGGCAATGGTGCCGCCCATGCAGGTTGCTGCCAGAAACATTGGTGTATAGAAAAATGCGTTCAGTCCGCTTCTGCCCATAAGAAATGCCATTACAGGATAGGAAACCAGAGAGCCGATGATACCGGTTCCGAAGATTTCACCGATCACTGCGCAGATAATCTTTCCATGAGAAGCGCGGTAGAAAACACCTGATAAAAATGCGCCGAATACGGCACCTGTCAGTGCAAGTGGCGGGATACCCATAAACATCATTCGGATGATTCCGATGAGAGTGGCACAAAGCAATGAATACCACGGTCCCAGAAGTACGGAGCAGACGATGTTTATCAGGTGTGCAGTAGGGCACATACCCTCGATTCTCAGAATGGGTGAGATGACAACGCCGATGGCAACCATCATGGCGAGCATGACCATTCTGAGTGTTTTTGATCTGTCTGTGTTCATAATGAACCTCCTTGAAATGAAGATTTAGTCTGTCGAAGCAGACATTATCGGTTGTGCAGGAAACAGATAAAATCCTGCAAAAAAATCTGCCGGAATAACACACTGGCAGATTTTAATATACAAATACAGTCCCTACGCTGGCATTATCCATATCAGGTGCGGTCGAAGATCTATCTTCCTCTCAGCCTGTCCCACAGGCTCCCGTTGTTATTATCCATTATGCAGATTTTTCTTGTGTTAGAGTAACACAAGCATCTGGAAAAGTCAATGGGATGTAAAATCAGGTCAGCAGTTCCTTTCAAAGTGTTGCTGGAATAAAAAATCTATTTGTACTAAAACGATTGTCCGTGCTATGATTAACATGTAGATGACAGACAGCATATGATAAAAAGAAGCTGTCTGCATGGACAGAAAGGCAGGTTAAATCTGATGAAACAGGAAAATTACATAAAGGGTATGATAATGATCATCCTGTCGGCGTTTTTCTTTGCTTGTATGAATGTGAGTGTGCGTCTGGCAGGTGATCTGCCGTCTGTGGAGAAGAGTTTCTTCCGGAATCTGGTGGCGGCGGTGTTTGCAGCGATAATTCTCCGTAAGAATCGTACAGTGCCGAAGGTGGATAAGAAATACTGGGGACCGCTGATCCTGCGTTGTGTGTGCGGGACACTGGGGATTCTGTGTAACTTTTACGCCATTGACCATCTGTTGGTGGCAGATGCATCGATCCTGAATAAGTTATCTCCGTTTTTTGCGATTATTTTTTCATTCCTTTTGTTAAAGGAAAAGATCAGACCGGCGCAGGCTGCGTGTGTTGCGCTGGCGTTTATCGGATGTTTATTTGTAGTGAAACCGGGATTTCAGAATGCGGCACTTGTTCCGGCACTGATAGGAGTCTGCGGTGGACTGGGGGCAGGAATTGCCTATACGATGGTGCGTGTACTGGGAACTCACGGAGTGAAGGGACCGGTTATCGTGTTTTATTTTTCATTTTTCTCCTGCTTGTCGGTTGTACCCTGGATGTTGTTCCATTTCACACCCATGAGTATGAAGCAGCTTGTGACATTGCTGATGGCAGGATTATTCGCAGCGGGTGGACAGTTTACGATTACGGCTGCATACACCTATGCACCTGCAGGGAAGATTTCCATCTTTGATTATTCGCAGATTATTTTTGCCACGATGCTGGGATTTGTCCTGTTTGGAGAGATTCCGGATAAGTACAGCTTTACAGGATATGTGCTGATTATTCTGGCATCATTGGGTACCTTTCTTTATAATATGAGGGTAGCTAAGGCTGGTAAATGAAGAAAAAGTAAAAAAGGATTTTTCTGATTTTATCCAGTAAGTCTGATGAAATCCGATCAGTATATAGAATTATCGGATTGTAAACTATAAAATAAAAAAAGTTGTCAATAAAAACGCTTTGTGTTAAAGTATCCAATATATTAAAAATTAAGGAGAAGGGTGCACAAAGATGTCTTTTATAAAAAATATTCCACTACGCCCTCACCATGGAATGTGCCTTGCATATTTCAAGGGTGAGGGATACAGTGATGGATTTTCCGCACATATGCAGGAAATGCTGGATATTTTCCAGAAGGGAGCAAAGATACAGCTTCATGCAGATACAGACGAGATCTGTTCTGCCTGTCCCAATAATGAAAAAGGATGCTGTTCTTCCTTTTCACTTGTAGAAGCATATGACAATGCAGTGCTGGAACTATGCGGCCTGGAGAATGGACAGATCATGGAATTTGATGATTTTACAGATGTTGTTCAAAAGAAAATCCTGGCATCAGGAAAGAGGAAAGAAATCTGTGGGAATTGTCAGTGGAACTCCATCTGTGAAAGTCAGAAGAGCAGATGGGAGAAATGCTAAGAAAAATAGAGTAACAGAATGAATAGCGTTCCGGTACAGAACAGAAGCTATGAATAAAAAAATCAAATGCGCAAATAGTGCAGTGAAAGGACATAACGATAAAAATGGAAAATACAGAATCACGTTTATATTTCGCCAGTGACTACATGGAAGGTGCGCATCCTGCGATCATGAAGAAGCTGATGGAGACAAACCTGGAGAAAACAGTGGGCTATGGTCAGGATCCATATACAGAAGATGCGAAAGAAAAGATCAGAAAAGCCTGCAATGCGCCGGAGGCAGAAGTATTCCTGCTGGTTGGCGGAACACAGACCAATGCCACAATAATCGATGCACTGTTGAAATCCTATCAGGGAGTTGTGGCTGCGGATACAGGTCATATTGCAACCCATGAATCTGGCGCTATTGAATTTGGTGGACATAAGGTTCTGACAGTACCGCAGAAAGATGGAAAAATCTCTGCACAGCAGATTGAGAAGTTGGTGAAGGATTTCTATGATGATGCCAATTATGAGCATATGGTAATGCCCGGGATGGTATATATTTCCCAGCCAACAGAATATGGTACCCTGTATTCCAGAGAAGAATTAGCAGCTCTCAGCAAAGTCTGCCGGGAAAATCATCTTCCCCTTTATGTGGATGGCGCCCGCCTTGCCTATGCACTGGCAAGCCCGGAGAATGATGTGACTCTCACTGATCTGGCAGAACTTAGCGATGTATTTTACATTGGAGGAACCAAATGCGGAGCATTGTTTGGAGAAGCAGTGGTTATACCGCAGAAAGGACGGATTCCTCATTTCTTTACGATCATCAAGCAGCATGGAGCATTGCTTGCCAAGGGACGGATCGCAGGAATCCAGTTTGGTGAGCTGTTTACGGACGGGCTGTACCTGCGGATCGGTAAACCTGCAATGGAAGCTGCAGAGCAGATCAAGGATGCACTGAAGAAGTATGGATATCAGCTTTCTCTGGATACTCCCACCAATCAGATCTTCTGCATTGTGTCCAATGAGGTAATGAAAAAAATAGCCCAGGATGTGGAGTTCGGATTCTGGGAGAAGTATGATGAGACACACTCTGTGATCCGCTTTGCCACAAGCTGGGCTACTACTATGGAAGATACACAGAAACTGATTCAGATTCTGGAAAAAAATAAATAAGAGAAAAAATCAATAGTCAGTTGATTCAGGCAGTATCAGGGCAATGGTACTGCCTTTTTCGCTGCTCTGGGTTACTTTTACCTGGCCGTTGTGCTGTCTGGCAATCTCGCTTACAAGAGCAAGCCCCAGACCTGCACCGCCCATGGCGCGGCTGCGGGATTTGTCCACACGGTAGAAGGGATCAAAAATTTTTTCCTGATTTTCAGGGGAGATACCGATGCCTGTGTCAGTTACCTCCAGGACTGCAGATTCTGCAGAATGAATGCTTACAGTAACGGAACCGGAAGGCCGGTTATATTTGATCGCATTTTCAACCAGATTATAGACTGCCCGGTACAGAAGGATATAGCTGCCTGTAACAGTACAGTCACCTTCTGTCTGAATAAGCCGGATCTGATGCTTGTCTGCAACCGGATCCAGATCGCAGAAAACCTCTTCTGTGAGTGCTGCAAGGGAAATAGTGTCAGAACGCTCTACTGTTTGAAGACCTGTCATGTCCAGCAGGATTTCCGCAAGATGGGAAAGCCGTCCGGTCTGTTCCTGAAGCATGGTGAAAAGTCTGTCGTATTCCTGGGGTGTGTGTTCCGGTTTTTTGTAAAAAACTTCCAGATTTGTCTGCATTACAGCTAAGGGTGTGCGAAGCTCATGTGCTGCACTTGCCACAAACTGCTTCTGTGCAGAGAATGCATTATCCAGGCGGGCAAGCATGTCATTAAAGGATCTGGTCAGACGTGAGATTTCATCCTCTGAGAGTGGGACTTCCAGCGGTTCAGACAGATTCTGTGCCTGTACCTGGCGGATCCTGTCGCTGAATCTGCGCAGGGGGGTCAGGGCTCTTCTGGTGACAAACCAGGTACAGATACTGCTGAGAAGAATAATGATACCTGTGGCAATCATGCTCTGGAACAAAAAATTGTTTTTGGTATTCTGGATCTGGTTTTCCAGATCAGGGATGAGGATTTTTGGATCTACATTGATGGAGATCGGGTTTGAATTGTCGGGGGTGACCAGAACCACATAGTCGGAGATCCCTTCCAGGCCGGTCACAGCAGAACGGCTGATGAAGAAATACATCAGTGCACAGGCTGTGATAACCAGCCCGGAGATCAGCAATGTGAGCCGCCACTGGAGAGAGAGCCTGCGGGGGGAAAGTTTTTCTGAATAAAATTTCATAGATTTAGTCCTCCATAATATATCCTTGTCCGATCTTATTCTGTATAGGATCATATCCAAGGGCAGTTCGCAGTTTTTTTCTTAAAGAAGAAATATGCACCCGGATGGAATTACTGAAGCTGTTCACGCTGCCGTCCCAGAGATGCTCGATCATTTCCTCAGGGCTGATGATCCGGTTGCGGTGAAGCAGAAAATATTCCAGAAGTGCGCTTTCTTTCCTGGTGAGAGCCAGAGGCGTGCCATCTACACTGGCTTCTCTTGTACGTGTGTCAAAGGTAATGCGGCTGCATCTCAGGCAGACATCCTCCTGGATAAATTTGCGTCGGGTAAGGCTGCGGATGCGGGCTTCCAGCTCTTCGAAATGAAATGGCTTGGTGAGGTAATCGTTGGCTCCCAGATCCAGACCTTCCACCTTATCCTGAATCTGTACTCTTGCGGAGAGTATGAGAACAGGAGTATTGGTATTGAAGGTACGGAACTGACGCAGGATTTCCAGACCGTCAATTCCCGGCAGGTTCAGATCCAGAAGGATCAGGTCGTAATTCTCTGTCATACATAATTCCAGTCCCTCTTCCCCGTCAAAGCAGGTATCTGTTTCGTATCCGTCCATGCGGAGCCCCTCTGCCATGGAACGGCAGAGCTGTTCTTCATCTTCTATAATTAAAATGTGCATGATAGTCTCCTTTTTGAATTTCTAGATTTATAGTTTTATCATAGCACACGAAGTATAAAATTCGTGTAAAAAAATAAATCGAAAAAATTTTTGATTTTCAGGATTTCTTAACACGAATTTTATAGACAGGATGCTATAATTGCGACTATAGTAAACAAAAGGACTACGAAGGGAGAATATAAATCATGAAATTCAGAACACAGAAAATCACAGCACTTATGGTAGCTGCAATAGTAGGGGTATCTACACTTGGAAGTGTATCAGTAATGGCAGCAGAAAGTACAGAAGCAATGGCGGTTCCGGCAGATCAGGCGGGAATGGTGGTTGATGGAGATGCAGCTGCAGCAGATGGTGACGCAATCTCGTCTGATTTTATACAGGGCACTTTTAAACCATCTGAGACAACAGTGCAGGCACAGGATTCTTATGAATATCCATTTCTTGGACTTAACATGAAGCTTCCTGAGGAACTGCTTAAACAGATAAAAGAGCAGACCATTGCAATGATCTCAAATGAAGTATGGAATGACAATGCAGATGCAATTAAATATGCATATATAAGCTGGAGCGAAATGACCGAGGAGCAGAAAGAGGCAGAGGTTGACAAGATGGGAACAGCATATGATGACTGGTACAATAGTCTTGCAAAAGTTGGAGCGATTGGAATCTATGACGAAGATTCTGAGAAAGAACTGGATAAGATCACAGGCTGCACAGAACACAAAGAAATCGGAAGCAGCAGCGACGGAAAATACAAATACTATCTGAGCACCAACAAGGATGCAGATGAATCCTTGAAAAAAGAAGTGGAAAAAATAGATGTGACACTCACAGAGATGACACCATTCCAGCAGCTTTCTGCGTTTGACCAGCCACAGGATACCAGCAATGCAGGCGATTCCACAACGGTAGGTAAGTTTGAGACAAAAGGTGTTGACGGAAAAGATTATACAGAAAAAGTATTCAGTGACTATGATCTGACTCTGGTAAATATCTTTACTACCTGGTGTTCTCCATGTGTCAATGAGATTCCTGATCTGGAGAAGCTTTATCAGGAGATGAAGGATAAAGGAGTAGGAGTAGTAGGCGTGACACTGGATACAGTAGGCAGTGATGGAAAGCAGGATGAGGAAGCAGTGAAAAAGGCTCAGGTACTTCAGGAGAAAACAAAGGCATCCTATCCATTCCTGATCCCGGATTCCGGAATGATGAACGGACGTCTCAATGGAATCTCTGCTTTCCCGGAAACATTCTTTGTTGACAAAAACGGAAATATTGTAGGTGAGACCTACTCCGGAAGCCACAGTCTGGACGAGTGGAAAGAGATCGTGGAAAAAGAGCTGGAGAATGTCACAGAGGGAAAATAAATGAATAAATTAAAAACCAGCAAAATATGGAACAGTAAATGGCCGGCGCTGATTCTTATGCTTGTGGGAGTCTGCTTTATGGGATATGGGATTTTCCGCGGAGAGCTGGCAGTGGTGTTTACAAAAGCCATTAATATCTGTATGGAATGTGTAGGAATAGGATAAATGAGTAACAAAAAGAACAGCGATAACAAAAGTAATAAGAAACAAAACACAAAAAATATGAAGATCAATGAGTGGCCCCGCCACGGAATCCAGGCACTGTGGGCGTTCATTACAAACAGTCATGTTACCGGCTTTGTCACAGGCAAAATTTACACAGGCAAATTGAAAAATGCCTGTGTTCCGGGCCTGAACTGCTATTCCTGCCCCGGTGCTGTTGGTGCCTGTCCTATCGGTTCTCTTCAGGCTGTGATAGGGAGCTGGAATTTCAAAATGGCTTATTATGTGGTGGGATTTCTTATCTTCATCGGAGCTATGGTGGGAAGGCTGATCTGCGGTTTTCTCTGTCCCTTCGGATTGATTCAGGATCTGCTGAATAAGATTCCGTTTCCTAAGAAAATCCGCACATTCAAAGGCGACAAGCTGCTTCGTAAGCTGAAATATGTGATTTTTGCAGTATTTGTGATCCTGCTTCCATTGTTTCTGGTGGATATTATGGGACAGGGTGCACCGTACTTCTGTAAGCTTATCTGCCCGGCAGGAACACTGGAGGGCGGACTGCCACTGGTACTTCTGAATAAATCCATGCGCAGTGCACTGGGCTGGCTGTACATATGGAAGAATGTGATCCTTGTCATAACGATCATTCTCTCCATTATGATCTACCGTCCGTTCTGCAAATATATCTGTCCCCTGGGAGCACTTTATTCCGTATTTAATCCCGTTTCCCT
>OMCF01000879.1_pt1 | contig 11099 bp, 10 predicted proteins | sample 1673791 | NCBI WGS metagenome assembly OMCF01 (sample SAMEA103958127, study PRJEB25191) | human gut metagenome | biome: human-associated habitat [ENVO:00009003]; feature: intestine environment [ENVO:2100002]; material: feces | place: Germany | collected 2013/2015
AGTCAGTTCGCTTTCCTCGTAGGTGATGTCCCAGCCGCCGTCCCGGAATTCCATCGTCCCCCCGGTGACCAGCTCAATGGTCTCCGGCTCCTGCTCGCCGTAGCGCTGGCGTCCCTGAATGGAAAGAACCACGTCCCGCTTCATCGGAACGCCTCCACGGCCAACCGCAGCAGCTCATCAATGAGCTGGGAATAGGGAATCCCGCTGGCCTCAAACAGCTTGGGATACATGGAAATGGAGGTGAATCCCGGCAGGGTATTGATCTCGTTGAACACCACCCGGTTCTCGTCGTGCGTCACGAAGAAGTCCACCCGGCTTAAGCCCTGACAGCCAACGGCGTTGTAGACCTTCACCGCCGTCTCCCGCACCACTTCCTCCACCTCGGCAGGGATGCGGGCGGGGATATACGCCTTGGAGGTCTCGGTGAGGTACTTGGCGTCATAGTCATAGAATTCCGCGCCGGAGTCGATCTCGCCGCAGACGGAGGCAAACGGATTGTCGTTGCCGAGCACGGCGACCTCGACCTCCTGCCCGCGGATGAATTCCTCGACCAGAACCTTGCGGTCGTATTTCAGCGCCGCCTCAATTGCCGTTTCCAGCGCGGCGCGGTCCTTCGCCTTTGCAACGCCGACGGACGAGCCGGTTCCAGCGGGCTTGACGAAGACGGGATAGGCGAAGCGCGCCTCAACGGCGCTCAGCGCCGCTTCCCGGCTGCGGGCAAAGCTCTCGCGCGTGACGAGCTGCCACGCTGCCTGCCGGACGCCTGCGGCGTCGGCGATCAGCTTTGTGATGGTCTTATCCATACAGGCGGCGGAGGCCGCGACGTGCGGACCGACATAGGGAATGCCTGCGATCTGGAGTAAACCCTGGATCGCGCCGTCCTCGCAGTTTTCACCGTGCATCACGGGGAAGACCACGTCGATGCGCTCGCGCACGACGCAGTCGTTTTCAAAGCTCAAAAGTCCCTGTCCGCGCACGGGGGAAAGCGCTGCGCGGCGGTTATCCTCGCAGTTCTGCCACGTTCCGGCGGGAAGCATCCCGTAATCCTTGCCGCCGAACAGGATCCAGTCGCCATCCTTCGTGATGCCGACCGGGAAAATATGATATTTATCTTTGTCCAGGCGGTTCAGCACAGATTCTGCCGACCGCAGCGAGACTTCATGCTCCGACGAAACGCCGCCGAAGAGCACACAAACGCTCAGTTTTTTCAAAACAGGCTCCTCTTTTCCGCCGCCGCAGATCAAAAAAGCGGGCGGCATACATATCATATGCGAAACCGCCGCAGAACACAAGTATCTTTTTCCGAAATCCGGCGTTTTTGCCGTCTGCGCCTTTGACTTCTCTACGCAGGGCGGATAAAATAGGGGCAGAAACGGGGGCAGAGCCTATGCAGGAGCGTGTACGCATCTGTGATATCGCGGAGGAGCTGGGCCTGAGCACGGCGACCGTTTCCAACGTGATCCACGGGAAGACGAACAAGGTCTCAGACGAGACGGTGCAGCGCGTGACGGCGCTGCTCGAAAAGCGGCAGTATATTCCCAGCATGGCGGGCATCCTGCTGGCCCGCAACAGCTCCGGGATCATCGGCGTGTTCGTCAACGACCATCCGAAGTACGAGGGGCACACGCTGCGCGACGGCTTTCTCGCGTCCGCGCTGGATGCGCTGTTCGTCTGTGAGGCGAGCTGGAGTCTGGGCGAGAACGTCTACGCGGCCATCTATGGCCGCATAGGCACGGAGCAAAGCGCCGCCATGACGCTGACCGCGCCCATACAGGGACTGGCGATCGGCGCGCTGTGCGGCCTGTCGCAGGCTGCGGGCGTGATCGTCGGAAAGCGTCTTGGCGGCGAGGATTACGATGGGGCTTACCGGGCGGCGAAGCGGCTGATGGTCTATGGCGCGGTCGGAGCCTCCGTGCTCTGCGCCGCGAGGTGCCGCGCGACATAGACGCCGCTGGCGGAGGCGTGGGACAGGGAATGCGTGATGCCGCTGCCGTCGCCGATGATGAACAGGCCCTTGTGCGCCGTCTCCAGATTCTCGTCGACGGAGACCTCCATGTTGTAGAATTTGACCTCAACGCCGTAAAGCAGCGTATCGTCGTTCGCCGTACCGGGGGCGATCTTGTCAAGCGCGTAGATCATCTCGATGATGCCGTCGAGAATGCGCTTCGGGATGACCAGCGACAGATCGCCCGGCGTAGCCGTCAGCGTGGGGGAGACGAAGGATTTGTCGATGCGCTTCTGCGTCGAGCGCTGGCCGCGGATGAGATCGCCGAAGCGCTGCACCATCACGCCGCCGCCCAGCATATTCGAAAGCCGTGCAATGGACTCGCCGTAGCCGTTGGAATCCTTGAACGGCTCGGTAAAGTGCTTGGAGACAAGCAGGGCGAAGTTCGTGTTCTCGGTCTGCTTGGCCGGGTCCTCATAGCTGTGGCCGTTGACGGTGACGATGCCGTTGGTATTCTCGGTGACGACCGCGCCCTTCGGGTTCATGCAGAACGTGCGCACGAGATCCTGATATTTTTCGGTCTTGTAGACGATCTTGCTCTCATAAAGCTCGTCGGTCAGGTGCTTGAAGATCTCGGCGGGCAGCTCGACGCGCACGCCGATGTCGACGCGGTTGGACTTCGTCTCAATGTTCAGCTCGCGGCACACGCTTTCCATCCATTTGCTCCCGCTGCGGCCGACGGAGACGATGCACTGCTTGCAGGAGAAGCTTCCGTTATCGGTCACGATCTCATATCCGCCGTCCGCTGCCAGCACCTGCCGCACGGGCGTGCGGAAGTAAAAGTCGACCTTCGGCGCCAGCTCGGCAAAGAGATTTTTCAGCACGACAAAATTGATATCCGTCCCGAGGTGCCGGACGGACGCGTCGAGCAGGTGCAGATTGCACTGCAGACAGCGGGTCTTGAACGCGCTGTTGGCCGTGGAATACAGCTTTGTGTTCTCGCCGCCGTGGCTGACGTTGATCTCGTCGACGTAGTGCATCAGCTCCATGGCCTGCTTCTTGCCGATATATTCATAGAGCGTGCCGCCGAAGTCATTCGTCAGGTTATATTTTCCGTCGGAAAACGCGCCCGCGCCGCCGAAGCCGTTCATGATCGCGCACGTCGGACAGCCGACGCAGTGCTTGACAGTCTTCCCGTCAATGGGACATCTGCGCTTTTCGAGCGGCTGGCCCTCTTCAAATACGGCGATCCTCTTCTCCGGACAGAGCTTCGACAGCTCATACGCCGAGAAAATTCCGCCGGGGCCTGCGCCGATGATAATGACATCATACTGCATGAAAAATCATCCTTTCTGTAGGGGATATCCTGAATCCGCTTATCCGCATTCCAAAACACGCACGATCCCGGCAGGCAGCTGTAAATCTGCGCAGTATTTCTGTAGGGGCCGACGACTCTGTCGGCCCTTAAAATGTTGCGAATTTATCGGAGATTTCCGAGAAACCACCGCATTCTGCGGGCGGACAGAGTCGTCCGCCCCTGCGGGTCGCCTGCCGGTGCATTATATCATACCGCCGTCCGCATCTGCAAGCGAAACGGCCATAGAAAGCGCGAATGGCCGTTATAAGCGCATAAAAGATCCGCACCCGGTCAGGTGCGGATCTCTGGTTGACAGATGGAGCTTAGCCCTGAGCCTTCATGCGGGCGAAGCAATCGCTGCAGTAAACCGGGCGATCGGACTTCGGCTCGAACGGGACGCGTGCCTCGCCGCCGCAGGCAGCGCAGGTAGCGGTGTAGTACTCTCTGGGGCCGCGGGTTGCGTTCTTGCGGGCATCACGGCAGGCCTTGCAGCGCTGCGGCTCATTCTGGAAGCCACGCTCTGCGTAGAATTCCTGCTCACCGGCGGTGAAAACGAACTCCTTGCCACACTCTTTGCAGACCAACGTCTTGTCTTCGAACATTTTTGTTACCTCTCTTTTGCGATAAAAAATGGATTTGCCCTGCAATTGCGGCTTGCGCTCGTATGCGATCGGGCTGTATATGCGATCAGGCCGTGCCTGATTTCGCCGGGAAAAGCGCCAGTCAATCTTGCCAGGGTCCATACACGAAGAGAGGGTGCAACGGAGTGATGAAAGATCTGCGTGGCTCTGGTTGGAAATTTTTATTACCCAACACTAGCGATTATATGCGATATTTTTCCGGTTGTCAATAGTAAATAAAACTTATTTTATTTCTCTGATGATTTTTGTAGATTTTCGACGTGCTGCACAAGCGCCTGCGTGACCGCCTGCGCCTGCTGCTCTGTCCCGGCCTCGACCATCACGCGGATGAGCGGCTCCGTGCCGGACGGGCGGATAAGCACGCGGCCGTTTTCCCCAAGTTCAGCCTCTGCCTTTTGGATCGCTTCGCGAAGGGAATCCGACTGCATGATGGCCGTCTTCTGCTCGTTGGAGGTCACGCGGACATTTTGCAGCAGCTGCGGGTACTGCCGCACGGAGGCGGACAGTTCGCTGGCCTTTTTGCCGCTGTGGGAAAGGATATCGAGGAATTGCAGCGCGGCCAGCTGGCCATCGCCGGTTGGCATGTAGTCCAGGAAGATGATATGGCCCGACTGCTCGCCGCCGAGGCGCATCCCCTCCTTCTGCATGAGCTCCAATACGTTCCGGTCGCCGACCGACGCGCACAAAAGCCGCAGGCCGTGCTCTGCGCAGTATTTGTGCAGGCCGATGTTCGACATGACCGTCGCGACGAAGCCGCCGCCGTGCAGGCGGCCCTTTTTCTCCATCTCTGCGGCGCAGATGGCCATCATCTTGTCGCCGTCAATGACGCAGCCCTGCTCGTCGACGGTCAGGCAGCGGTCGGCGTCGCCGTCGAACGCGATGCCGAGGTCATAGCCGCCGGCTTTGACCGCGTCACAAAGCGCTTCCAGATGTGTTGAGCCGCAGCCGCTATTGATGTTGACGCCGTTCGGCTTGTCGTTCAGATACTCCGCTTCCAGCGGGAAGCGGCCGAATAAGTACCGTGCCGTGGTCGAAGCTGCGCCGTTGGCGCAGTCGATGAGCACGCGCAGCGGCTCAAGCCCATCGACGGTCGAGGCCAGATGGTCGAGATAATATTCCGCCGCAAAGCTGCCGGACATGACCTGCCCGATCTCCCCGTGCGTTTTGACGGGCAGCTCCCCGTCCTGCAAAATCAGCTCCTCGATGCGCGCTTCGAGCGCGTCGTTCAGCTTGAAGCCCTCTGACGAGAACATTTTGATGCCGTTGTGCTCATACGGGTTGTGCGAGGCGGAAATGACGACGCCTGCGTCCGCGTGCAGATAGATTGTCAGATATGCGACGGCAGGTGTCGGAACAACGCCGAGCAAAATCGCGTTGCAGCCGCAGGCCGTCAGACCCGCGACGAGCGCGCCCTCCAGCATATCCGAGGAAATGCGCGTGTCCTTGCCGATGACGACGGTCGGCTTCGTGCCGGGATCGTCGCACAGCGAGATCGCCGCCGCCTGTCCCACGCGGTAGGCAAGCTTCGCGTCCAGCGTTTCATTGGCAACGCCCCGGATGCCGTCAGTTCCAAATAATTTACCCATATGATATATCGCTCCTCAAAAACTCAGAATGAAAGCTGCGTCCCGGCAGGCTGCACGGGAGACGGCAGATGCAGGTGCTCATAGGCCAGCTGCGTGACGCAGCGGCCGCGCGGCGTGCGTGTCAAAAAACCGATTTGCAGCAGATACGGCTCGTAAACGTCTTCCAGCGTGACGGCCTCCTCGCCGATGGTCGCGGCCAATGTCTCAAGGCCCACAGGGCCGCCGCCGTAGTTTTTCACAATGGCGGTGAGCATACGGCGGTCGATGGCGTCAAGGCCCAGACGGTCGACCTCGAGCTTGCCGAGCGCGTGGTCGGCAGCCTCGGAGGTGATCACGCCGTCGTGGCAGACCTGCGCGAAATCGCGCACGCGGCGCAGCAGGCGGTTCGCGATACGCGGCGTCCCGCGCGAACGGGACGCGATCTCCCGCGCGCCGGAGGGCTCGATCTCAATGCCCAGCAGCGCGGCCGAACGCATGACAATGCGCTGCAATTCTTCTGTGGTGTACAGCTCCAGACGCAGCTGCACGCCGAAACGGTCGCGCAGCGGCGCAGAAAGTTGACCGGCTCTCGTCGTTGCACCGACAAGCGTAAAGCGAGGCAGCGGCAGATGATAGGACGCCGCCATTTGCCCCTTGCCTGTAATAATGTCGAGCGCAAAGTCCTCCATGGCGGGGTACAAGATCTCCTCCACACTGCGCGGCAGACGGTGAATCTCATCGATGAACAGCACGTCGCCGGGGTTCAGATTCGTCAATAATGCGGCGAGGTCGCCCGGCTTTTCGATAGCCGGGCCGCTCGTGATGCGCAGATTGACACCGAGCTCGTTTGCAATGATGCCCGCAAGCGTCGTTTTGCCGAGACCCGGCGGGCCGTAGAGCAAAACGTGGTCAAGCGATTCTTTTCTCTGCTTTGCCGCCTGAATGAACACCTCTAAGTTTTCTTTTACCTTTTCCTGGCCCACATAGTCCGCAAAGGTACGCGGGCGCAGCGGGTTTTCCACCTCCGCGTCCTCCGGCACATACTCCGGCGCAATGACACGGTTTTCAAAATCCATTTCGTTGTCTCTGTCAAACGTCACGCGAAAAGCACTCTCCTTTCAGCGTGTATTAAAAGCGGCTTGCCATACTCTTTAAAGCGCCGCGAATAAGTTCTTCCGTAGAGAGGGAGCCGTCCAGCTTCGCCACGGCCTGCGCGGCTTCGGACTGTGTATAGCCGAGCACAATAAGCGCCTGCACGGCCTGCTCGGCGTTCTGAGACGCGGAAACAATGCCCGCGTCGTCCGTGCCGGCCACAAAGCCCTTGGCCACTTTGTCTTTCAATTCCAGCACGATGCGCTGTGCAAGCTTCGGGCCCACGCCGCTCGCCTTTGTAAACTTTTTGCTGTCGCCGGAGGCTGCCGCCATGGCAACGCCCTCCGGGGTCATTTCGGATAAAATGGAGAGCGCCGCCTTTGGGCCCACGCCGCTGATGGTCGTCAGCATCTTGTAGCAGTTCAGCTCGCTTTTTGTAGAGAAGCCGTATAAATCAAGCGCGTCCTCGCGCACGTTTAAATGCGTATAGACCGTAGCCGTTTCGCCGATGCGCGGCATGTTTTTCTGCGTGTTCATGGAAGTGAAGCACTTAAACGCCACGCCACCGCATTCAATAGCGACAACGCCCGGCTCCATGTGTACAAGTTTCCCGGTAAGACTGTAAAACATCGCTTTTGTCCTTTCTATACCCTCTGTACTCTCTGTCCAAATAGACGGCGTTACCTCAAAAACTGCCGCAGCGCCGTGCCGGAGGCATGGCAGTGGCAAATGGCAATGGCGAGCGCGTCCGCCGTGTCGTCCGGCTTCGGCACCTCGCGCAGGCACAAAAGGCGGCGGGTCATTTCCATCACCTGCGGCTTTAAGGCCTTGCCATATCCCGTAACGGCCAATTTCACCTGCACGGGGGTGTATTCAAAAACAGGCACGCGGGCCTTCTGCGCCGCAAGCAAAATGACGCCACGGGCTTCCGCCACACCGATGCCGGTCGTTTTATTGTTTGAAAAATAGAGCTTTTCCACGGAGATCGCATCCGGGTGATACTGCGCCAAAACCTGCGCGATGCCGTCGTAAATGATCTCCAAACGGCGGTTGAAATCCGTGCCCGCTTTGGTTGTCACCGCGCCGTGCTCCAACGTGCGGTAACGGTTATTTTTCATTTCCACCACGCCGTAGCCGACAATGGCGTAGCCGGGGTCGATGCCGAGAACGATCATGCCGTTTTTCCTTTCAAAACCAAAGGGCAGAAAAGCCCATACTGCCTTATAGTATATCATATCTCAGCCCTTTTGAATAGCCGAAAATTTCGAAAAAATTGTGAACGGCACGCGGGTTTTCCGTATAAAAAGCGGACACACCACCAAAAAGCCGTGTGCCCGCAAAAAACTTATTATTTTTTACTCGGCGAGCGCCTGTGTACGCGCTGCCATGTCCGAAATATGCACGAGTCCGAAGCCGTCCACGCCGGAAAGCACACGGTCATTGAGCGGCGCCGTCCAGACCTCCGGCAAAAGCTGTGCACCCAGTACCATACCAAGCACAGAGCCCGCCGTGGCGCAGTTGCAGTCCGTGTCAAAGCCCATCGTCAGGCACAGCTCCATCGTGTAGGTGAAGTCCTTCTTGCCCCACAATAAGCCCATCGCGACGATTGCCGCATTCGAGACGGTGTGACACCAGTGGTGCTGATTATTTTCATCGTACTTGCCGAGAATATATGCTTTCGTCTCCTCAGCGGTGTCGCCGCTTTCAAAGCGGCTCAAAATTTCCGCAAGCTCTTCATAAAGACGACTCTTTTTCGGGATCTGCTTCATGCCGGAGCGAATGATGGTCGGCATGTCGTCGTTAACCGCCGCTTTCGCAAGCATCGAGGCAATCCACATTTCGCCGTAGATGCCGTTTTTCACGTGAGAGATGGACGCATCGCGCCATGCCATTTCCGCCGCCGTTTCCATATCGCCGGGGCAAATATAGCCGAACAGATCGCCCCTGATCTGTGCACCGATCCACTCCCTGTACGGGTTGCGGTACAACGCCGATTCCGGCGGAAAAACGGATTGTGCGAGGTTGATATATGCCACGCGCTCCGCCGTGCACAGGTGTAAAAGCGGCAGGTTCATCAGCCAGTTTTCCGCCGCGTCATCGGGTGTGAAATCGCGCCCGTACTGCTCGACGAGCTTTAACGCGATGAGCGTGTAGTTCGTGTCATCGTCCTCCGGCATGTAAGAGACGTTGTTGATCCACCCGGTTTTTTCCGCGCCGTAGGCGTGTCCGTCGTCGCGCACGTTGTATTTTTCGCGCAGAACAGGCCCGATATCGGACGAAATGTAGTTTTGCAGCGGCAGGTTGCCGGTCTCTTTCAAAAGCCCGTTGATGCGTGCACGCCGCCAGCCCTCTACCGGCTGACCCAACAGGCAACCCGCACAGCGGCCGAGCCACGCGCCGTAGATTTTGTCGCAATCCGCTTCGGCTTTCTCTTTCGGCTCACCGACAGATGCCGCCTTGATGCCCGGAAGGTCGGACGGCTCGTCTTTGTCCTGCGGGTTTTCAAGCGCACAAAGCTGCTCTAAAAGCTCTGCGCCTGCGGCGGTACGCGCCGCGCCGCGCGGCATTTCCTTTACCTGCTCGGCACGCTCTTTAAAGCGTTCCGCTTCCAAAATGCCCTCGTCAATCCTCTGCTCGATCTCAATGGGCAAATCGTCACAAAAATCAAACCACAACTGTTCTCTGAGCATAAGCTGTCTCCTCTCCGGCGCATTTGCGTCTGCATAAATATACGACATGCAATCGCTTTGCGCGTAATGGCTGAAACGGTTATTTCACACACATATCGTGCGCGATATTTCTGTTTTTAATTATACCGCATAATTTCTCAAAAGGCAAATACAAAACGCCGTGCGAAAACACAGCGTTTTGTACAATCAATCTTTCATTAACGTGACCATAACGGCCTTTTGTGCATGCAGGCGGTTCTCCGCTTCGTCGAAAATTGGGCCTGCGTTCGCCTCGAACACCTCTTCGGTAATCTCCTCGCCGCGGTGTGCCGGCAGACAGTGCTGTACAATGGCATCGCTCTTTGCAACGCCCATGATCTTCTCATCGATGCAATAGCCTGCAAACGCCTTTTCGCGTGCTGCGCGCTCTTCTTCCTGACCCATAGATGTCCACACATCGGTGATAACGACATCTGCGTCCTTTGCGGCAACCATCGGGTCATCGGTCAGCGTGAAGCAGTCATAGCCGGCTGCAAAATCGAGAATCTCCTGCGGCGGGCGGTAGCCCTCCGGGCAAGCCACAGCAACTTCCATGCCAACCTTCAGGCCGCCGACGATGAGGGAGTTCATCATGTTGTTGCCGTCGCCGATGAAGCACATCTTCAGGCCGTCGAACGAGCCCTTATATTCGCGGATCGTCATGAGGTCGGCTAAGATCTGGCACGGGTGGCAGAAATCCGTCAAACCGTTAATGACCGGCACGGAGCCGTACTTTGCGAGGTCTTCGACCTCCTTCTGCTCGAAGGTGCGGATCATGATGCCGTCCACATAGCGGGAAAGCACGCGTGCGGTGTCCTGCACCGGCTCGCCGCGACCGATCTGCGAGCCTTCGCCCGCGAGCACAACGGCATAGCCGCCGAGTTGATTGATGCCCACTTCAAACGAAACGCGCGTTCTGGTGGAAGACTTCTCAAAAATCATGGCAAGGCACTTGCCCTTTAAGTGGTGGTGCTCGATGCCGTGCTTTGTCTCATACTTGAGCTGGTCGGCAAGGTTCAGAATGTCGATGATCTCCTCTTTGGAGAGATCGAGCAGTTTTAATAAATGTTTCATGGGAATTTCCTCCGTTTATTTAATCTGTTCCGCAAAAATCGCGAGACCGGCATCGATCTCTTCTTTTGTGATGGTGAGCGGCGGCAGGAAGCGCACAAGGTCTTTCGCCGTCAAAATGAGCAGACCCGCTTTCGCGCAAGCATTCAGCACATCATGAGCGTCCTTGTCCTTCACTTTCACGCCGATCATCATGCCGCGGCCGCGCACAAACTCGACGTTCGGCATTTTAAGCAGCCGCTCTTTGAAATACTCACCTTTTTCCTGCACTTCTTTTAAGAATTCCGGCTTGGATACGCGGGAAACGACCTCCACCGCACCGGCGCACACCACGGGGTTTGCACCGAACGTGGAGCCGTTCATGCCGGGGGCAAAGCTGTCCTTTACTTTCTCGCCCGCGATACATACGCCGATCGGCAAGCCGCCGCCAAGCCCCTTCGCCGCCGTTACAACGTCCGGCAGAACACCCGCGCGCTGATAGCTGAAGAAGTAGCCCGTGCGGCCGATGCCCGTCTGCACTTCGTCAAGCATCATCAGCACGTCACGCTCCGTGCACAGTGCACGCACGGCCTTTAAATAGTCTTCCTCCATCGGCACCACGCCGCCTTCGCCCTGCACGCTCTCGAGCAGCACGGCGCAGACCTCGGGGTCAGAGAGCTTCGCTTTCAGGTCTTCCACGTCGTTGCCCTTGGCATACACAAAGCCCTCGGTCAACGGGGT
>OMCF01000881.1_pt1 | contig 11094 bp, 7 predicted proteins | sample 1673791 | NCBI WGS metagenome assembly OMCF01 (sample SAMEA103958127, study PRJEB25191) | human gut metagenome | biome: human-associated habitat [ENVO:00009003]; feature: intestine environment [ENVO:2100002]; material: feces | place: Germany | collected 2013/2015
TGAGCCGGAGAGAGGAGCTGATTTGAGTGTAAGGATGGTGTAGTATAAGATAGAATGGAGTCGGAGGTCACAGATAACAATGTGGCTTTCGGCTTTTTGTTTTGAATGATTATGCTTCAAACTTTTATGTGATAAACGTAACTTGCTGTGATATTATAAAAATGATATAAGCGAAAATGACTTTTGCGGAAAGGAAAGTATCTTTATTTTTTTATGTGTATGCTTCCTATTGTGGAAATGAATACTTGCAAAGTTGATAACTAATATTTTTCTGCTATTACAGGTGCAATAAGAACATGTAATAGCGGAAATGAGGAATAGTTACTTGTAGATAGAGAAGTATATTGCGGATAAAATAACATCTTTATGTGAAAAGCGTGATATCAGTAAATGCAGATTATCGCAACTGTCGGGAATTTCCCAGTCGTCACTGGGAAGAATCATGGCGCAGGAAAACCTGCCGTCGCTGATCACACTTGAAAAAATATGTATAGCTTTGGGCGTGACATTATCGCAGTTTTTTCAGGAAGGTAATTCAGAGAATCTGACAGAAAAACAGAAAGAAGTTCTAGGGATATGGAACGATCTGAGTACAAATGAGCAGGAAACAGTAATGTCAATGCTGCGTGGACTTCGGAAGTAGAAGAACAGTTCGAGTATATGTATCGGCTGTTCTTTTTTGTTTTTCGGGCGTTAAAACGATAAATTTTTCTTGTGTATAGTTGAGCGTTAAAGTATAATAAAATCAATTTTTTGCATAAGATTAGAGCTATAATAAGGAAATCGGCAAACCAGATGAAAGTCTGGGACGCAAAGCTACAGGGCCTGTAAAATGGCAGCCAGTTGCATGAAATGAGGTGCACTGTCTGTTTGGCAGTGCTTTTTTATGGTAGAGCACTTGAATAAGTAATACAGAAGCTGTTTGGAAAAATATTGTGAAAAATAGCGGGGAGGTTATTGATAATTAATGAATGTAAAATTAAAATCTGGAAGCAAGCAACTGTAGCCTAGAGGAGGGGAGAAAGATGAAGAAGTGCAAATTAGTACAGAATATAATGAATTTCAAATTTTGTTACATTATATTTTGCACAATTATATGTTTTATTGTTTTATCCGTTCCTACATTTGCCAAAGAAAACTCTGACAATGTTATCCGGGTAGGATCTTTTGAGGAAACTTATAATGTAGTCAATGAAAAGGGAGAAAGAAGCGGCTATGGTTATGAGTATCTTCAAGATATTGCAGGTTATGCAGGATGGACATATAAATACATAACAAGTGATTGGAAAAACTGCTTTACACAGTTGGAAAATGGAGAGATTGATATTCTTGGTGGCATTTCCTATACAGACGAACGTGCTGAAAATATGCTTTTTTCCGATATGCCTATGGGGGAAGAGAAATATTACATCTATACGGATGCATCCAATATGGATCTTACAGCAGGAAATTTGGATTCTTTTGAGGGAAAAAATATTGGTGTGTCTAAAGATAATATAGTGGAGGATGTGCTTAATGAATGGGAATCAAAATATGGTCTGCATACGAAGCATATCAATGTTTCTACAACCACAGAAATTATGGACAAACTGTCGAAACATGAAATTGACTGCTTCGTTTCGGTAGAAGAATCCCGTTGGGAAGAATCGGATATTTCACCGCTTACAAGTATTGGAGAGACAGAAATCTATTTCGCTATAAATCCAGAACGTCCGGATATCAAAGAAGCACTGGATAGTGCTATGCGCAGAATCAAGGATGACAACCCATTTTACACAGATGATCTCTACAGGCGTTATCTTTCTGCACAGAGCAGCTCGTTTCTTTCAAAAGAAGAAAGGGAGTGGATCGGGCAGCATGGAGCAATCAGGATAGGGTATCTGAATCAGGATGGAGGTATCAGCAGTGTAGATCCATCAACAGGTAAACTGACAGGTGTTATTACAGATTATGTGGATCTTGCAGAAAATTGTCTGCAAGGTCAGACTCTGGAATTTGAATTAAATGGATATGATACAAGAAGTGAACTGCTTCAGGCATTGCAGGATGGAAAAATAGACCTGATTTTTCATGCAAACCAGAATCCATACTTTGCAGAAACAAATGGATTTGCTTTGTCGGATACGCTATTGACTCTCAATATGGCAGCAATTACGGCAAAGGATTCTTTTGATGAAAATAAAGAGAATATAGTTGCCGTTGAAAAAGATGATTTTGCATTGAAAGCATATCTTTCATACAATTATCCGCAATGGAAGGTTGTGGAATATGAAACATCAGATGCAGCAGTAAAAGCAATGCAGAAAGGGGAGACGGATTGTATTGTAAGCAATTCAGGTACTGTTTCAGACTATTTGAAAAATAATAAGCTTCATAGTGTTTTCCTGACAAAAGAAGCTGATGTTTCATTTGCTGTTCAGCAGGGAGAACCGGTTCTTTTGTCCATTCTGAATAAAACACTGACATCTATGCCTACAACTCAATTTTCAGGTGCAGTAGTTTCGTATAATGTTTCCTCACGAAAAGTTACAGCGAAGGATTTTATTCAGGACAATTTACTGACAGTTTCACTTATCGCTGGAATTTCTTTTTTCGTTGTTCTGTGTATAATTCTTGATTCTTTGAAAAAATCAAAACGTGCGGAAGAAAAATCCAAGAAGTCTGCTGAGCAGGCATTGAAGCTGAATCAGGAGCTTGAAGAAAAACAGCAGGAATTACAAAATGCACTTGTAGAAGCACAGAGTGCCAATAAGGCTAAGACTTCCTTTTTAAATAACATGTCTCATGACATCAGGACACCGATCAATGGCATTATGGGCATGCTTACAATTCTTGAAAAAAGCGGAAATGATGGTGAGCGGGCAAAAGATTGCCTGAATAAAATAAATGAGTCTTCGAAACTGCTATTATCATTGGTAAATGATGTTTTGGATATGGCAAAGTTAGAATCGGATACCGTGGTTTTTAGTGATGAATCCATCAATCTGGATCAGGTATGTCAGGAAATCACGGAGTCACTATCTTTTCAGGCAGAAGAAAAAGGACTTCATGTTATAGGAGAACATGATGATTACAGTGGTATATATGTTTGGAGCAATGCAGTTCATCTGAAAAAAATATTGATGAATCTGTTTACAAACAGTATGAAGTACAATAAGGTGAATGGTTCTATTTACATGAGTATGAGAACGATTGAAAGATCAGAAGATCACATGACATGTGAATTTAAAATAAAAGATAATGGAATTGGAATGTCAGAAGAATTTATAAAAAATGAATTGTTTACTCCATTTGTACAGGCAGACAATTCCGCACGTTCCAATTATAGTGGGACAGGTCTTGGAATGCCTATTGTGAAACAACTTGTAGAAAAGATGGGCGGAACCATAACAGTTGAAAGCAAGCTTGGTGAAGGAAGCTGTTTTACTGTAATACTTCCATTTAAAATTGATACGAATGCACGGCCAGAAGAAAAAGAAGATTTTGATGCACTTATACAAAGCTTTATCACATATGATATATCAAAGGATCTGTGGGAGCCTCGTGATATACACTGCGACAACACCGACCGCATCTATAACTTAAAAGAAATCGTAGATATGTGGGAACAGATCGATTATGGAATGAGCTTTCATGGTGTTACATACAATGCACAGTTTTATAAAAGCCTTGGTTATAAGCTTATAGAGGGTGTCTTTTATGAGGATCAGGAATATGCCACGATTCCGCTTTCCTATGCAAAGAGGATTAGACTTTTAGATGATGAACTGTATGTATACCGTCTGGGTGATGTAAACCAGAGCGTGTCGACGCAGAGCCAGCTTTCAAGACTGCCTCATTTTGAGGCTGTGTTGTTCAAAATACTTGAACATGAAAAAAATCTTGATAAGCTGCCGGAGGGTGGAAGAGAATTGTGGACAAGGAAGATATCAATGTATCTTGGTTCGCTTTACCATATCCTTTTTATCAAAAATCCGGATAAAAAGAGCCAGCGGAAATATGCAAAAGAGCTTACAATGCGCATAAAACAGAAAAGTCCGTACATATACAGTCAGATCAAAAACAAATACAGAGGATTTGTTTTACTAAACAAGTTCCATATGGACGAAAAAACATACGAGACGAAGTTTGCAGGTTTTTTGGATTTCATGAGAAGAGTGTTTAAAATACACAGGTTATATGGTTAGTACACTACATTCAAAGTAACAGGACTGACAGACTAAAAAACAGAATAAAATAACAGCTAATGATCCATAATAATATAAACCGGATTTAGGAGGATATTATTATGGTTTTAACAGAAAAAGAAACAACTGCTATTGAAGACTTGAAGACACAGGAACAGGCATGTATAAACAAGTACAATAAGTATAAGGACGAGGCAAAGGATGAGGTTTTGCGTGATCTGTTTAAACAGCTTGCTGCAAACGAACAGAAACACTATGATTCCTTAAGCCAGGTCATAGAAGGAAAGGTGCCTTCCTGCGACTGCAACGATTCTGCGGGAAAAGATTATGATCCGAAAGCGACATATGATGCGCTTGGAAATTCAGAGGATAAAAAAGCAGACTGTTATCTTGCGACAGATGCGATCGCAACAGAAAAGCTTGTATCAGGTGAATATAATTCGGATGTATTTATATTTGGAGATTCTTCTATCAGAAAACTGCTTGCTGATATCCAGGTAGAAGAACAGAATCATGCAGAAATGTTGTGGAAATATAAGACCACAAATGGAATGGCGTAGAAACACATTTATCATGGCAGGAAGGATACTTCCTGCCATTTTTGAACATAAAAAGTGTGCAAAAATACAAAAAAAACATAGTTTTTATGCAAAATGCTGATAAAAAGATGATTATCCGTCAAAAATAAGTGGTTTTTAAGAAAAAAATAATATGACAAATATGTTAATATGAGGTATAGTATTTTATAAGTATGTTTATGCCTATTTACAAAAAATAACAAGAGCCGGGGGATAAATATGTATCGAAAGATAAGCGACGGATGGATGAAGCACTGGGACTTCGAACTTATTGATGTTATAATGTTGGAAATATCATTATTTATATCATATTTTTTCAGACATCATAACTCAGCATTTTTGTTCAAGTCAATGTACCTTAGAATGGGAATACTTTTGATCATTCTCAATTTTGCTACGGTACTGTTCAGCCAGAATTATAAAAATATAGTACAAAGGCTATGGTACCAGGAACTGAGGGCTGTATTTGTACAGGTTACAACAGTCAATCTTTTACTTTTATTATATGAATATATCATACAGGAATCATACTTTGTATCAAGAACTGTATTCCTTGTGAGCTGGGGACTTGGTATCATACTTTGTTTCTGCAGCAGGATCGCATGGAAAAGGGTTGTAAGACATAGAATATCAAAGGCGAAGAATCAGTCAAAATTACTTGTGATCTCAAGTGAAGAAAAAATGCTTGGGACATTATACGAAATCGTAGACAAGGATTACAGGGAATATGAAGTCTGTGCAATAGCTATGCCGGATGGAACAGGAAAGCTTTCACATGCCGACATTGACCATGACAGGATAAGTCCTGAGATCCCGGTCATATACGGAAAAGATAAGCTTGTAGAGTATATACGCCAGAATGTAGTAGATGAAGTATATATAGATATGTATTCCGACAAAGCAACATTACAGGACTGGGTAGAGACGTTCCTTGGAATGGGTGTCACAGTCCACATCGGAATGGGCTTTCTGCCAAACAATCTGCCAAACAAATTCATGGGCAAGATCGGAGAGGCAAACGTACTTACAACAACAATAAAGACAGCCGCTTCATGGCAGCTTGCAATAAAGAGACTGTTCGATATTATCGGCGCACTTATAGGTCTTATCATTATGGGTATAGCATATATTTTTGTTGCACCGGCTATCAAGAAGGCATCACCGGGACCGGTATTCTTTAAACAGGAACGTGTCGGTAAAAACGGACGTATATTTTACTTTTACAAATTCAGATCTATGTATCTGGATGCAGAAGAACGCAAAAAAGAACTTATGGAACAGAACCAGATGAGCGGGCTTATGTTCAAGATGGAAAATGATCCGAGGATAATCGGCTCAGAAAAAGGTCCGGGAAAAGGTATAGGAAACTTTATCCGTAAAACAAGTATTGACGAGCTTCCACAGTTCTGGAACGTTTTAAAGGGAGATATGAGCCTTGTCGGAACAAGACCGCCAACAAAGGGAGAATACGAGCAGTATGATCTCAAGCATAAGATCAGACTCAGTATGAAACCTGGAATCACAGGAATGTGGCAGGCGAGCGGAAGAAACAACATTACAGATTTTGATGAAGTTGTCAAACTTGATACAGAATATATCGAAAACTGGTCAATATGGCTTGATATAAAGCTTCTTTTCAAAACAGTAAAAGTCGTTCTTGTGAGAGAGGGATCTAAATAGTAATCATATCCGGAGGACATAGATGCAGTTGTCTGCCGGGAAAATAGGAGAAATAATGGACATCAAAATATTAGTTGCAGCACATAAAACATATAGAATGCCAGAAGATGATATTTTCATGCCGGTACATGTAGGTGCAGCAGGAAAAGAATCTATAGGTTATCAGAGGGACGATGAAGGTGAGAATATCTCACTTAAAAATCCTTATTTCTGTGAGCTGACGGGCTTGTACTGGATGTGGAAAAATTGTAATAACGAATATAACGGATTGGTTCATTACCGTAGATATTTTGCTACGAGAAAACATGTGGCAGGTAACAATCCATTCGATAAAATAATAAAAAGAGCTGAGCTTGAAAAGGTTTTGGAGAATACAGACATAATCGTGCCAAAGAAAAGGCACTATTTTATCGAGACACTTTACTCGCATTACGCACATACACATTACGCATCACATCTTGATATAACAAGAGATATACTGAACAAAAAATGCCCTGAATATCTTCCGGCTTTTGATAAAGTCATGAAGCGCTCATGGGGATATATGTTTAATATGATGATCATGAAGCGGAACAGGTTAAATGAATATTGTGAATGGCTTTTTCCAATTCTTTTTGAACTGGAGGAGAAAGTTGATGTGTCTGAATATGATGCATTTCAGGCAAGACTGTTCGGAAGGGTAAGTGAGCTGTTACTTAACGTATGGCTTGTACACAATAAATACCCATTCAAAGAGCAGCCTACTATAACAATGGAAAAATTAGACTGGAACAGAAAAGCAAAATCATTTCTGAGAGCAAAATTTTCAGGAAAAAAATACGATAAGAGTTTCTAGGAGGAGAAGAATGAAACATTATGATTATTTAGTGGTTGGAGCCGGATTATATGGTGCAGTTTTTGCATACGAGGCAAAAAAACGCGGCAAGGAAGTATTAGTGATCGACAGACGTGATCACAAGGGTGGAAACATTTACTGTGAGGAGGTAAATGGAATAAACGTACACAAATACGGTGCACATATTTTCCACACAAGCAACAAAAAAGTATGGGAGTATGTAAACCAGTTTGCAGAGTTCAACAGATACACAAACTCGCCGGTTGCGAATTACAAAGGAGAATTATATAACCTTCCTTTCAACATGAACACATTCAACAAGATGTGGGGAGTTATAACACCACAGGAAGCTGCAGCAAAGATCGAGGAGCAGAGAAAAGAGGCCGGGATCACAGAGCCGAAAAACCTTGAGGAGCAGGCAATAAGCCTTGTCGGAAAAGATATTTACGAGAAACTCATAAAAGGTTATACACAGAAACAGTGGGGAAGAAAATGTACAGAGCTTCCTTCATTCATTATAAAGAGACTTCCTGTAAGACTTACATTTGACAACAACTATTTCAATGACCTTTATCAGGGAATCCCTATGGGAGGATACAATGTCATCATCGACAAGATGTTAGATGGCGTCGAGGTTGAGCTTGGCACAGATTATCTTGCAAACAAAGACAAATACGAAAACATAGCGGACAAGATCATATTTACAGGTCCGATCGATGAGTTCTATGATTACTGCTTTGGTCCACTTGAGTACAGAAGTGTCAGATTCGAGACAGAGGAGCTTCCTGTAGAAAACTATCAGGGAAATGCTGTTATCAACTACACTGATGCAGAAACACCATACACACGTATCATAGAGCATAAACATTTTGAGTTTGGCACACAGCCTACAACAGTTATCTCGAAAGAGTATTCTGCAGAGTGGAAGGTTGGGGATGAGCCATATTATCCAGTAAACAACGACAAAAATGCAGCACTTTATCAGAAATATCTGGATAAGTCGAAAGAAGAAAATAAAGTGATTTTTGGCGGAAGACTTGGAGAATACAAGTACTATGACATGGACAAGGTTATTGAGTCAGCTCTCAATTTTGTAGAGAAAGAATTAGATTAATCACAAACGTAAAATCCACCGCCTGCTTATATGTAGGTGGCGGATTTTTTGTGCATAGGAAAGTTATATGGACAAAATATTAAAAAAACTGGATTATTATAATCTATGGAATAAAGCCTATCTTATAATATTGGGCCTGTATGTGCTTATAAATGTTCTTGATACGACAATGTTTGAAATAAACTGGCCAGAAAAAATGGGATATGTTTTGTATGCGATCGTAGGAGGGTATGCGATCGCAAAAATGATATGCTTTGTATATCTGAAGAGATACAGGGCATGGGAACTTATATTTTCGTTTATAATAATAGGGACATTTACTATTCCGGCAGTTTTTACCACATCATACTCATATTTGTTTGGGATAGCATTCCTCATTGTGGGAGCGAAAGATGTAGACTTTGATGATATTTTAAAAGTATACATGATAGTGACAGCAGCGGTACTTATATGTGCGGTTGTGGCAAGCCAGACAGGCCTTATAGTAAATCTCCAGTACGAGGATCCAAATAAAGGTATACGAAATTCTATGGGAACTATATATCCTACAGATTTCGGAGCACATATATTTTATCTGGCTGTGGCATGGGTTTGTTACAGGAATAAGGCGCTTACATGGCTTGAGATAGGGATAATATCAGCAGTCACCATAGTTGTATATGTTATCAGTGCACCGGTCACGAGTGCAGCCTGTACATTTATTATGCTTTTTATGTGTATATGGGATAAGCTGGCAGATAAAACGGGCAGCCCGATGATAGTGTCAAAAGCAGAAGACATTGTGTGCAGGATAGGACAGTTCGCTGTCGGAATATTTGCAGCAGGATACCTTCTCATGCAGCATTTATATGATCCCCTTAATATATACTGGAGTGAATTTGACTACAAAATTTCGCTTCGTCTGTATTACACATATCAGATATTGGAAAAATACAGTATCAGATTGTTTGGACAGGATATAGAGGAAAAGGGATTTGGAAGAGATCCGGACATGACACATGACTATCTGTTTTTAGATGACTCATATATGGCAATTGCACTTAAGTACGGAATTGTCATACTGGCAGTGGTCATAATAATGTTTGCAGCTGGACAGTACAGGGCATATCACAGCAACAGACTTATAATAGTGCTTGCCGGAATAGTGATCGCATTACATTGTTTTATGGAGCATCATCTGATAGAAGCAGCATACAATCCGTTTATGTTGCTTATATTTGCAAAAATAGGGGCGTATACGTATAAAGAAAGGAAACACAAACTATGAAAACAGAAATTTACATCAGCGTTAAAGATCTGATAAAAGAATGCATAAGAAAAATATGGATCATAATCGTTGCTATGGTCGTATTTGGTATTCTTTTGGCAGGATTTCGATACGCAAAAGACAAAAAGAACATCGCAAACACAACGGTAGCAGAGAGTACTGAAAAAGTGGACGTTGAAAAAATCGTTGATGATCTCGAAAGCGATGATTACAATCAGGTGATGACATATGTAGACCTTACAAATTACCGTGACCAGAACAGAGTATACACAGCTGACGCAAAGCTTATGAAGATAAATCCTTACAAAGTAGACACAGTATTGTTACAGTACTATGTAAATGCAGAGGATGAAAACACAAGAAAAGACATGGCAGCAGCATACTTATCATATATTTCAGGGGGCTCACTTGCAGCTGACGTTGTGACAGACAACGATCTTGAGGACAGCTCTAGTGATATCCAGGAACTTATCCAGTGTGATGCAACAGGTCTTACAACAGGTACATCATTCTATACAGAAAACACAAACACTATAAACATGTATGTCTATGGTGTTGATGAGCAGGATGCAAAAGACATTGCCTCATATGTAAAGGAAAGCATGGATGCATACAGCCAGAAGCTTTCAGCAGTGGCACCACATACACTTACACTTTTTGAAGAGCAGTACTCAGTTACATGTGCAACAAAGCTAGTATCATTAAAAAATGACAGATTTGGAAACCTTATAACATACAATGACAGGACAACAAGCTACGAAGGCCTATTATCTGATAAGCAGAAAGAAAGTGCGCAGAAGATCGTCTCAGCACAGAAAGAAAATGATGAACTTGAAGACAGTGATGAAACAGGAAAAACAGCGAAGAAAGATGAAACACCAAAAGCATCTATAAGCAAAAAGTATCTTGTAGTTGGAGCATTCCTCGGACTTGTGCTTGCAGTTGTTATAATTGTATTGAGATATATGTTTGATCCTACGATCAAAACATCTAAAGACTTACAGATGTTCTATGGAACTAACTTTATCGGCGATGTGGCACAGGCTGATGGGGCACTTCTTGCAGCATCAAAAATAATAAATATGTGCAGCAGCAGACAGATAAAGAAAGTTCTTATTGCCGGTAAAATGGCATCAGAGAATGAAGCAGCAATAAAAGAAGTTGTAGATGCTGTAGAAAAGAAAGGTATTGTAGCTGATATTATCGGAGACATACTTACAGATGCGGATGCAGTACAGACGCTTGAAGCAAAATCAAATGTTGTTCTCGTTGAAGCAGTCAGAAAATCAAAATATGAAGACTTTAATCAGGAAAAAGCACTTTGCGAGAGCCTTGATGCACAGCTTTTAGGATACATCGCAATAACAAAATAAAAGGCAAATTGATAATATGGTAATCAGTGAGTATATAACAAAACAGGGGTATTTTAAACT
>OMCF01000883.1_pt1 | contig 11086 bp, 7 predicted proteins | sample 1673791 | NCBI WGS metagenome assembly OMCF01 (sample SAMEA103958127, study PRJEB25191) | human gut metagenome | biome: human-associated habitat [ENVO:00009003]; feature: intestine environment [ENVO:2100002]; material: feces | place: Germany | collected 2013/2015
GTAAACAGACGCGATCTCGCACCACTCGTAAAAGTATTCTCTGTGCGCTCCGTACAGCGGCAAAAACACACTGTACAGCTCGAAAAATTCAAATAAGCCGGGCAAATGATAGTACGCTGTCACGTTTCCCTCCGATTTAATCCCCGTACGGGTCGGCAATGGCTTCCGAAAGCTCCGTGCCGTCCTCCGCCACCTGCCGCACCGTCACGCGGTCGCCTTTTTCTATGCCGTCCGCCGCACAGGTCACGGCATATTCGGACAGGAACGTCGTCTCCTTCGCGTTGCCGTCCACGTAAATCACGCTGTACGGCGTGAAATTTTTGCCGCGCACCATCAGCATATCGTTCCGCACATACGCCGTGTTCACAGTGATGTCCCGCGTGCCGAAGCGCATGTCGGTCTCCTCAAACGGCTGCTCGCCGTGGTACACCACACGGTCGCCGTACAGCATGTCGTATTGCAGCGTGCGCAGCTCCGTTTCGTATGCACCGCGCCACGGGTTTAACTGGTGGAATTTCGTCAGTGTGCCTACGTTGATGTCTAAAAGCTCCAAAACACGGGACGAAAGCTGATACGCCTTCACGTTTCTATCCGCGCCCCCCACGCCGCAGTTGCTCCAAATGACGTACTCCGTTTCAAACAGGCCGCCCGCAGAAAGGTCCAGCATATCCTTGCTGATCTCCAGCGACGGCATGTGGTCGCCGTACAGCACCAAAACGGTCGGCTCCTCCCACGTCGTCAGCACATCGGTCAGCGTGCGCAGAAATTCATCCACCTCGTGAATCTGCGTCGCGTAATATTCCATTTGTCCACGCAAAGCGGGGTCTTCTATGCCGGAAAGCACTTTGATATCCGCCGTCTCGCTCTCCGCCGGGTACGCGCCGTGCGGCTGCACCGAAATGGTGTAAATAAGGTCGCGTTCCTCCGTTTCGGAAAGCGCCCGCGCAATCTCTTTTGTCAGAATCTTATCCTTCGCCCAACCGATTTCGTTTGTCTCCACGTGGTTCATGTATTCAAGCGTCGTGAATGAATCGAACCCGAGCTTCGGGAACACGATGTTGCGGTCATAGAACGTCGCCGTATTATTGTGAATGACGTGCGACGCGAGCCCAAGTTTTTTTAAGTCATATGCGATGGACTCGCACGGCGTTTCCTGCAAAATCGTCTTGTACGGATATTCGCCCGTGCCGAAGTCATGCACATTCATCTGCGTGATGACCTCAAATTCCGTGTTCGCCGTGCCCGCGCCGACGGACGGCGCGGTGAAATACCCGCTGGGGCATGTCTCCTTCAGCTCTTCAAAATACGGCACCGGGTTTTCGGAGAACGTCACGTCTTTTAAGCGGTTCACGTCGAAAAACGACTCCAGCTGCAAAAAGATGATGTTCGGCACGTCCTCGGGCGCTTTGTCCTTTGTGCGCAGCACCTCCGCTGCAATGGCGCGCACGCGGCGGGCGGAGTAATCCTCCGTGTCAACGAGACTGCGCGTAAACGTGTACGCAAAGCCGTAATCCTCTGTCAAACGGATAACATCCGTATATGTATTCTCGCCGAAGCCTAAGGACGTCGGCAGATACGGAATGACAATGCACGCGCAAAGAAGTATCACGCTCACCGCCGTGTTAAAGAGCCGGTGCACCGGGCTTTTCGGGCACTTTTTAAAGAGCATCACAAGCCCCGCAAGCAGCAAAACCACCGCAATAACAAGCAAAATAAAAGCCGGTACGCTCATGTAAATGCCGATAAACGACCAATCGAGCTGCAAAATCGCAAAATCAATGGCGGAAAGCGGCGAAACGCGGTAGCTGAGCACATATAAATTCGCAATGCCGAGTCCAAGCCACACCGTGCCGATCAAAATGCCGAAAAACCACCGCCGCTTGGAAAACAGGCACAGCGAAAGGGAAAACGTCAAAATCAGCACGTTTTCCAAAAATGCCAGCGGGTGCGATTCGAGCAGCACCAAAACAGCGGAAAGACTCTGCCTGTCCATCAGCTCTATGACGATATTCAAAAATAATCCGCCGAGAAAGCACCCCAAAACACCCCGAATGCGCGTTCCCTTTTCAAACAATCCGTACAGCGTATGTAAAAACCGCCTGATGTCCTCCACCCCCGGTCTCCTGCTCGCAGTTTCTCAGAACTGCGTATTCAGCATGATTATAAGACCGAAAATGAATTTTTTCAAGCGGTTTCAACTTAGTATTTTCTTAAAATTTTTGGGGCCGCATTTTACGTTTCACGCGCCTTTACAGCCCGAATTTCTTTCACATCCACGCCGCGTTGGGCAATGTTCTCCGTATACGTCTCATAACAGCCCCCGTTTCTGCGTTTTTACGCGAACTGTGCGTTATACAAATGCCGGTAGAATGTGTCGCCCTGCATCAAGCTTTCATGCGTACCGCGCTCCACAATCTCGCCGTCGCGCACGACTAAGATCATATCCGCGTTGCGAATAGTCGATAAGCGGTGCGCAATGACAAAGCAGGTCTTGTCCGCCATCAGCGTACGCATGGCCTTTTGTATGCGCAGCTCCGTGCGCGTATCGACGTTTGAGGTCGCCTCGTCCAGAATGAGCAGGGACGACTCCAGCAGCATCGCGCGTGCAATGGTCATCAGCTGCTTTTGTCCCTTTGAGATATTTGCGCCGTCGTCCTCGAGCACCGTTTCGTAACCGGCCGGCAGCGTCCTGATGTAGTCATGGATGCCGCACGCCTTGCACACGCGCTCCACGTCTTCGCGCGTCGCCTTTTCGCTGCCGTAGGCGATGTTTTCATACACCGTGCCCGTAAAAAGCCATGTGTCCTGCAAGACCATGGAGTAATTGAGGCGCAAACTGCGGCGCGTCAGATCTTTGATTGGCTTATGGTCAAGCGTGATCTCTCCGCTGTCCACATCGTAAAAGCGCATCAGCAAATTGATGATGGTCGTTTTGCCCGCGCCCGTCGGGCCCACAATGGCCACAAGCGCGCCCTTCGGCACATGCAGCGAGAAGTCTTTGATGATCTGTCTGTCCTTTGTGTAGCCGAAGTTCACGTGCGAAAGGTCTACGTCACCCTCAGCTTCGGTGAGGGCTTCGGCATTCGGGCTGTCCGCGACCTCGGGCTCTTCATCCAGTAAACGGAACACGCGCTCCGCCGCCGAAAACGCCGACTGCAATTCGCCGATGATGTTCGCGATTTCGTTGATCGGCCCGCTGAACTTGCGGGAGTACAGTACAAAGCTCGAAATGTTGCCGATAGAGATTGACCCGCCCAAAAACAGCAGTGCGCCGAAAAAGCTGACAAGTGAAAGCGAAAGGTTGTTGACGAAGTTGACGGACGGTCCCACCATGCTGCCGTAATAATCGGCGCGGTAGTACGCGTCCACGGTCTCGTCGTTCTGTTTATCGAGCTTCTTAATGGTGTTTTCTTCTTGGCTATACGCGCGCAGCGTCTTCTGCCCGCTGATCATTTCCTCCACAAAGCCGTTCAGCTCGCCCAACTTTGCAGAGCGCTTGCGGAACAGCGGCCGCGTAAAGCCTGTGATCTTCTTCGTCATGAACATCGAAAGCGGTACGGTGAAAACAAATACCAGCACAAGCGTCGGCGAAATGGAAAGCATCATGATGAGCGCGCCGATGACTGTGACGGCGCTCGCGAACACCTGCACCATATCATTCGTAAGCGAAGTGTTGATGGTGTCGATGTCATACGAAATACGGCTCAAAATGTCACCCGTCTGGTGTGTATCGAAGTATCCGACCGGCAGCTCGCTCAGCTTTTGGAACACATCGTGCCGCATCGTGTTCACCACGCGGCGGCTGATGACGATCATAAGGCGCGTCAGCGCATACGAAAGTGCTGCGGATATCGCGTACATCACAACCATCAGAACGCCGTAGCAGCCCACCTTTTCAAAATTGACTTTGCCGCGGCCGAGCTCCATCGCATCCACCGCAAGACCCGAAATGTACGGTCCCGCCAGGGACAGCAAATTGCCGCCGACCGTCAGTAAAATCGCCCCGAGCATCAAAAATTTGTAGCGCATCAAATACGGCAAAAGGCGCGACAGCACCGCCGTTTTTTTCATTTTGGGCTTTTCGTGTTTTTCCGTTTGCACGGTTTCCGGCCTTTTCATGCATGCACCTCCTTTGCGAGTCCCTCGCCGATCTGCGACTCCCCAATCTCGCGGTAAAGCGGACAGGTCTCCATCAATTCTTCGTGCGTACCCATGCCGATGACATTGCCGTTTTCGAGCACCATGATTTTTTCCGCATGCATGATGGAGCTGATGCGCTGCGCAATGATGATCTTTGTCGCGTCCGCACAATGCAGGCGAATTTCTTCACGCAGCTTCGAGTCCGTCTTGTAATCGAGCGCGCTCGAGGAGTCGTCCAACAGCAAAATGTCCGGGTCGCCCGCCAACGCGCGCGCAAGCAACAGTCTCTGTTTCTGCCCACCCGAAAGGTTCGCGCCCTTAATGGCGACCGGCGCGTCCAGGCCGCCCTGTTCTTCAATAAATTCCAGCGCCTGTGCGCGGCGTGCCGCTTCCAAAAGCTGCTCATCCGTCAGGTTTCGCCCTAAGCGGATATTCTCGCGTATCGTGTCCTTAAACAGCGTGTCGTTTTGGAACACCACGCCGAACTTCGCGCGTAAATCGGACGTCGCGTAGTCGCGGATATCTACGCCGTCTATCTTCACGGAGCCCTCCGAAACGTCGTAGTAACGCATGAGTAAACGAATAATCGTCGATTTACCCGCGCCTGTCGCGCCGATGATGCCGAGCGTCTCGCCGCGCTTCAACGTAAAATCGATGTTCCGCACCGCAAAGCTGCCGCGCGCATAGCGGAACGTCACGTGGTCAAACTCCACATGCGGCGCGTCCTTCGGCAAAAAGCTGAAGTGCGGCTCAGTCTCGAAAAGCTCCACCGGCGTGTCCAGCACCTCCAATACACGCGCAGAGGAAGCCGATGCGCGTGAAAGCATCATGAAAATGCGGTTAATCGCCATTAAAGCGTTCAAAACGATGGTGTATAAATTCATAAACGCGATGATCTTGCCGATCTCGGAGGTGCCGTTGTTCACGCGCACCGCGCCCACCGTGATGACCGCCACAATGCCGAGGTTCAGCAAAAGGCTCATCACCGGGTTGATGAGCGCCATGGTGCTCTCTGCCGTGCGCTCCTTTTCGGTGAGGTCGTCGTTCACCTTCTTAAACCGCGCACGCTCATAGTCCGATTTGGAAAGCGCCTTGATGACGCGCACGCCCACGGCGTTTTCACGCACCACGCGCAGCATGGAATCGGAAGCCTTCTGCACGATTTTAAAAAGCTTCGCACCTTTTCGCGAGACGTAAAATACAATTACGCCCACGATGGGTAAGGATGCCACCATAATGAGCGTCAGCATCGGATCCATCGTCAGCGATACGATGATGCCGCCAAAAAGCAGTAGCGGCGCACGGATGCCGATGCGCTGGATCATGCCAATCGTCTGGTGCAAAACGTATGTATCGCTCGTCATACGCGAAATAAGCGACGGAATTGTGAACGCATCGACCCTGCTTTCCGAAAGATACGAGATCTTTTGGAACAGGTCGTGCCGGATCTGCCGTGTGCAGTCGCGCGCCACAGCGGACGCCATGCGGTTCGCCGTGATGTTGCCGCCCCACGCAATAAGCGAGCACACGATCATCAATCCGCCCCACAGACATACCGGGCGAATTTCTTTCAGCGGGATCAGATCGTCAATGATATACGACAAAATCCACGGGATCGCGAGCTCCACAAGCGTACCGACCGCCTTAAAGCTGATGCCCACGCCCATACGCGGCAAAAACGGTTTTAAATACACCGCCAGTCTTTTCAAATTACATGCCCTCTTTCCCCTAAGAAGCTCTCAATAGTTGTATTTGCAACTATTATAGCGTATCCCGCACAACTTTTCAATATAATCATGAAATATTTTGGTAAATTTATGCCTTTGCTTGACAAAAAGCCCTCCCGTGGTATAATAGATAAAATTTGCCGTTTGCGAAAACGAAGGAGGGAATTCCATGATCCACACAGATTTTGACCCGGAGAAAACAGCCGTCATTGAGCCGAGCGAATTCTATCACCCGATGGAAAATATGCCGGAGGCACTCATCGGCGTGTTCTCCCGCCCGCTTACGGAGAAATACGCGGCGGAATTTCACGGCGAAGTCATCATGCAATATCAGGACTGCAACGGTGGAGAACCGGTCTATCGCTGCACTGCGCCGGACGGCACCGCGTTTGCGCTGATGTGCATGCGCGTCGGCGCGCCATCTGCCTGCGGCATCATGGAAGAGATGATCCCCCACGGCGTGAAAAAGTTTTTGATGCTCGGCTCCTGCGGCGCACTCGATCACGCCATCACCGCCGGGCACATTCTGGTACCCTACGCCGCCGTGCGCGATGAGGGCACAAGCTACCACTACGCTCCGCCCGCCGAGGAAGCCGTACTCGAGCCTGCCTGTGTAGATGCCGTCTGCCAAGCGCTCGAAGACATGGACGCCCCCTATGCCCGCGTGAAAACGTGGACGACCGACGCATTCTTTCGTGAGACGCGCGGCAAGGTGGAAAAGCGTTTAAAGCAAGGCTGCTCCGTCGTCGAGATGGAATGTGCCGCCATGGCGACCGTCGCGGCGTTCCGAAACGTCAAATTCGCCCAGTTCATGTGGGCGGCAGATTCCCTTTCCGGCGAAAAATGGGACGCCCGCAACTTAAATAAGCTCGGCACGGATGCCGGCGAGATCTACATGGAAGCCGCCATCCGCACCTTAGAGTACCTGTAATCTCCCCGCACAGACTGGAAATGTGCGGGGAGTTGTATTATACTATATAAAATGGGTTTTATGGGAAAGTCGCAAGTCCGTTCCGCAGAGTCGGAATTTCAGTACGATTGAGTCAAGAAAGGAACATGAATATGAACGTAAAACATGAAGAATTGACCGTCCGCGCCTTATATGATCTCAGCTACACCGCGGCGCGCCCGCTGCTTGAAGCCTGCACCTACCCGTGGGAGGCGCTGCCGAAGATCGGCGCATTCATTAAAGCGCTCGGCAAAACACTTTCGCCCGAAGAATACGAGCAGCGCGGCGAAGACGTGTGGGTCGCAAAAAGCGCCAAGCTTTACCCGAACGTCTACATTGCAGGCCCTGCCATCATCGGGCCGGAGACCGAGGTACGCCCCGGCGCGTTCATCCGCGGCAACGCGCTCATCGGCGCAGGCTGCGTCGTCGGCAATTCCACCGAGGTGAAAAACGCCATCCTGTTCGACGGCGCGCAGGCCCCGCACTACAACTACATCGGCGATTCCGTCATGGGTCACAAGGCCCACACCGGCGCGGGCGCCGTCACGTCGAACTTAAAGCAGGATCACTCGAACGTCACCGTTTTAAAGAACGGCGAACGCGTAGAGACCGGCATGCGCAAATTCGGCGCCATGCTGGGCGACCACGCCGAAATCGGCTGCGGCAGCGTCTTGAACCCCGGCACGGTCGTCGGCAAAAACGCACGCGTCTATCCGCTTTCCATGGTGCGCGGCTTCGTGCCCGCAAACCACATCTATAAAAAGGCCGGCGAGGTCGCCGAAATTCACGACTGATCTTCGCCGTAAAGAAAAGAGGTCTTTATGGAGTTTTTAAAGCAACTCATCACGCGCATACTCGGCTCCGGGCTGCTTTCCACCGCCCTTGTGCTCGTGCGTGCCGTCACCGTCCTGATGGTTTTGTACGTTATCTGGCGCTGCTATACCTCGTTTAAAAAGGGACAGCGCCGCAAAGACCCGGTCGTCATGCTGGAGGATGCCGCCACCGGCGCGCATTTCCCCGTTTTGTACTGGGAAAATTCCATCGGGCGCAGCCGCAGCTGCGATATTCAAATACCCGATAATTCCGTTTCGCGCGACCATGCCGTTTTAATGCGCCGCGAAGAGGGCTGGTTCGTGTGCGATACCGGCTCCCACGCCGGCACGCGCGTGCGCAATAAACAGATCACAGAGCCCACGCTCGTGCAGATCGGCGATAAGATCCGTATGGGCTCCACCACGCTCACGCTGCGTAACGCGTCCGACGTACCGCAGAAAAAGCGCAACACGTTCACCGGCTTTTCCAAAGAGGCGGCGTCCCCCTTTAAGCTGATGCTCGTCGTCGCGCTCGTTCAGATGTCGCTCACCTTGCAGCTGATGCTCGGCACAGGCGAATTCCGCCTCTACCCCGCCGCACCGTTCGTGATTCTGTTCACGGTAAGCTGGGTGCTGTACTTTTTCTCCCGCCGCATCTTAAAGCGCGTCAGCTTTGAGATTGAAACCGTCGGGCTGCTCCTCAGCAGCATCGGCATCCTGCTCCTCAGCGGTGAGGGGCTCGACACCGTTAAAATGCAGATTACCGCGTTCGGCATCGGCATTGTACTTTTCTGCTTCCTTGTTTGGTTCATGAGCGACCTCGAGCGCGTCATGAAGCTGCGGCTCTACATCGCCATCGGCGCCATTTTGCTGTTTGTTGCAAACCTTGTGCTCGGCAAAGACGTCAACGGCTCCCGCAACTGGATCTTCATCGGGCCGTTCAGCTTCCAGCCCTCGGAATTCATCAAAATCGCATTCGTGTTCGTCGGCGCGTCTACGCTCGACCATTTGCAGACGAAAAAGAACATCACGGAGTTCATCGTGTTCGCCGCCATTTGCCTCGCATTCCTGTTTCTCATGCGCGATTTCGGCACGGCGCTCATCTTCTTCGCCTGCTTCCTCATCATCGCGTTCATGCGCTCCGGCAGCTTCCGCACCATTTTCCTCATCCTCGCGGCAGCGTGCTTCGGCGTGTTCCTCATTTTGCAGTTTAAACCCTACGTTGCCCAGCGCTTCTCGGGCTGGATGCACGTGTGGGAGCACGCACAGGACAGCCTCGGCTACCAGCAGGTGCGCACCATGACGTATATCGCAAGCGGCGGCCTCTTCGGTCTCGGGCTCGGCAACGGCATCTTAAAATATGTCGCCGCCGGCGACAGCGACCTCGTGTTCGGTATGCTGTGCGAGGAGCAGGGCCTTTTAATGGGCATGGCAGTGCTGTTCGCGCTCGTCCTCTTTATCCTCTACGCCCGCAGCGATGTCACACGCAGTCGCTCCACGTTCTACGCCATCGCGGCGTGCGCCGTCTCGGGCATGCTGCTCTTTCAGGCCGCGCTCAATGTCTTCGGCCCCACGGATGTTCTGCCGCTCACCGGCGTCACGCTGCCGTTCATCAGCGCAGGCGGCTCCAGTATGATCTCTGTCTGGGGGCTTCTGGCATTCCTCAAAGCGTCCGATGAACGCACCTACGCTGCCCGCCGTGCGGGAAGACACCCGAAAGGCGAGGCCGACGAAGACACGATTTCCTTCACCCCGCCGCGCTACTCCCCGAATGACCCGCCCACGCCGCGGCCCCGCGTGGATACCCGCGCCGAAAACACGGCCCCGCGTTCCCGCGGCGCATACCGCGTCCATATTTCCGAAGAAAACCTCTCGCCGGGTCAGTCCCGCACACGCAGAAAGGATGGTGACCGCCGATGAAAACGACCGGCTTTCGCTCTTTTGTCCTTTACATTTTGCTGTTCGCCTTCTGCGGCGGCTTCGTCTGGTTTCTCATCAACCTCGCATTAAACGGCTCCACATGGGCCACGCAGCCGTATAACGGTCACATTTACGGCGATGACACCGCCGTTTCCGCCGGTACCATCACAGACCGCAGCGGCATGATGCTCGCCAAAACAGAGGACGGCTCCCGCGTTTACGCCGAAAGTGAAGACATTCGCCGCGCACTGCTCCACACCGTGGGCGATTCCAGCGGCTACATCGGCACCGCCGTGCAGGCCGTGCACCGCTCGCAGCTCGTGGGCTATAATCCCATCACAGGCCTTGCGCGCACCGTACTTTCGGATCTCGGCAACAACCTCGTTTTAACGGTAGATGCCAACGCCAGCGCCGCCGCGTACAACGCCTTCAACGGCCGCAACGGCTCCGCGTTTGTCTATAACTATAAGACCGGCGAGGTACTTGTCAAGGTCAGCGCCCCCACATACGACCCCATGAACGTCCCGGAAGACCTCAACGACAACGAAGAATACAACGGCGTTTTCCTCGACCACACGCTTTCCTCCACCTACACGCCGGGCTCCATCTTTAAGCTCGTCACAGCGGCTGCCGCCATGGAGTACCTGCCCGATTGGGACACCCGCACCTATACCTGCGAAGAAGAAATGGACATCGGCTCCGGCAAGGTGACATGCCTCAATTACCACGGCGAGCTGAACCTCGAGCAGGCGCTCGGCTATTCCTGCAACCTCTACTTTGCGCAGCTTGCGGAGGACATCGGCGCGGAAAACCTCAAAAAGAAAGCCGAAGAAATGGGCTTCGGTAAAAACTTCTCGTTTGATTCCGTCACCACCGCCAAAAGCAGTACCAATTTAAGCGGTTCCACCAGCGCCATAGACCTCGCGTGGAGCTCCGTCGGTCAGGCGGATGTCATGGCAAACCCGTACCACATGGCGCTTTTGATGGGCGCCATCGCAAACGGCGGCTCCACACCGGAGCCATACCTCACGGGCGGCAAAAGCCGCACGAGCTACACCTTAACGGATAGCTCCACTGCCGCTTCTCTCCACAGCATGATGCGCAACAACGTCGTCAACTATTACGGCGAGTACCTTTTCGACGGTTATTCGCTGTGTGCCAAAACCGGCACCGCCGAGCTCGACGATAAAAACCCGAACTGTTGGATCGTCGGTTTCTCGGAGGACGAAAGCACCCCGTATGCGTTCGCCGTGTGCGTGCAGGAGGGCACCTCCGGCCTCTATACCGCCGGTGAAGTCGTCTCCGCTGCCTTAAACGCCATTACAGGGAATTAAGTTTTCGACAAGCATGGTTAAAAGTTTTGATCAAACTTTTTCAAAAGTTTGCGGATTTTCAAGGCAGAGCCTTGAATCGCTTTCCGCAGAAAGCGAAATCCTGTTGCGTCCGTAAAAATCAGGAAGATAGGCTCAACTGTCCGGTGGACAGTTGAGCCGCAAGGAACCCTATTAAGGGGTTCCTTGAAGAACTCGCCACAGCGA
>OMCF01000896.1_pt1 | contig 10997 bp, 9 predicted proteins | sample 1673791 | NCBI WGS metagenome assembly OMCF01 (sample SAMEA103958127, study PRJEB25191) | human gut metagenome | biome: human-associated habitat [ENVO:00009003]; feature: intestine environment [ENVO:2100002]; material: feces | place: Germany | collected 2013/2015
CATAATAAAAATCATGGAAATTTATTTTGTTTTAGATGCATCTGCTTTTATCAACGGTTTTGGCTTGGAATCAAATAATAATTATACTGCTCCTGAGATTACTCATGAAGTTAAAGATTTTGAGTCAAAATTAACATTGGATATGGCTATTAGAGATGGAAAATTAATTATTCAGGATGTTGGTGAAAAATACATTAAAGAAGTTAATGAAATCATATCAAAATCAGGGGATGTTTTACGTTTATCTGTTCCTGATAAAAAATTAATAGCTTTAGCTTTAATGCTTAGAGATGAAGGCAAAAATATTAAAGTTATAAGTGATGATTATACTATTCAGAATACTTTAAAAATTATTAATATTCCTTATTCAGGAATCATGACTGATGGAATTAAAGGTGTTTACAATTGGAAAAAGGTTTGTGAAGGTTGTAAAAAAGAATTTGATGAAAATTATCCTTTTGATGATTGTGATGTTTGCGGATCTAAGGTTTTTAAAAAGAGAATAAAATTGTAATTCGGTGTTTTTATGGAAATTGGTGTAGTGGTTCACGGACCTAATATTATTGATTCTAACTGGGCTTTAAAGTTAATTAATTTATTGTCTGGATATGGTGATGTTTCAGCCAGATTAGGTGGGACTATGGGAAGAACTGCGGTTATTGATGGGTCTTTAGAAGATATTATTGACATATCTAAAAAATTAGTTCCAAGCGACTCTTTAAAATTATTCAATGATGCAGATGTGGATGTTATATTTTTAATAAACTATGGAAAGTCTGATGTAACAGGTCAGGTTTTTGGCTATAAGGTTTATAATCATTATCTCTCAAAAATAAATAAAAATAACATTCCGGTAATTCAAATTGAAAGGCCCGGTGAAAGTGATGGAAGCATAATTTCATGGAATGGAAATAATAAAAATCTAGTCGATGATTTGTCTCAAAAATTAGATTTGAATATTGTCACTCCTGAAGAAATTTATGACAATCATTTTAAACAGGATAAAATAGATGATACTAAGATTCAAAGAATAGTGCATGGTGTTAGCCCTGATGAGAATATAATGGTTAACAGTATTGTTATTGGCAAATCAAATAGTGATAAAATCACTTTGATAGCCAAAGACGGTTACATTACAGAAATCATTGGCGGAACAATAAAAGAACACGGTGTTGAAAAATTAGGAAAAGTTGATTTGGCAAAGGCTATTGTAAAAACAGGGCTTTTAAGAAAATCTAAGGTAAAACCTAGAGTCCTGAAAAAAAATGAATCTGAAGATGTTTTTAAAATAGCTTTTCTAGACCATGCTGGAGAGGATGTTTATCAGTTTAAGGATGCAGATCTGGTAGTTACTGTTGGAGATGATACTACATTAATAGCTTCAGATATTTTATATAGATTCAATATTCCAATTGTCGGGATTACCGATGGTGATTTGGATAAAGTTGTTGAAGATGGTTTTAAAGCTAAAAATTCCATAATATTTGAATTTGAAAGCGGAACTGATGATGTTGTTGGTAGAAAAATATTTGAATTGATTTTTAAAAAGGAAAAGATTTTAGTCAAATCCAGAAATTCTAAAAATATTGATGAAATTAGGGATGAAATCATTAAAATAACAAATCTTTTAAATTGCAAATATAATATTATAAATATCTAAAAAAAATGATGGATGGTGTTTTTATTTCAGATTTTAAAAACCTTGTAAAAGCAGTTCAAGAATTTGAGGGAGTGACCCGTAAGTCTTCTATTGATACTGTAACTTCTCTTTTGACTGAATCATATAATGTTTCAGGTGATGTTGTAATTGACATTGGTGATGATGCTTCAGCTATTGATATTGGAAATAATCAGGTAGTTTTAATAGCTGCAGATGGCATATGGGGTCAAATAATGAATGTTAACCCATATTGGGCGGGTTATTGTTCTGTTCTTGTTAATGTAAATGATATTGCAGCTATGGGTGGAAAACCCTTGGCTATGGTTAATATAATGTCAGTAAAACATGATGAAATTTATGAAAATTTACTGGCAGGTATTAAAGACGGCTGTTTGAAGTTTGGTGTGCCTATGGTTGGAGGTCATCTACATCCTGATGGTGAAGTTGATTCTTTGGGAGTAGCTATTGTAGGAATTGCAAAGAAAGATAAATTAATCACTAGCTTTGGAGCAGAAGTAGGTGATAAAATCATCGTTGCTATTGATTTAGACGGCAAACCTCATGAAATGTTTGAACTAAATTGGGACACTACTTATGATAAGGATAAACAACTGGTTCAGGACCAAATTACAGCGGTTCAGTATTTGGCTGAAAGAGATTATATTAAATCTGGAAAGGATATTAGTAATCCGGGTATTTTAGGAACTTTGGAAATGTTGCTTGAAACATCTGATAAAGGAGCAATTGTCAATTTGGAGGATATTCCGAAAAATGAAAATATCAGTTGGGAAAATTGGTTAAAATCATATCCTGGTTCTGGTTTTATATTTACAGCAAATGAGGAAAACTGTGAATTTATTAAAAAGTATTTGAAGGATTATTCTATTGAAGCAAATGTTGTCGGTGAAGTTACTGGGGAGTGTTCTTTATATTTGGTTAATGGCGATGGTGAAAAACTGGAAGTTTTCAATCAAAAAACCAATCCGGTTTTTAAATCTAAAAAGGAATAATTATTTTTATAAGCTTTAAAATTTATATATTAATTAAAATTCTTTGTGGGAGATTATATGTTAATAAAAATTAATGGAGAAGAAATGAATGTAGCAGAAGGTTCTACAATTCAAGATGTTATCGATGAATCTAATGCTCCATACACTCCCGGCAGTATTATCTGTTTAATTAAGGGTAAAAAAGAACTTGAAAAGAATGTCAGCAAATTTAAAATTAAAACAACACAGGGATCAGTTATTTTGGAACTTCTTGATACTAAAGAAGCACAGCCTTTAGTTGATGTTTGGAAAAAACAGTATAAGGATTTTGAAAACTTGTCTATTAGGTGGTCAACTTCAAATGAAGTGGCTATTGGTCCTGTTGTTACTGATTTGGAACCTACTTCTGAAGAGTATAAATATTATGAAGGGGATGTTGTTTTAAGTTTATCCAGTTTTAGTAATGAGTCTACACATTTAATTCTTATTAAAGAAAACACTACTAATGTTTACAGTGTTCCTCCATTTAATAAAGGAATATTTGCACGAGTCATTGGTGGTAAAAAAACTTTAAACTTACTGACAGACGACGATGAAGTGAAAGCTATTGAACCTATTATTGAGAGAAGCACAACTACAGATTCTTCTGCAGTATCTGATTTGGACACTGTTTTGGAAGAAGGCAATGAGTTATTTACTTATGTTTCACTGGAAGTTGACAATGATTCTCCGGTTTCTGTTGAGCATATGTTTTCAGTTATTAAAGACGGCAGAATTAAAGTTGATTTTGAATCAGAGTCATTTTTAGGATTTTATGAATTGAAAGGAATAAATAAACCTAAAGAAAATGTTGTTTCCAGAACAAGAGGAACTGTGACTGTGAGAAACAGTGGTGTGGGTGTTGGAAAATTATATATTTACAGAGAAAATAGGGTTTTAAGTCCAAATCACACCAATGTAGGTAAAATCATAAAAGGAATGGAAATTGTTGATATAGCTAAAAAAGGAGATTTTATAACTATTAAATCTAATCAGGACAGATTAATGTTGCTTGGCCATAATCAAAATGAAATTGATGAAAAATTAGCTAGTTTAAACATTGAACATATTAAAGAGGGAGTAACTGGCGAGGATGCTTTAATTGTAGAGCAGACTCCAAAATATACTATTGATATTTTAAATGAGGGAAAAGTGACAACTAAATCCATCCATAAAGATGATTTATGTGAAATTAACTTTACTGATAATGCTCCAAGAACGGTCAAATACTTTAAATTAGTATCCGGTCTTTTGGAAGAGCCGATTGGTAAAATTAAAGTTCATTTTTCAGTACCTGGAATGCACATATTAATATTTGAAGGTGATTCAAATACTTCAAAAGGTCTTGTTCCGGAAAATACTCCTGAAAATATTGTAAAAGCATGTGAAATCGGTATAACTAATATGGCTGCAAAGAATGTTGGTTTAATCGGAGTAAGATTTGAAGATAATAAAGAATTCGGACCGACTGCAGAATCATTTAATTCAACAAACATTTTAGGTAAAGTTGTCTCTGATTATTCCAAACTTGAAAAATTTAAAGATGGAGAGATAGTTTATGTTAAGGAATCTAACGATTAGTCCGGAATTGGATAAGGAAGATTGGGACCCTGATGTAATTACCCGTATGATTATAATTGCTCCTGGAGCTCATGTTAGTGAAAGTGAAATTGTTAATGAGTTGCATATGCTTGATTTGCCTCTTACAATAAAAAATACCTGTTATGGTTCTATGGTAAGTGGAAAAACAAAGGATGTTTTTGAAGCGATTCGCGAAATAAGAAAATTGGATCCGAATCACATTTTCACAAAAGAAAGAGGTTTTGCTCCTGGAGATCCTAGAAGATGCAGAGGCCACAGATTTGGACCAAGAGAAGGTTTCCACCAAATGGAAGATGAATACAGATTACTTGGTGATGTGGCAGATGCTTTGGAAAATCCTCGTGATGTGGAAGTTGAAGTTGAAAAACCGATTGATGTTGATGAATTTAAAAAAATTATGAATGAATGTTTAGAAAATAATAATGATAGGTGAAAACATGGTGAAAGTAGCTATTTATCCTCCAAATTCATTAATCTTAGCAGATTTAATTGAAAGGAAAGGTCACACTCCTTTAGTTCTTCAAAAACAAATAAGACAAAAAATTAAAGATCCGGAAATTGATTCTCCTCCAATGAATATTACTGAAGAAGACCCGATTAAAGGTCTTAAATACGCAGCTATTGAAGTTCCTTCAGGTGTTCGTGGAAGAATGTCTATTATAGGTCCTTTGATAGATGAAGCTGAAGCAGCTATTTTAGTTGATGGTGCTCCATTTGGTTTTGGTTGTGTAGGTTGTGCTAGAACAAATGAATTGTCAATATTCCTGCTTAGGCAAAGGAATATTCCTATACTTGAAATTACATATCCAAAAAATAGGGATGGAACATTTTTAATGGTAAATCAAATTAATGAGTTTTTAGACTCTCTTAAGGAGGAATAATAATGGTTAAAATTGCTTTAGTTTCATGTGGAACTGAATATAGTGGAATTCAAAAAGAAATTGAAAAAGCAGCTAATACTTTTGGTGCAGAAATTATTCTTCCGGAAATTGATTTGGATTATATTGATGAATCTTATGCCAAATTTGGATTTTCTGCTCAAAGTTCAAGTTTAAAATTAATGATTGCAAGAGCAATGGCAATTGTTGAAGGAAGATGCAAACCTGATGCAGTATTTATTGCTTCCTGTTTCAGATGTGCAGAAGGAGCTCTTGTAAGAAATGCAGTACGTAAATTCCTGCAGGATAATACTCGTATTCCTGTAGTTACATATTCATTTACAGAAAGAACAAAAGCAGATGAATTGTTTATTCGTATGGAAGCACTAGCTACTACTGTAACACGTAGAAGTATTCTTGCCCGTGAAAAACAGGAAGGCCTTACTTTAGGTATTGATTCAGGTTCAACAACTACAAAAGTTGTAGCTATGGAAAATAATAAGGTTATTGGTACTGGTTGGACAGAAACAAAAGATATTATGGGTTCTGTTTACAAAGGTGTTGAAGAAGCTTTTGCGGATACTGAATATACCATTGATGATGTTGATGGAATTGGTACTACTGGTTATGGTCGTATAAATATTGGTAAACAGTTAAATGCAGAATTAATCCAAGAAGAATTATCTGTTAATGCAAAAGGTGCAGTATATTTGGCAGACCATCAAAAAGGAGAAGCAACTGTATTGGATATTGGTGGTATGGACAATAAGGTAATTACTGTTAATGACGGTATTCCTGACAACTTTACTATGGGGGGAATTTGTGCTGGTGCATCTGGAAGATTTTTAGATTTGGCTTCCCGCCGTTTAGATGTTTCTATTGAAGAGTTAGGTCCTCTTGCTTTACAAGGGGATTATAGAAATGCATTACTTAACAGTTATTGTATTGTTTTCGGTATTCAGGATTTAGTTACTACTCTTGCAGCTGGAGGTTCTAAAGCTGATGCAGCTGCTGCAACTTGTCATTCTGTAGCTGAACAAGTTTATGAACAGCAACTTCAGGAAATTGATTTAAGAGAACCTCTTATACAGGTAGGTGGAACTTCATTAATTTCTGGGCTTGTTGAAGCAGTTAGTGAAATGTTAGGTGGTATTGATGTTATTGTACCTCCGTATTCTCAACACATTGGTGCAGTAGGTGCTGCTCTTTTAGTATCTGGAATGGGTCACAGGCAAGATAATAAATAGTCAAGAGTTGATTTGATGTTAGTAGAATGCTATGATGAAAAAGGCGCAGAAGTCTATGAAATGATTATTAAACAGATTTTTCAGGATTTGGTTCTTGGTCCTGCTGTTGAAGATTTAAAAGCTTTTGCTAACCCTGATGAAGCAGTTTTTATTTTAGCTATTAAAATGAAAAAGACTTCTGGAGTTATTAAATTTGGTGATGTGGCTAACTTCACTTATGATAAAAATAATAATGTTACTAAGATATTTATTGAAAATGAGAATTATCTTCCAAATATTTTAAAGTTATTGTGGAGAAGATATTCCAGAGATGAACTTTATCAGCCAACCAGATACAATATTGATCTTGACGGAAATCAGATGGAATTGGAAGATTTGGTTGTTGATGATCCTCATTCAAATCTTCAAAGAAGAATTTATGATGCAATCTTTAGAATTTTGCCTGAAGGATTTAAAATAATTAAAGATGTTTCTGTTGGAGATATTGTGGCAGTAATAGCTACTGATGAATTAATTAAAGATGATTGGATTGACAAAGCTAATGACTATATTGCAGAGTTGAATAGAGGTTTGTAGATAACTTTATAATATAGTTCGATTATATACAAACATAATTACAAGTAGGGGAGTGATGTTATATGAATGAACATAACGGTTCCAGGTTTGCACACATAACTAAAGCACATCCATGTTTCAATGAAAAAATGCATGATAAGGTAGGTAGAGCTCATGTGCCTGTAGCACCAAAATGTAATATTTACTGTAATTTCTGTACTAGGAATATAAATGATGAGGAAAATAGACCTGGAGTTACTAGCTGTATAATGAAACCAGATGATGCTATCAGCCATGTTGATGATGTAACTGCAGAAGGACCAATTTCTGTAGTTGGTGTAGCTGGACCTGGAGACTCATTAGCGAATGAGGAAACTTTTGAGTTTTTTGAAAAGCTAGGTAAAACTCATCCTGATTTAATAAAATGTATGAGTACTAACGGTCTTTTACTTCCTAAATATGCAGACAGATTGGCTGAACTTGGAGTAAATTCTGTTACTGTGACAATTAATGCAGTTGATCCTGATATAGCAATGGATATTTACTCATTTATTAAATATGAAGGGAAAGTTTACAAAGGATACGAAGCTGCTGAAATATTAATTAAAAATCAGTTGGATGGTGTTGAAAAAGCAGCTAAAAATGGTATGGTTGTTAAAGTTAATTCTGTTTTAATTCCAGGATTAAATGATGAACATATTGTTGAAATAGCTAAGGAAGTTAAAAAACGCGGAGCTTCTTTAATGAATGTTTTACCACTTATTCCATTAAATAAAATGAAAATTTATGAACGTCCTGGATGTTCCATGATGGAAAAGGTTCGTGAAGAAGTTGAAGAAATTATTCCTGTATTTAGAGCATGTACCCAATGTAGGGCAGATGCTTATGGTATTCCAGGTAAAAAAAGCGAAGACCATCATTTAGGAATGACTCCTCAGAGTCATTACTAATTTTTCTTTTTTTAATTAATTTTTTTCATTTTTTTTTTATTATTGCATCCATTCATTTTTTCAGCAATTAATAGTATAAAATAATAAATATTTAAAGAAATAAAACTTATTGTATAGCTTAGATTTTTTACTTAATTTAAGAATTTAAGATATGTTTAATAGATATTTTGGTGTTAAAATATGGATAAGAAAATTGGAATTATTGCTTGTATAATCGTCATAATAGCTTTAATTGTTGGTGTGGCGGCATATTCTGGCGTATTTGATGGGGAAAGTAAAGTAGTTAACGATGATAAGACATTAGTTGTTGGATTTGATGCAGAATTTCCTCCATATGGTTACAAAGATGACAATGGGGAGTATGTAGGTTTTGATTTAGATGTAGCACAGGAAGTTTGTGACAGAAACAATTGGACTTTAGTTAAACAACCTATTGACTGGGATGCTAAAGACAGTGAATTAAATTCCGGAAGTATTGATTGTATCTGGAATGGATTTACTATGAATGGCAGAGAAGACCAATACACCTGGTCTGATCCTTACTTTGATAACAAACAGGTTATTGTTGTTAAAAACGGTTCAGGTATTGATTCTTTAAGTGACTTAAAAGGTAAAAATGTAGAAACTCAAAAAGATTCCTCTGCATTAGCTGCACTTCAAGGTGATCAAAAAGCATTAGCAGATACATTTGGAAACTTAGTTGAAGTAGCTGATTATAATACTGCATTTATGGACTTAGAATCTGGAGCATGTGATGCTATTGCAGTTGATATTGGTGTTGCACATTACCAAATAAATTCAAAAGATAATGGTGGTGATTTTGTAATATTAAATGACAATATATCATCAGAACAATATGCTATTGGATTTAAAAATGGTAACACTGAATTAAGAGACCAAGTACAATCCACTTTAGATGAAATGTTTAAAGACGGTACTATTGATAAAATTGCTGACAAATACAGTGATTATGATATTAAAGATTCTCTTATAAGGAAATAAATTAGGCGAATAATATATGTTATTAAGTACTGTAATAACAGAATTATGTGGAGGTATGATTACCTCCATAGAAATTTTTTTACTCACTTTATTATTTTCACTTCCTCTAGGTCTTGTAGTAGCTTGGGGAAGAATGAGTAAGTTCAAACCGTTAAGATGGTTAATGAAAGTGTATATCTCAATTATGAGAGGTACACCATTAATGTTACAATTAATTGTAGTGTTCTTTGCACCGTATTATGTTTTTGGTGCTTCATTATCTCCTGATTATAGGATGATATCTGTAATCATTGCTTTTTCAATTAATTATTCTGCGTACTTTGCTGAAATTTACAGAGGGGGAATTGAAGCTATTCCTAAAGGACAGTATGAAGCTGCACAGGTATTAGGTTATAACAAATTAGAAACATTTTTTATAATTATTTTGCCTCAGGTCATTAAAATAGTCCTTCCTTCAATAACAAACGAAGTAATTACTCTTGTAAAAGATACATCTTTGTCCTTTGTAATAGCTATTCCAGAAATGTTCACAGTAGCTAAGCAAATTGCTGCTGCAGAAGCTTCAATTATGGCATTACTTATAGCGGGTGTATTTTATTACATATTCAATGTAATTGTTGCATTTGTAATGGAATACATTGAAGAAAAATTGGATTATTATGATTAGGGGGAAATATCATGAGTTTATTAGAAATTAAAAATCTTAAAAAAAGTTTCGATAAAAATGAAGTATTGAAGGATATTTCTCTTAAAGTGGATAAAGGTGAAGTTTTATGTATAATTGGGCCGTCTGGTTCAGGTAAATCTACATTACTCAGATGCATAACTGGTTTAGAAACCAAAGATAGTGGAATCATTGATTTTGACGGAACATTTGGATTGGTTTTCCAGGATTTCAATTTATTCCCTCATCATTCAGTTATGAAAAACATTACTAATGCACCTATTAAAGTTCAAAAAAGAAATATAAAAGCTTGGCATTGCTGTTACCTTCTGTGGGTAAATTACATATATTTGTGATTAACGACATCAGAGAGGTTACGAATTATGTATAAGAACTTATTGAACTTGCTTGTTTTGGCAGTGCTGCTCCCTTCCTGCAATGGCACTGCCCCTCACATTTCCGTTGTATGCGAAGAAAACAACGTGGGCAACTGCATTGTAAAATGGGAAATGGCCCCCCTCATCAAAGGAAATGTGAAGGTATATGCTTCGACCAATCCCGACCATATCCCCGAAGATGTTCCCGTTGCCGTCGCCAACATCTCCGACCTGAAGATGACTGTCATCACTACCGACCCTACACAACGATACTACTACACACTTGTATTCGCTGACAAATACCGGGTAAAGATTGCCACCCGCAACATCAACATCCCCGGCATACAGAACTTCCGGGACCTGGGAGGCTATTCCTCCTATCCCACCCAAAAGAAAGTGCATTGGGGCATGCTGTACCGCTCTGCCGAAATAGATAAACTGAAACCGTGTTCGCGCAAAGAGCTCAAGAACATAGGCATAAGGACCATCATCGACCTGCGTTCATCTGTCGAAGCGAACAGACAAAGCCCTTTGCAACAGGCATTCAAAGTGATCCATATCCCCATTCCTACCGGCGACATGGAGTATATCCTGAAAGGTGTACAGGAACAGAAAATCAAGAGCGATACTGTCTACCGAATCGTGGAGCAGATGAACCGCGAGCTCATCAGCAACTACACCAAAGAATACCGCCGGATTTTCGATATTCTGCTGGACAAGAACAATTATCCCGTCGTTATCCATTGCTCGTCGGGCAAAGGGCGCACAGGCATCGTATCGGCACTTGTGCTTGCCTCCCTTGGAGTGGACGAAGACATCATCATGGAAGACTACCGCCTCAGCAACGACTACTTCAACATCCCGGCGGCCTCCCGATACGCCTACCAGCTTCCGGCACGCTCGCAAGAGGCCATCACCACCCTCTTCTCGGCACGCGAGGATTTCCTGAATGCCGCCATCGAAGAAATGGAACGAAGGTATGGAGATACCGACACCTACCTGCAAAGAGGCATCGGTCTGACAAAAGAAGAAAG
>OMCF01000897.1_pt1 | contig 10995 bp, 4 predicted proteins | sample 1673791 | NCBI WGS metagenome assembly OMCF01 (sample SAMEA103958127, study PRJEB25191) | human gut metagenome | biome: human-associated habitat [ENVO:00009003]; feature: intestine environment [ENVO:2100002]; material: feces | place: Germany | collected 2013/2015
TAAGCGTATTAGAGTTAAATGATTTAGTAAAAGCTTGTGAAGAAGAGTTCGGTGTTTCTGCAGCAGCAGGTGTTGTAGTTGCAGCAGCAGGAGCTGACGGAGCAGCAGCTGAGGAGAAGACTGAGTTCGACGTAGAGCTTACAGAGGTTGGACCAAACAAGGTTAAGGTTATCAAGGTTGTTCGTGAGATCACAGGTCTTGGACTTAAAGAGGCTAAGGACGCTGTTGATGGCGCACCAAAGGTTATCAAAGAGCAGCTTGACAAGGCTTCAGCAGAGGATGCTAAGGCTAAACTTGAGGCAGAGGGAGCTAAGGTTACTCTTAAATAGTCGGATAGGCTACGAGCGGAGTAAAAACATAAAAAAGAGCCAAGGGCAAATTCTATTTGCGCCTTGGCTCTTTTTTATGTTTTTATTGCGTGACAGTCGGAGCGCGTCCCGAAAATGCCTGAGCATTTTTGGGACCTCCGCTCGTAGCCTATCCGATGCTCTGTAAAATTATTGCGTAAATACTTTGAATATTTTACAAAAAATAAAAAAACACTTGCATTCGTGCCGGATTTGTTGTATAGTATACGTTGCACTATTGTGGTGCAGTGGCATTTTTATGCAATTTTTTAAATGATGCAAATTTGTCAATAGGTAAATTACACTAAAATGCATTCACAAATATGTGCACAAGAGAAAAACCACAAGATATAGTAACTGGGGTGGTTTTTGAATCATTATCTAGATACTTGCTAGATTAAAATAAAAACGAGAGGTGAAACGTCAATGGAGAAAAACAGAATACGTCCGGTCACATCCGGAAAAAGCATGCGTATGAGTTACTCAAGACAAAAAGAGGTTCTGCAGATGCCAAATCTGATTGAGGTCCAGAAGGATTCTTATCAGTGGTTCTTAGACGAAGGTCTCAAGGAAGCTTTTGCGGATATCTCTCCAATCACAGATTACAGCGGAAAGCTTAGTCTTGATTTTGTAGATTTTACATTATGCGAAGATGATGTAAAGTATACAATTCCTGAGTGCAAGGAAAGAGATGCAACATACGCAGCTCCTTTAAAGGTTAAAGTCAGACTTCACAACAAAGAGACAGATGAGATTAATGAGCATGAAATTTTCATGGGTGATCTGCCTTTAATGACAGAGACCGGTACATTCGTAATCAACGGTGCAGAGCGAGTTATTGTCAGTCAGTTAGTTCGTTCTCCTGGTATTTATTACGGAATTGCTCATGATAAGCTCGGAAAGACCCTGTATTCTTGTACTGTTATTCCAAACCGTGGTGCATGGCTTGAGTATGAGACAGACTCTAACGACGTTTTTTATGTAAGAGTAGACAGAACACGTAAGGTACCTATCACAGTACTTTTACGTGCACTTGGAGTAGGTACAAACCAGGCTATTCTCGATATGTTCGGAGATGAGCCAAAGATCCAGGCATCATTCAGCAAGGACCCTGCAATCACAGAGCGTGAGCCACAGGGAAGCTATGAGGCTGGTTTATTAGAGTTATATAAGAAGATTCGTCCGGGCGAGCCGCTTTCAGTTGAGAGTGCAGAGAGCCTTATCACAGCAATGTTCTTCGATCCTAGAAGATATGACCTTGCCAAGGTAGGACGTTATAAGTTTAATAAGAAGCTTGCTTTAAAGAACCGTATTAGTGGACAGGTTTTAGCTGAGGACGTAGTGGATCCTTCTACAGGTGAGGTTATCGCTGAGGCAGGTACTGTTGTTGACCGTGCGCTTGCTACACAGATCCAGAACGCTGCCGTTCCTGCTTTATGGATTCAGACAGAGACAAGAAATGTCAAGATTCTTTCTTCTATGATGGTTGACATCAGAAGCTGGATTCCTGAGATTGAGGATCCTAAGTCTATCGGTGTTACCGAGCTTGTTTACTATCCGGTACTCGCTCAGATTCTCGAGGAGTATGATTCCCTTGAGGACAGAATTGAGGCAATAAAGAGAGATATATCTGACCTTATTCCAAAGCATATTACTAAAGAAGATATCTTCGCAACTATCAACTACAATATGCACTTAGAGTGGGGCGCAGGAACAGATGACGATATCGATCATCTTGGAAACAGACGTATCCGTGCGGTTGGAGAGCTGTTACAGAACCAGTACCGTATCGGTCTCTCAAGACTGGAGCGTGTTGTTCGTGAAAGAATGACTACACAGGACTTAGAGGGAATTTCACCTCAGTCACTTATCAATATAAAGCCTGTAACTGCCGCTGTTAAAGAATTCTTCGGTTCTTCACAGCTTTCACAGTTCATGGATCAGAACAACCCTCTTGGAGAGCTTACTCACAAGAGACGTTTATCAGCACTTGGACCTGGTGGTCTTTCAAGAGACCGTGCCGGATTCGAGGTTCGAGATGTACATTACACTCACTACGGCCGTATGTGTCCTGTAGAGACTCCTGAGGGACCAAACATCGGTCTTATCAACTCACTTGCATGCTATGCGAGAATCAATGAGTATGGCTTCGTAGAGGCTCCATACCGTAAGATTGACAAGACTGATCCTAAGAACCCGGTAGTCACAGAAGAGGTTGTATACATGACAGCCGACGAGGAGGACAACTACCACGTAGCACAGGCTAATGAGAAGCTTGATGCCGAAGGACATTTCATACGTAACTCAGTTTCAGGTCGTTACAGAGAGGAAACTCAGGAGTACGATAAGTCAGCATTTGATTATATGGATGTGTCTCCAAAGATGGTATTCTCGGTAGCTACAGCGCTGATTCCATTCTTGCAGAACGATGACCCTACACGTGCCCTCATGGGATCAAACATGCAGCGTCAGGCCGTTCCGCTTCTGACCACAGAGGCTCCTGTAGTTGGTACAGGTATTGAGACAAAGGCCGCAGTTGACTCAGGTGTCTGCGTAGTTGCAAAGGCAGACGGAGAGGTATTATCTTCAGAGTCAAACCGCATTATCATAAAAGAGAATGACGGAAACAAGAGAGAGTATATCCTTACGAAGTTCTCTCGTTCTAACCAGTCAAACTGCTACAACCAGAGACCTATCGTATTTAAGGGTGACAAGGTTAAGGCAGGCGATGTTATCGCAGACGGTCCTTCAACAAGTCAGGGAGAGCTTGCTCTTGGAAAGAACCCGCTTATCGGATTCATGACATGGGAAGGATACAACTACGAGGATGCCGTTCTTCTTTCAGAGCGTCTCGTAGAGTATGATGTGTATACATCAGTTCATATCGAGGAATATGAGGTAGAGTCACGTGATACAAAGCTCGGACCGGAGGAGATTACACGTGATGTCCCTGGTGTCGGCGACGACGCACTCAAGGACCTTGATGAGAGAGGTATCATCCGTGTAGGTGCAGAGGTTCGTGCCGGTGATATCCTTGTAGGAAAGGTTACACCAAAGGGTGAGACAGAGCTTACAGCAGAGGAGAGACTTCTTCGTGCCATCTTCGGTGAGAAGGCAAGAGAGGTTCGTGATACATCACTTAAGGTACCTCATGGTGCTTACGGTATCATTGTTGATGCCAAGGTATTTACAAGAGAGAACGGCGATGAGCTTTCTCCGGGAGTAAACCAGTCAGTACGTATCTACATTGCACAGAAGAGAAAGATTTCTGTCGGTGATAAGATGGCCGGACGTCACGGTAACAAGGGTGTCGTTTCCCGTGTGCTTCCTGTTGAGGATATGCCATTCCTTCCAAACGGACGTCCACTGGATATCGTACTTAACCCACTCGGTGTTCCTTCACGAATGAACATCGGTCAGGTCCTTGAGATTCACCTGAGTCTCGCTGCAAAGGCACTTGGCTTCAATATCTCAACTCCTGTATTTGACGGAGCAAACGAGGTAGATATCGAGGATACACTTGAGCTTGCAAATGATTACGTAAATCTTCCGTTCGATAAGGAAGAGCTTGAAAAGGATTTACAGGCTGAGCATCCATACTGGAGCGCAGATGCTGAAATCTTCTATGATAAATATGTTGATACACTCCGTGAGGACGTTATGGAATACCTTTCAACAAACAGAGCTCACAGAAGCTTATGGAAGGGCGTTCCGATTTCCAAGGATGGAAAGGTACAGCTTCGTGATGGTAGAACAGGTGAGTGCTTCGATGGAAAGACAACTATCGGACACATGCATTACCTTAAGCTGCATCATCTTGTTGACGATAAGATCCATGCACGTTCAACAGGTCCTTACTCATTAGTAACACAGCAGCCACTCGGTGGTAAGGCACAGTTCGGTGGACAGCGTTTCGGAGAGATGGAGGTTTGGGCTCTTGAGGCATATGGTGCTGCATATACACTCCAGGAGATCCTTACAATGAAGTCCGATGATGTTGTTGGCCGTGTCAAGACCTACGAGGCTATCATCAAGGGTGAGAATATTCCTGAGCCTGGTATTCCAGAGTCATTCAAGGTACTTCTCAAAGAGCTTCAGGCACTTGGTCTGGATGTCAAGGTACTTGATGAGAACAGAGAAGAGGTTGAGCTTATCGAGACAAGTGAGTACGGTAATACAGATATCAACTCAATTATCGGAAACGATAAGGACTATGCATTCGAGGACAGTGAGTCATTCGCAGAGCATGGTTTCTCAAAGAAAGAATTTGATGACAACGAAGAGCTTGTTGACATAGAAGAGGAAGAGTCTCCTGAGACAGCGGATGACGATATTTTTGCTGATGAAGTTCTTGATGACGAAGAATAATTAGAAGGGAGTGCCAAAATGCCAGAAACAAATAATATAGAAAATAATCAGGCAATGCAGTTTGATGCGATTCAGATTGGATTAGCATCTCCTGAAAAGATCAGAGAGTGGTCACATGGCGAGGTTAAAAAGCCTGAGACCATTAACTATAGAACATTAAAGCCTGAAAAAGACGGTCTTTTCTGCGAGAAGATTTTCGGACCAACGAAGGACTGGGAGTGTCATTGTGGTAAATACAAGAAGATACGTTATAAGGGTGTTGTCTGCGACCGATGTGGCGTAGAAATCACAAAGTCAAGCGTTCGTAGAGAGCGTATGGGACACATCGAGCTTGCTGCTCCTGTATCTCATATCTGGTATTTCAAGGGTATCCCATCACGTATGGGACTCATCCTTGACTTATCTCCACGTGTACTTGAGAGAGTACTGTACTTTGCTTCATATATTGTGCTTGACCCGGGCGAGACAAAGCTTGCATACAAGCAGATTCTCAACGAGTCAGAGTACCAGGAGGCATGCGATACTTATGGCCGCTCAGCATTCCGTGTAGGAATGGGTGCTGAGTCTATCCATGAGCTTTTAGCAGCAATCGATCTCGAGAAGGATTCGGCAGAGCTTAAGGCTGAGCTTGAGAATGCTACAGGTCAGAAGCGTGCACGTATCATCAAGAGACTTGAGGTTGTAGAGGCTTTCCGTGAGTCAGGAAACAAGCCTGAGTGGATGATTATGACAGTTATTCCTGTTATCCCACCGGATCTTCGTCCAATGGTTCAGCTCGATGGAGGACGTTTCGCAACAAGTGATCTTAACGACCTTTACAGACGAATCATCAACCGTAACAATCGTCTTAGAAGACTTCTTGATCTTGGAGCACCGGATATCATCGTTCGTAACGAGAAACGTATGCTTCAGGAGGCTGTCGATGCACTTATCGACAATGGCCGTCGTGGCCGTCCTGTTACCGGTCCTGGAAACAGAGCTCTTAAGTCTCTTTCAGACATGCTCAAGGGAAAGGGAGGACGTTTCCGTCAGAACCTTCTCGGAAAGCGAGTTGACTACTCAGGACGTTCAGTTATCTGTGTAGAGCCAAAGCTTAAGATTTATCAGTGTGGTCTTCCAAAGGAGATGGCTATCGAGCTTTTCAAACCATTCGTTATGAAGGAGCTTGCCGCTAACGGAACCGCACACAACATAAAGAGTGCAAAGAAGATGGTTGAGAGACTTCAGCCGGAGGTATGGGATGTCCTTGAGGACGTCATCAAAGAGCATCCGGTTATGCTTAACCGAGCTCCTACACTCCACAGACTTGGAATCCAGGCCTTCGAGCCAATCCTTGTAGAGGGTAAGGCAATCAAGCTTCATCCACTCGTATGTACAGCGTTCAACGCCGACTTCGATGGAGACCAGATGGCTGTACATCTTCCACTGACTGCTGAGGCACAGGCTGAGTGCAGATTCATGCTTCTGTCACCTAACAACCTGCTTAAGCCTTCTGATGGTGGACTTGTAGCCGTTCCTTCACAGGATATGATCCTTGGAGTTTACTACCTCACAATGAGAAAGCTCGCTGATTACAAGGATGATCCAAAGATGGTTGCACAGGTGTCATCAGACACTGTATACAATGATATTGAGGAGCTTAGAAAGCTCACAACTCCTGATGAAAATACAGGAAAGGCTGAGCTTGGCTTATATGATCTCATCTGGTTTGAGGATGTTACGGACGGAAACCGTCGTGTGCTTTGCAGACCGATAGATCTTCTCGGCCGTTACTATGGAAGTGTTAATCTTGCAATGCTCGCTTACGAGAACAAGGAGATTACTCTTCACCAGAATATCTTTGTACACCGTACAGTAAAGCTTGCTGACGGCACAAAGGTTTCAGGTTTTACAGAGACAACAGTAGGACTTTTGATATTCAATGAGAACATTCCACAGGATCTTGGTTTTATAGACAGATCAAAGGCTGAGAATGCACTCAAGTTTGAGGTTGAGTTCCACGTTGGTAAGAAACAGATCAAGCAGATACTTGAGAAGGTTATCAACACACACGGAGCTACAACAACAGCAGAGGTTCTTGACAATGTCAAGGCTATGGGATACAAGTATTCAACCCAGGCTGCCATGACAGTTTCAATTTCAGATATGACAGTGCCACCACAGAAGCCACAGATGATCGCTGATGCACAGGACACTGTAGATAAGATTACAAGACAGTACAAGCGTGGACTTATCACTGATGAGGAGCGCTACAAAGAGGTTATCGAGACATGGAAGGATACAGATGATGCCCTTACAAAGGCACTTCTTACAGGTCTTGATAAGTACAACAACATCTTCATGATGGCAGATTCCGGAGCCCGTGGATCTGATAAGCAGATCAAACAGCTTGCAGGTATGCGAGGACTCATGGCTGATACAACAGGTCGTACAATCGAGCTTCCTATCAAGTCATGCTTCCGTGAGGGTCTTGACGTACTCGAGTACTTCATGTCAGCACATGGAGCTCGTAAGGGACTTTCAGATACAGCGCTTCGTACAGCCGATTCAGGATACCTTACAAGACGTCTCGTAGATGTTTCACAGCATATGATCGTTCGTGAGTCAGACTGCTGTGCAGGCACAGGACGTGAGATTCCGGGAATGGTTGTAAAGGCATTCATGGAGGGTCGAGAGGAAATCGAGAGCCTTCAGGAGAGAATTACAGGTCGTTTCTCTTGCAACACAATCTGCGATAAGGATGGCAATGTAATCGTTAAGGCCAACCATATGATCACACCAAAGCGTGCAGCAAAGGTTATGGCAGAGGGTGTTGACGAGAACGGTAATCCAATCACACAGGTTAAGATCCGTACAGTACTTACCTGCCGTTCACACATGGGAGTATGTGCTAAGTGTTACGGTTCAAACCTTGCAACAGGTCAGGCAGTACAGGTTGGTGAAGCAATCGGTATTATCGCAGCACAGTCAATCGGTGAGCCTGGTACACAGCTTACCATGAGAACCTTCCATACAGGTGGTGTTGCCGGTGGAGATATCACACAGGGTCTTCCTCGAGTAGAGGAGATTTTCGAGGCACGTAAGCCTAAGGGACTCGCTATTATCACAGAGTTCGGCGGAATTGCCACAATCAAGGATACAAAGAAGAAGCGTGAGGTTATCGTTACAAACAACGAGACAGGCGAGACAAAGGCTTACCTCATTCCTTACGGCTCACGTATCAAGGTTGTAGACGGACAGGAGCTTGAGGCCGGCGATGAGCTTACAGAGGGTTCTGTAAATCCACACGATATCCTCAAGATTAAGGGTGTTCGTGCGGTTCAGGATTACATGCTCCGCGAGGTACAGCGTGTTTACCGTTTACAGGGTGTTGAGATTAACGATAAGCATGTCGAGGTTATAGTTCGTCAGTGCTTACAGAAGATCCGCGTAGAGGAGCCGGGAGATTCAGATTTACTTCCGGGCAGCATGGTTGATGCCCTTGACTTCTTAGAGCTCAACGAGAAGCTTGAGGAAGAGGGCAAGGAGCTTGCAGTTGGCTCACAGGTATTACTTGGAATCACAAAGGCATCTCTTGCAACCAACTCATTCCTGTCAGCAGCTTCATTCCAGGAGACCACAAAGGTTCTTACTGAGGCAGCAATCAAGGGCAAGGTTGATCCGCTTATCGGTATGAAGGAGAACGTAATCATCGGTAAGCTCATCCCGGCAGGAACAGGTATGAAGATTTATCGTAATATCAAGCTTGACAGCGATGTAAACGATGACGATACACTTGATTTTGATGATGATGATTTTGCGGATTTCGCAGAGGAAGAGGCAGTCGGAGTCATTGATAAAGATGCTGAATCAGTTGATGAAGAATAATTACTGATGTTTGTACTTAAGCTACAGAAGCTGTTACAAACCAAAAAGAAAGAAGTCCGGGAAACCGGACTTCTTTCTTGTATTATATTGAAAACAAAATTGGTCTTGACAAAACAGACAAGGATTTGTATAATATTTTAGCGTGCATAAGATTGCACTGCTTAAAATAAAACAGGAGGTGAAAATAATGCCAACATTTAACCAGTTAGTAAGAAAAGGACGTCAGACATCTGTAAAGAAGTCTACAGCACCAGCTCTTCAGAGAAGCTTTAACTCTCTCCAGAAGAAGCCAATCAACACTTCTTCTCCACAGAAGCGTGGTGTATGTACAGCTGTTAAGACAGCTACTCCTAAGAAGCCTAACTCAGCTCTTAGAAAGATCGCCAGAGTTCGTCTTTCAAACGGAATCGAAGTAACTTCATACATTCCTGGTGAGGGACACAACTTACAGGAGCATAGCGTTGTTCTGATTCGTGGTGGTAGAGTAAAAGACTTACCAGGTACCAGATACCATATCATCCGTGGTACACTTGATACAGCAGGTGTAGCAAACAGAAAACAGGCTCGTTCCAAATATGGTGCTAAGAGACCAAAAGATGCTAAATAAGATTAGCAGTCAACAATGTATCACAAACAGAACTTGGTAAAAGTGTTGGAAATGTAAATTCACCTATTACGGATAAATTCGTATGAGGACTTTTCCGCACGAACACAGAGAACGACACATGTGAGTACCGTTGAATTAATCGAAAACAAAACATGATTAAGGAGGGAAGTACCGTGCCACGTAAAGGACATACTCAAAAAAGAGACGTATTAGCAGATCCGATGTACAATAACAAAGTGGTTACCAAGCTTATCAATAACATTATGTTAGATGGTAAAAAAGGTATTGCACAGAAAATTGTATACGGAGCATTTGAAAGAGTTGCAGAGAAGACCGAAAGACCTGCTCTTGAAGTATTCGAAGAAGCAATGAACAACGTTATGCCAGTACTTGAAGTAAAGGCAAGACGTATCGGTGGAGCAACTTACCAGGTACCAATCGAAGTAAGACCGGACAGACGTCAGGCGTTAGCACTTCGTTGGCTGACATTGTATTCACGTAAAAGAGGCGAGAAGACAATGGAAGAGAGACTGGCAAACGAGATTATGGATGCAGCAAACAATACAGGTGCATCTGTAAAGAAAAAAGAAGATATGCACAAAATGGCAGAGGCAAACAAAGCTTTTGCACATTACAGATTCTAATCGAATCGCCGCATAGTTTGTAAAGAAATTAAGGAGGAAAATCCCTTGGCTGGAAGAGAATATCCATTAGAGAGAACCAGAAACATTGGTATTATGGCTCACATCGATGCAGGTAAAACAACCCTGACCGAGCGTATCCTGTACTATACCGGTGTTAACTACAAGATTGGTGATACTCACGAAGGAACTGCTACCATGGACTGGATGGAACAGGAGCAGGAGCGTGGTATCACAATTACTTCAGCTGCTACAACCTGCCACTGGACTCTGGAAGAGAACTGCAAGCCGAAACCGGGCGCTCTTGAGCACCGTATCAACATCATTGATACCCCAGGCCACGTTGACTTTACCGTAGAGGTAGAGCGTTCTCTTCGTGTACTGGACGGCGCTGTCGGCGTGTTCTGTGCAAAAGGTGGTGTAGAGCCTCAGTCTGAGAACGTATGGCGTCAGGCTGATACCTACAACGTACCGCGTATGGCATTCATCAACAAGATGGACATCCTTGGTGCTGACTTCTACAACGCTGTAGATCAGATCAAGACCAGACTTGGTAAAAATGCTATCTGCCTTCAGCTTCCAATTGGTAAGGAAGATGAATTCAAGGGAATTATCGATCTGTTCGAGATGAAAGCTTACATCTACAACGACGATAAGGGCGATGATATCTCCATCGTTGATATCCCGGAAGATATGAAAGACGACGCTGAGCTGTATCACACCGAGCTGGTAGAGAAAATCTGCGAGCTGGACGATGAGCTGATGATGCGTTATCTGGATGATGATATCCCGTCTGTAGACGAGATGAAAGCAGTTCTGCGTAAAGCTACCTGCGAGTGTACAGCTGTACCGGTATGCTGCGGTTCTGCATACAGAAACAAAGGTGTTCAGAAACTCCTGGACGCTATTCTTGAGTACATGCCGGCTCCGACCGATATCCCGCCAATCGAGGGTACCGATCTGGACGGAAACCCGATCGTAAGACATTCTTCCGATGACGAGCCGTTCTCCGCACTGGCATTCAAGATTATGACAGACCCATTCGTTGGTAAGCTGGCATACTTCCGTGTGTATTCAGGAACCATGAACTCCGGTTCTTACGTACTGAATGCAACAAAAGATAAAAAAGAGCGTGTTGGACGTATCCTTCAGATGCATGCAAACA
>OMCF01000902.1_pt1 | contig 10970 bp, 11 predicted proteins | sample 1673791 | NCBI WGS metagenome assembly OMCF01 (sample SAMEA103958127, study PRJEB25191) | human gut metagenome | biome: human-associated habitat [ENVO:00009003]; feature: intestine environment [ENVO:2100002]; material: feces | place: Germany | collected 2013/2015
TCATGACCGACCTGGAAATCTATATTGATGGATTTAATGATAAAGGCATTCAGATAGCAAATGCTTTTCTTGATGTTATGAGATATAAACTGAACGAACTCGGTGCCGACTCCACCGATGCATTAAAAAAAAATATTTGATACTTCTCACATTGAGACAGAACAATACTACATGAACATTCTGTTGGAATGATTCTTGTATAACCAAGTTTCACTGCAACAGCAGATACAAAGGTTGCACACCATGCATCTGTATATGTTACTTTGTAACCCCTTGGTCTTGGATTCTGTGTGTTGTATAAATCAATAATTGCTCTGTGTGAACCATCTGCTTCATTATATCCAAGCCATGCTTTTGCCTGATTCACTACTGCTGTTCTATCATATGACATACTGTTGTTACCTTCTTTCTTGTCGTACTGTGTCAAATCATACTGATTGATTAACTTCATGTTGTTATCTACATAAGTAGAAGATGTTGCATATCCATCTGCCTTGATGGTTTCAAGATATGTCTTAGGGTCTGTGATGCCCTTCAGATTGCTATATCTTGGAAGCTGAATGAATTCAAAATACCCTTTGATTCCATCTTCCATGCTGTCATAAACCCTAAAATTGTCTTTGATGGTTGTCAGTGTTCCAACTTCATATTCTTCCTGTGTTGTCAGATTCACTGATTCTCCTGTCCATTTAGTCCCACATTTCAGACCAAAATAATTGTGATAGGTGGAAGCAAGTTTTGACTTGCCCCACCCACTTTCTAAGATTGCCTGTGCAATGATTGGACTATGAACCAAGATTCCATAAGACAGTGCTACCTTGCAGACTGTATCTGCAACTTTCTTGATGAATTCATGATTAGTCATTTATTACCCTTCTTTCTGTTCTGTTAAAACATCAATTGCTTTGTTGATTGCATCAGGTAATGGAAGACCCATAAGACCTGCATTTTCCACAATAGAAATAGTCTCATTCGCAATAAAAGCAATCACCACTGCATCTCTGATAAAATTCGTCCCGGTCACAAGATCAAGGCGTGTGGCTACCAGAACCATCAGAAGAGTAATGCACTTACGGCACAGCCCCTTCCATCCTGCTCTTGACTCCAAAGCACCGTTTTCCGTTTTACCGGAATTATGGAACACACCTGCCACAAGCAGACCTGTCACATAATCAATAGCCATGAAAATTACCAGTGTTACCAGTGCGGCATCCCAACCGCCAAACAGAGAAGCAATCACGCTTCCAACCACTCCGATAGCTGTACAAATTCCATCCTTCATCATCTCTTTAGTCCTCCTGTTCATCATAGTCCTCCCCGGTAATCTCTTTGAAATTCTCCGGGCTGATCCATCCCTTTACTACTGCGTCCCTGACTCTCTTCTCCTTCCAGAGTCCGTTGTCATAGAAATTCTTCACCATCTCAAACTTACTCTTCTTCGCCATGATCCTGTACCTCCTGTTCGTCCTCTTCCTGCTCCATCTCAATATCTGTCATCATAGCCAGATATTCAATGTCACTGTTTGCCTTTGCGATCTGTGCCTGCATAGCAGCGTTCTTCTGACGCTCCTTCACAAGCTGTTCTCTTGCACTGATAAATCCAAACATTTGCTTTCCCTCCATAAATTCTTATAATATTGATCCATACAGATAATAAGGTTGTGGCAATTTCTCCTTGCCCTCCTACCCGGAGATTTCCTTTTCTTGCTACTCTCATTACCTACATGGGCTTTCCAACTTTCATAACACCTGTCAACCTCTTCCTTCGTCATGTACCCTTGCTTTGCCCGCTCTACCAACTTCCGCAGCTTTCGCCGTTCGTGTGATAGCTTCTCAGGCAGTAGTGTCATGACTACCTTTCCAGTCTTTGTCAACCGGAAGCGGAAACCCAGAAACTTGATACCCTGAGTCACCTTGAAAAGCTGTGTTTTCTTCGGACTCAGTTTCAAACCTCTTGAAGATATCCAAGCGTCAATCTTTATCAAACACTCCTGTAAATAAGCCTTATCCTCATGGATGATAATGAAATCATCGTTGTACCGGACGTAGTGCTTAATATGAAGTTGCTCTTTTATAAAAAGGTCGAAGTCATCTAAGACTGCTAACTGTATAAGCTGTGTCGTTTCTGAACCAAGACCCATGCCTACCTCTGGATCATCACCTTGATTGAAGCTGTCAATGATTCGCTTGATTTCTCCGTTCACCCATTCATCATTGACCCTCTTTGTTACCGCTGAGTAAGCCAGTTCATGAGAGGTGCTACCGAAGAAATTCTTCAAGTCTGCTTTGAGTACCCACCCTTCCGTACCTTGTTTCCGGTAATATTTCTGTAGGTGGCAGATCAGCCTTTTCCTTGCGAACTCTGTTCCTCTCCCGTCCTGACAAGCACAGTTATCATAGATAAAAGATTTTGTCATGGTATCGTAAAAGTAGTTATCACATAGACTTCTCTGAAATACTCTGTCCTTGATTCTTGTACTTACAATGTCTCTTTCTTTTGGCTCATACACTTTGAACTGTGTATAAGCATCTAACTTGTATGTACCATTCTCCACGCTCTCCTTTAGCTTATGAACATTAACCAAACCATTCTTTACATACCCGGCTACACTATCTTTCCACATGACGTTGTTCTTGCAATGCTGCATAGCCCGGTACAGATTATCAAAGTCACAGACTTCATCTCTCACTTCGGATTCCATCATGTATATTTCTCCCGTAAATCATTGGTTGCCGCTTATAGTGATACTGCCGTAAGGACGGCAATCACATCAGCACTCTGTTTTCGCCCTACTATATTCAGGTCAGGATGACGATTCCTTGTGTGAGTGCATTGATTTCAGCCTATGCCTACTTTATTACTAGCGTTTCTCACAATCCGGGGCAACCCCATTGCTGTTGTTCGCATTGTTGTTGTTCAGATTACCCGTATTGTTCACATTGCGAACGTTGTTACTGTTCCCGGCGTTCGGGGTAAACACATATCTTACAATCGTCAACCCTATATCATTTACTTGTATCTATTTTCATCAGACCTCTTCCAGTTCCGAAGAAGATTCTGGACATTGATTACAAGTCCTGTCCAGTAGTCCATCTTAGAACCTTCGATTCCGAAAGTACGGTAAGCAATATCCATCATGGTTAGCAAGGAATATGTCTGTGCCAAAGCCTGAACTTGATATCCTCTCCGTAATTCCCAGTCGGCTTTCCAATGTTCAGACTCAGGATTCACATACACTGAATTTGCCATATTGATAAGTCGGCTGATTTCTACCGCAGCATCCACGATCTTTGCGGTGATGCACCAACGGTATCTCTTCGGGAAGCAACTCTCATTACTGCAAATATGAATGGTATGTGTAGCCAACTCATTTGACTTTGTGATTACTTCCAACTTTGAAGTACCTCTCTTTGACTTCGGTACTGACATTGTCCTCACTCCTTTCCCACCCCTAACGGGGTGGATTTCTGATCTTAGATTACGTTACAAGCCGGGGCAACCCCAAGGCTGCTGTTCGCACCGCTGTTGTTCAGACTACCCGCATAGTACACACCGCGACCGTAGATACTGCTCCCGGCGTACGGGGTACGCTCCCACTGCCACTGCGGACTACCGTTTTTATACTTCACACGGTTACTATCAGCACCCGTGTTCGGGGAAGTATAATCAGAATAGTCAGAGTAGTAAGGGTACGGCTCACCTTCCTTGACACTACTCACTTCATCACCCATGAATAACTCACGTCTGGAAAGCAGGAAGAACTTGTCCTTTGTAGTATCAGAACCACCACCGTCAGTTACGTTATTACGACAAGTAACCTTTGTGGTCTTACCGATAACTGCAAGGAAATCTGCATCCATTCCATTCATGAATCCTGCCTTATTGGAAACCCAAGAAGGAGGTCTATCATAATTGGTAGCAGGTGTCCAAACAGAACCCGCAACTTTGTCACTGTTCAACCATCCACGAACCGCAGACTCTTTATAGTTATTAGAGCCGTAGCACATTCTCTGACCGCTGTTCAGCGTTGTCAGTTCCGTACCGCCTGTACCCTCTGTGGGCTTCACAGTTTCAATAACTGTGGTACTTGTAGGACTGGCGTAAGTTTTAATGTCGTATTTCAGCGGGTCTTGATCCCAAGCACCATTCCATACGATCTGTCCACCCTTCGGAACTGCTTTCGCAAGAGTAAACTGGTAAGTCTTACCGTTACCCATACCACCACTCCAACCATTCTTAGGAGTTACATGATATGTACCTGCGGCAAGTTCCTCTTCTGCATAATACATAGCTGCCGGGGCGTTAAACTGTACAAAATCAAACACCTCATGAAGCTGTAAAGTCATGCTGTGAGTGAACTGCTTGTCTGCCGGGGTATCAATGTCAAAACCGATGATATCCCACACCAGAGTTGTGCTACCTCTCTGGCAGGTCAACTGATCTTCCACCGCAAATACCTTGCTTGCCAGTCCCTTACGAACAAGTGCCTGCACATCACTCCAAGATGTAGGTTTCAGGCTACCACCCTGTCCGGTTGCAATCGCAGCAAGGAACTGGTTCATAGTGTCCATCTTCTCTGCGAACGTATCGTCAGAGAGAAAACCAAACTGATTGCTCATTGTCTTATCCTCCTTTATCCTGTAACAACTTCGTCATACTCAAATACGGGCTTACCACCGATCACCTTGATTGCACCCTGATAGGTTTTCCCAGTATCATCGTTGACGATCATCATAGTAGCTGCCGCTTTCAATGCAGAATCGGTAGCAGTGTTGCAATCTGTGATTGCCTTTGAAGTGTCCTGCTGACGCTTTGTTTCTGCCTGAACTCTTGCAGTCTCAGCAGCCACCCTCTTAGACTCTGCATCGACTCTACCCTTCTCTGCGGTAACTCGTTTGCTTTCAACATCCACTCTGGATTTTTCAGCAGATACCCTTGCCTGTTCAGCTTTCACCCTTGCGGCTTCCGCATTGACACGGGTTGTCTCTGCATTGACTCTGGAATTTTCGGCAGAAACACGACTCTTCTCTGCTGAAACTCTACCGTTCTCAGCAGTGACACGTTTTGCTTCTGCATCCTTGATAGCCTGCACATCTGCGATAAGCTGAATCAAAATACCATAATCGTCATCCTTCTCAATCTCAGAGTCATCCGGTGCTGCCGCTTCCTGAACTTCCAGTTCAAAGAGCGTGGTACTCAGTACCGTCTTGTTTGCCGTGATGATGGAAATATCACACTTTACAGTACCGTCAAGCTGCAACATCCAGTATGTCAGCGGAACAGTTACCGTACCGTCTGCATTGACTGTACCCTCAAAGGTTTTTGCTACTTCATCCTCACGTCTTGCATTGATGACTGCGGTAGATGCAGATTCCACTTTGATACGCTCACCACTATCCAGAAGAGTCACCTTCAAGAAACGGGACTGCTTATCGTACTGCTTTGCTACAATCGCAGCAAAACGGTTAAGCTGAGACACATCCACCTCAATCTCTTTAATAATCGTTGCCATTATCCTTCACCTCCCTTAAAATCCCAACTTCTCCAATACCTCTCTCATAGAAACCTGCGTACCGTCTTTCTTTACAATCGTTACGTCCTCACGGAACAGTGCCTTGAAAGCACAGTCCAGAGTATTATCCATCGTTGCTTTCTGTCCGAACGCTACGCCACGTCCTCCATGTAGGAAGTGCATCAGATAAATTGCTGTAGAAACATAATCTATGTAAGTAACCGTACTGAAAGCATCTTTCAGAACGTACCTCACATCATAAGAAAACTCAGTGTCCAATTCCCCGCCAAGAACATTGCTTCCCGGCTTAATAGTCTTTTTGTTCAACCATTCTGAGGTATCGGTTTTCTTGTACTCTGCTGTGATTGTAATACTGTTAAGTCCGGTACAGGAGGAATACTCCACGGCACTCTGACTGAGAAAATAAGTTCCGTCATTGTCCATCTCACCCGTTTTGTTGCATCGGTCACTCTCAATCAGAGTGAATTTTGGAATATCATACGGAAGCACATTCACGGTTGCTGTCTTAGAACAAGTTCTTCCACGGCTGTCCGTGATCGTTACCTCACATTCCAGAGAACCACTATTTATGATTCTGTTGATCTGTGGCAGGCTTGATGCACTGTAGGTCTGCTCTGTATACTGTGTGTCCAGTCTCAGCTTAATACGCTTGACTGTAGCACCCTGACTGGCAGCACAGGTGATAGCCGATACTCTGATACCACTCTGATTCTGAACAAACACTTTATTCCAACTAGCGGGGACTGGTGTGTTTGTTTTGTCTGCCAGAGTGACACTGCTGATTGTCGGTAGGAAGGTGTCAGACACAATGCAATTAAAGGTTGCAGAGATTGTCGTATAGACTTTCGTACCATAACTGATCTGGACAGTAACTTTACCTCCACCGTATGCCTGTGAGGAATCACTGATTGCATCAAGCCAAGATACGGGTATGACATAACTTGTGCTATAGACATTCTTCACGGTCTTTGAATAGCTGTGATTTCCAAGACTCCATGTAACTTTCAGTGATCCGTCTACGGACTTTGTACCAAGGTAGTTACTAAACTCTGCGATTGAAGATGCACTACCATCAATCGTAATTTCATCAGCACTAACCGTAGTTGGTGCATTTTCAATGTCATACATGGAAAAAGTATCTTCGTAGGTTTGTTTACCGTCATAAAAAGATAACGTGAAAAATGGCTTGCTCACAGTAAATGTGGAAGAAGTTGCTTTTGTCACCATCATGACTCCTGTACTCGTTTTGTCAGTTTTGTTTTTAGTCCATGACAAATTTAACTGAGAACCGTCTATCTTCACCTTGATCGGACAAGACTTACTGTTGTTCCACCCTGAATATACATACGATCCGGTTTCCGAACCTTTACTTGCTTCCCAGATAAAATAAATCTTCGTGGTATCACCGCTTACAGAACCTTTTGCAACCACATAGCAACCTATGCTATTTACAAAATCTTTACTTGTTGCACTCATTCCTCATTCACCCCCTTCCATTTGAAAAATGTTATCTTCATCTACTACCGGAACATACTTGCTTGCCCTTCGTGGAATTTTCATAACGCTTACAATGCTTGCATTGTCGGTTTTCTCAACGGCTCTCCATTTCACACCCATTCCATACTCTGTAGAGATAAAATCGAAGTAACCACCGTCAGCCGCAGCACCCACGGACAATCTGTCCATTGCTTCTACGGCATTGATATGCAGCTTGTTATACTGGATGAAAGCAACCTCAGAACCGTCCTGCAAGAATCCCATCCTCTCATTGTCAATATTAATCGAATACTGCTGCTTCTCTCCGTTGACCTTCTTACCAATCTCCAAACCATCCTCACTGAAACCAAAGTAGGTTTGAAGCTGCTCACGGTAACTGTTCACCTCGTTACCTTGTTCAGTAATACGATCAGTCAGAGAGTTTACCGACATATTAAAGCCCTTCGATGTTTCTTCCAGTTTGGTGCTATACTCAGTCGTAATCTCTTGATGTACGCTGTCGGTATAATCTTTTGCCTGAGCCAGTCGATCATCAATCTTTGCATTGGTAGTATCAGTAACGGTCTTGACACTCTCAGCAACCTCAGTACGGATCGTTCCACCTGTATTTGCGATCAGAGTTTTTGTCTCTTCGGTTGTACTATAATCTGTCAACTTTTCGTCAACGGTTTCTTCCATTTCCGTTGTGACACTTTGCTTATACTCAGATGATAACTTCTCAGCGGTAACACACTCTGCATCCAGATATTCAGTAGAAATCTTGTAAGCTGCCAACATATTGTAGATAGCATTACCATCTTTACTGAATCCGTATTTCCATACAGGGTTTCCATCATTCCAACTCTTTGTCCAAGCAAAACCGTTTGCCTTGAAGGTGTAAATGATGTTACTGCTTTCAAGAGTCTCACCGTCACAGAAGTAATAAACCTGTGTTCCGTCATCCTGCGGAATCGTTACGATGTTCAGACCCAAGCTGTTGCTCAAAAGTCTGTTCAATTCAAGCTGTGCCTGTTCTTTCGCAGTCATAGCCTTATCCAGATTTTCTCTCAGCTTTTCCAGAATGGTTGCTTGCTGTTTGGTAAGACCGCCACCCTGAGAGTATTTTTGCTTCTGGGTTGTCTCACCCTTACCTGCAATACTGGTACTGAGATTCATCCCGAACGTCACATTCGTAATGATGGTGTCATGCACCTCACCTTTTGCATCTTCATAATGAATCATGTCCATAGGATAGATATACGGTGCAGACTTAATAGTGGCTGTGTATGGTCTGTAAGAAAATCCCTTCAAGGAAACATACAGGGTATCAAGTACCACCTGCACATTATCCTGTAGCAGACCGTTACTGGATAAATCCAAGCAATAATCATCCGTCCCGGCAATGTACTCTGTGTTTGCAGCATCCTTGAAGTAAATACCTGTAATGGCTACATCGTTCTCCTGCATATCACTGTTGTATCTTTCGGAAGGACTGATTGTAAGATCAGTCTGCTCATACCATTTCAATTCCAGATTGCCGTCATAGTTCATGAAAGCACACGTTCCGGTCAGTGCCGCACACCACTGTAGCAATGTTCGGTAGGTTAAATCCTGTCCTTCCGGGTACGCTGTAATCTGGTAATCTTTGTTCGGCAATCGGGTAATGTCTGTTGCTAACGTCACACCACAAATGGTGCAAATCTTATTCAGCAGATCAGCTACCGTCATAGGGAATGACAGCTTGCTTATGTCCACTGTCTTATCGAACAGGATCATCCTGTCAAGTGCTGAAATTGTGATAGTGGACAATGCCCGTGGCGGTTCATCAATCGTAAAGTAGCCACATGGAATCCAGTGGATCACTGCATTTTCCCATCGGTGTGCATCCCATTTCTTGATACCGATTTTCACAAATACCTCTGCACCTTCAAAAACGGTATTGTCATACTTACCGTCATCATTTTTCAATTTGAGTGTGAGTTCCGCAGCTACCGCAGAACCCACCTCAATTTTTGAGTTCGACACACTGTAGCGGTCTATACTCAAACTTCCCTGAACGATCTCATTCTCAGCAACCGAAAAGGACTCATTCACACCGTTTACGGTAATGTCAGCAACCTGTATGTAGTTTTTATTGAAGAGGTTCTTGACCTCCTGTGATACCTTATACATTAGTGCTTACCTGACCTTTCTATTGCGTTGAATGAAACGCTGCTCCATATTCCCTTGCGGGAATTGTAAAGCTGTGCAGGCTGTAAAATTCGCTTGTCCGGTACTTGCCAAGTTTGGCATCCAGATAACAAATCTTCACATACTCAGGATCAAATGCCTGAATGATAGCGGCAGCATCCTCAATGGACACATTCTGCCATTCCATCTCCAACTTCACACACTGACCGATTCGTTTCTTATCCATGTTCGTATCTTCGGTTCGTCCTGCATCACTGGCTGAAATATCATTCAGTGAATATTTATAACCGGAAGGGCACTTGACAGCCTTACCGTTCACGGATCGTATCGGATTGTAGTCAGCCATAATACCCCTCCTTTACGTTGTTACCGGGATGATGGTTTTACCATCCCTCTGATTCTTACGGTTCATAGCTTTTGTGAAAGAGTCTGTAGTGATCTCAGCGGTGAAATCCTTACTTGCGATCTGCCGTAACAGTTCGTTTTGCTCTTTCAGAAGTTCATTCTGACGGGCAGTAGCGTCATACATACCCTCACGAACTCCATCAGCAATAGAATCCTGACTTCCACCTGTAAGCCCTGCTCTCACCTTGTAAGCCAGAGTGTCCATCCACTCCGTATGATTCTCCAAAGGAAGAACTGCTTCACGTCCTGCTTCACCGCCGCCTAGCATGGTGTTACCCATCATGCCGAACAACTGTGCCCCTTCCAAGATACCTCCGGTCTTATACCAAGACACAGAGAAGTGAGGGATGGATGGTGGGTTCAAACTAAAGTTACCGTAGATACTAAAGTGCGGAAGTTTGATAGAAGGTAAACTCCAATGGAAATTGAAGAAAGACTTCATACGGTCAATGCCATCCTTGACGGCATTTTTCGCACTGTTGATCTTATCGGAAATCGTAGTCTTAATATTCTGGAAGCTACTGCTTGCATTGCTTTTCAAGGTACTCCAAGAACTTCTCAGGCTGCTGTTCAGCGTACTCCATGTAGAACTTGTATTGCTCTTAATCTCATTCCACTTCGTAGAAATGGTAGATTTCAGAGTAGACCAAGTAGAACTTGCCGTACTCTTCACACCAGACCATGTAGTACCCAGACTTGACTTGATTCCAGACCATACAGTAGAGGTGTTCGTTTTCACGTTGCCCCAAGCTGTAGAAATGGTAGACTTCAAATTCGTCCAAGTAGTTCCTGCGGTAGTTTTCACGTTCGTCCAAGTGGTACTCAGGTTGGACTTGATATTGCTCCAAACTGTAGAAGTATTAGACTTCACGTTAGACCATGCAGTGCTGATAGACGTTTTGATGTTCGTCCAAGTGGTACTTGCCGTGGTCTTAACATTCTGCCAAGTATTCCCCAGAGTGGTCTTGATGTTCTCCCAAGTCTGACTTGTGTTTGTCTTGATCTCACTCCATTTCTGAGAAATGGTAGTTTTCAATCCCGACCAAGTTTCAGAAGCTTTAGTCTTAATACCGCCCCAGATTCCAGAGATTGTAGAGGAAATTTTACCCCAGATATCCCCGGCAGTGGTTTTGATATTCTCCCAAGCACCAGAGAGAACGGACTTGATCTGACCCCATTTTTCAGAAGCCGTAGACTTGATCTTGTCCCAAGCATCAGAAATCTTATCTTTGATTCCGATAAGGAAATCTCCGATAAAGGAAAGAACATTTCCAATGCCATCCTTGATACCCTTTAGTAAGCCCTCTACGATATATCCACCCTGTTCAGCCATAACGGTTGAAGGACTGTGAATACCAAACGCAG
>OMCF01000906.1_pt1 | contig 10937 bp, 11 predicted proteins | sample 1673791 | NCBI WGS metagenome assembly OMCF01 (sample SAMEA103958127, study PRJEB25191) | human gut metagenome | biome: human-associated habitat [ENVO:00009003]; feature: intestine environment [ENVO:2100002]; material: feces | place: Germany | collected 2013/2015
ATGCCTCTATCCAAAAACGTCCTATACCGTATCCGATTAAATACAACAGAAAAACTTCTCCCTCGAATTTTTTACGGCGTCTTACTATCAGTAAGATTCCTAAAATAGCCAGGTTCCATAGTGATTCATACAAAAATGTCGGATGTACCTGAATATATGAAATTCCTCCCACTTTCACAATGTGTTCTAGCATTTCCGCTGTGATATCACTGCTGTCTCTTACAGCATCCATCGGAATCTGCATTGCCAAAAGTCCGTCTGTATATCCACCGAAGGCCTCGCGATTGAAAAAGTTTCCCCACCTTCCTATTATCTGCCCCAGAATCAATCCTAGTCCAGCAGTATCTGCCAGCCTTGGAAAAGAAAGGTTCTTAATCTTCGCAAAAACTAAAGTTGTAATAATTGCAGCAATTACACCTCCGTAGATTGCCAATCCGCCTTGCCGTAATTGAAATATGTTCAGCAGATTATCTTTGTATTTGTCCCACGAAAAGATTACATAATAAGCTCTCGCTCCAATAATAGAAAAAATAATGGCAACGATTGCTAAATCAAAATAATCTTCAGGATTCTGTCCGGTTCTCTTGGCTTCATATGTAGCCATCAGAATACCCGCCAACATACCAATAGCAATAATAACGCCGTAATATGCGATGGATATTCCGAAAATTGTAAAGCTATTTCCCACATGTTCCAGATAAATATTCAAATGTGGAAAATTAATATTCATATTCATTGACATCTTCCTGTAACAACCGCTCAAGCATCTCTTCTTCTAAGTTCATGCTTCGTCCTGCTCTTCTGAGCCAGTTGTTTAATCCCCTCTACCACCTGGTGATTTAATGATACAATATGTTTGATATCCTCATCGATATCAATCTTTCGTTTTAAATATTCCTCGTGGCTTTTTTCAATAAAGTCACAAATCGCATCCGAATCTATAAATTCATGCTGTTTTATCTTTTCTCTATACGCTTGTCCGTTCTTCAGATATTCCCGCAGCCTCAGCTTCAGCTTCTCCTCATAGGAACAATGGTCCTTAAATCCACCCGGATAAATCTTGTTATGTGGAAACGTGAAATAATCCGCAATATAATGGGTAACCTGTCCGAGATTTCGGTAATATTTTCTCTTCTGTCCCTTTTTCTTCTGCCGATGTTCCGACAGAATCTTAATCTCTTCTTTGACTTTGTCAAATGTTTCTGATATCTCGTGTTTGCGATAGAAAAATGACGGCTTAATATCCGGCAGGATACTTCCTAAATAGAAAGCCCACTTATGCTCTTTTAACTCCTCATCATCCGTATGACGGACAATATCTCTGGCTAATGAAATATGCGACTTCTTTCTCATATAATGCCTCCACGAAAAAATTCTTTCGTACAACTGCAATTATATTATCATTGTACTTCTTATGAACACTTTTTACAAGTGCATATAGAATTTTTTCGTGAAGTTTCTCCTTTATTCCCTATTTATTGACAACAAAAGCTGGCACATTGTGTGTCACAGCTCTTCTTTGCACGTCCTCCTACGATACCAATGCGATCCGCACTGCATTTGCATGCCTCATTGAACTTGCATTTTACTGCTTCACAATCCACATCAATGGTCTCACTTTTATGACCCACGGCATTTTTGGCACCGCCGTCCTTACGCTGATGGAAGCTTCCGCAACAGGTTTCGCTTGTGTTTTTCGCATCTTTTCCTGTAACAAGAATATCTCCCTTACAGCAGCACTGGTCTTCATTGTACATACAGTTGTCCACAGAACATTCTAATTTTGTCATAGAAAAAATCTCCTTTCTTTATTATTGCCTTTTTAGGGTGTGTAAAGAAAAGGAGATTTATTCATTCCTTATTTTTCTTCCGCCGTCTCTTCTTTGCGGATTTCTTTGGTGCGGATTTCCTTACAAATCTGCTCTATAAATATCTCTATGCTCTTACTTCCTTCATCTCCGGCAAAACGACTTCTGACAGAAACAGTTCCCTCTGCTTCTTCTTTTTCTCCGACTACCAGCATATATGGTATCCGAGCCAGACGGCTTTCACGAATCTTATATCCGATTTTCTCGGAACGGGTATCCACGGTTGCCAGCACACCGTTTTTCTTCAACTCTGCCTCTACCTTTCTGGCATATGCTTCATATTTGTCGGAAATTGGCAGGATACGCACCTGTTCCGGACAAAGCCAAGTCGGGAATTTTCCGGCATATTTTTCAATCAGCCATGCAAGGGTTCTCTCGTAACAGCCCAAAGAGGTACGATGGATAATATATGGACGTACCTTGTCACCGTTCTGGTCTATATAGTACATATCGAACTGCTCTGCTAAAAGTGCATCCCACTGAATGGTAATCATGGTATCCTCTTTGCCGTATACATTTTTTGCATTGATATCAATCTTCGGTCCGTAGAATGCAGCCTCTCCCACATCCTCTACAAACGGAATCTCAAGCTCCTGCATGATTTCCCGCATATGCTGTTCGGTCTCTTCCCAAACCTCCGGCTCTCCGATATATTTTTCACGGTTATTCGGGTTCCATTTTGAAAGATGATAGGTTACATCCTCTTCCACTCCAAGTGTCTCCAGACAATACTTTGCCAATGCCAGACATCCTTTAAATTCCTCTACCATCTGGTCCGGTCTTACAATCAAATGTCCCTCTGAAATAGTAAACTGACGAACTCTGGTAAGCCCGTGCATTTCTCCCGAATCCTCATTACGGAATAAGGTGGAAGTTTCACCATAACGGAGCGGCAACTCCCGGTAGGAATGCTGGGAATTTTTGTATACATAATACTGAAACGGACAGGTCATCGGACGAAGGGCAAATACTTCCTTATCCTTTTCCTCATCTCCCAGCACAAACATTCCGTCTGTATAATGATCCCAGTGTCCGGAAATCTTATATAAATCAGATTTCGCCATCAATGGTGTTTTGGTACGGATATATCCCCACTCATTGTCCTCCAAGTCCTCAATCCATCTCTGTAAGGTCTGGATAATCTTAGCACCCTTTGGCATTAACAGCGGTAATCCCTGACCAATGACGTCTACCGTGGTAAATAATTCCATTTCACGTCCTAACTTATTGTGGTCACGTTTTTTGATATCCTCTAAATGTTCCAAATATGCATTCAATTCATCCTTTGTAGCAAAGGCTGTTCCATAAATACGCTGTAACTGTGCCTTGTCAGAATCACCTCTCCAGTATGCCATGGAAGAAGAAATCAGCTTAAATACCTTGATTCCCTTGGTATTCATTAAATGAGGACCAGCACAAAGGTCGGTAAAGCCTTCACCTTGTTTATAAAAGGAAATCTCTGCATCCTCCGGCAAATCCTCAATCAGTTCTACCTTATATGGTTCCTCTTTTTCTTTCATGTATGCAATGGCTTCTTCTCTCGGAAGTGTAAATTTTTCCAAGCAATTTCCCTCTTTGATGATTTTTTTCATTTCTTTTTCCAGATTGTCCAAATCTTCTCTGGAAAACGGCTCTGCTTCAAAATCATAATAAAATCCCTCATCTATGGACGGTCCGATTGCCAGCTTGGCATTTGGATAAAGTCTCTTTACCGCTTCTGCCAGCACATGGGAACAGGTATGACGCACGGTACGAATACCGTCTGCATCCTTAGCAGTCAGCACGTTCAATTCACAATCTCCGTCGATTACGGTTCTCAAATCCTTTACCTCTCCATTGATTTCCACGGCACAAGCTGCTCTCGCCAGTCCCTCGCTGATATCTCTGGCAATATCATAGGCACTCATTGCTTCACTGTAGTCTTTGATACTTCCGTCTTTTAATGTGATTTTCATTTTATCTGTCTCCTATTCTATCTTTGTTTTTTCTCTTTTCTTTTTTACAATCTTTCTGTCGCTTTACTTCGTCATTGCTGACTCTGTTATTACTGTTATTGCTTCCGTTTTCGCATCCGATTTTCGTATACTTTCTCGGTGAGCATAACATTCCGATTACCAACCCGCCCAAAAGGCAGGTAGTCATTGTCAAAACATATTCCTTTTTACTCATTGTTGTCTCTTCAGTGAGTGTTTCCACAAATTTCTTCACCTTACACATACTTCGTCCTCCTTTTTCATACATCTATCCATACAAATTTTTAAAAACAGAGACGAGATACGCTTTGCGAATCTCGCTCTGATTAGCGGTCGCCATAACAAAAAGTCCATGCACTACAAATTGTAATGCATGGACGTATCTCACGCGGTTCCACCCTGCTTGCCCTGCCTCTCCATAAAATATATCCTGGGAAATCCATCTTCATATATTCACAGATGCAAAGCCTCTCTTTTGATGATAACGGAATCACCGTACCCGATTAAGGGTCACTCCGAGGTGGTCTTCCATATCTTCCGTATCAAACCGCTTGCAGCTCGAAGCTTTGCTTCGGCGGTTCTCTCTGTCATACTTTCGATATCTACTCTTCTCTTCAACGTGTTATTTTATTCTGCCTGTATTGTAGCCTTTTTTTCTTTATCTGTAAAGAAGTTTTTTATTTATTTTCTTCCGCAGCATTTTTTGTATTTTTTGCCGCTTCCGCATGGACACGGATCGTTTGGATAAATCTTCTCTTCCTTCACGATGGTTCCTGACTTTTTCTGTTCCAAATACAGCTCGTGCTTTCTCTCCGGTGTGAAAATCTCATCCCATTGCGGTAGCTCATATAACCAGTCCGCTTTAGCATCTACCATATTTTTGTAAAGCAGCTCATTGTCAAAATCCAGATTTACCTGTGTATCCTCTTCCATGGTCTCGATTGGATTCGGCTCCTTTAAGCTGTCATTGATACCATCTAAGAATCCTGTCATCTCCAAAACGCTGATTTCGTATTTGTCCGCTAATTCCTTCACAGTTCCTGTTACTGCTTCTTCCGGATTTTCCAGTAATTTCTCATAGATTCCCTTTTCCAACAGGAAATAATTCTGCCAGAACTGCTGCAGCTTTCCCTTGTCCATATTTTCGTCATAAGCAATTTTCTGCCATTCTTTTAAAAGTGCCATATATCTTTCCATCCTTATTCTCTATTTTGATGCTATGTATTCTGCCTCGGAATGCTTCGGCGAATGCCACGTAGGACATTATATCTTATTTGTATTCATTTTTCAAGAGCTCCGCCGTATCCTGCAGACATTCTAAAAGGATCGGATTGAATACTCCGCATTCCCCATTCAGAATCATCTCCATTGCCTGTTCATGGGTGTAAGCCTCCTTGTAAACTCTGGTACTGACCAGAGCATCATAGACATCCACAATACTGACCACTTGACTCCAAAAAGGAATTTTATCTCCTTTTAACTGTTCCGGATAGCCATTCCCATCCCACCGCTCATGGTGATACTTGGCAATGTCCATACTGTATTGCTTCTGCTGTGCGTCCTCATTTAAATCCAGAGTCTCGATAATTTCATAACCCTTGACGGTGTGGGTTTTCATAATCTCCATTTCCTCTTCTGTCAGCTTGTCCGGCTTATTTAAAACGGTGTCCGAAATGGTAATCTTTCCTACATCATGCAGGGCTGATGCCAGAACAATTTTTTCCATACTCTCTTTTTCAATGGCCTGCTCCGGAAACTTCCGATTATAACATTCCAGCATAATTCTGGTGAGATTTTTGGTTCGTTTGATATGCTCCCCCGAATCCACATCCCGGAATTCCACCAAATTGCTCAGAGTATCAATGACCTTGTCCGCATACTGCTTGAACTTTGCCTGTTCCTCCTCAATCTGCTTCTGTGCCGCCATAATCAGAGTAATATCTGTCCGAAGCATCAAATAGACCGGATATCCGTTTGCTTCTCCGTAAGGAATGCCCCTTGCCTGTACCCAATGGACTTCTCCCTGTATATCGGTAAGACGATAAGTAATATCAATGGTTCCTCCGCTTTCTCTGATTTTATGAACATGCTCAGCCACCTGGTTTCTGTCCTTCGGATGAATCTGTCCCAGATAGCCGTCAGCATAGTCCTCCTCCTGCTTGCCCAGCATTTTATAAAATTCCTGATTTGCACTGATCATGGTCAGCTTGTCGTCCAACATAATACTGCATACGCCGCCGGGGATTGCCTTGTAAGTAGCAGACAGATTGTGCCGCATCTGCTCCTGAAGACTCCGTCTGGTGTGGATATCCCTCAATATGATAACTGCCATCTGGTCTTCATTATCGATATTTGCCAGAGGAAGTACCCGATTGGAAATCCATTTGTAGTCATCTCCCGATGTTTGCAACTGCAATTCATCATAGAGACATTTTCCACCGTTTCTAAAATAGCTCTCCATCTTCTTTGCCGTATTTACTTTTCTGCAACGACGCTGGTCTGCCGGAAGCATCCTTTTCACCAGCTCTTCTAAAATCTCATCTACTTTTCCTTCACCGGTACACTGAAACCGGTTATTCTCATCCCATTTGAAATTCTTGTAAGTGTTCTGCGTAAGATTACAGCAGATAGCTTCTTTACATATTTTATCCACTACCATGTCCATTGCCCGGTCATGGATATAATAATCTCGGATTTCTTCGGATGCCATCTGGGGAATTATGTGTCTATGCGATTCTGTGGCAGCAGATTATAAAGAGAGTGGATTTGTCCATTGCTTATGCAAATCGGAGTATAGCCCTGTTGTGGTCTATGCTGTGGGCAGTACTGTTTTTCCATGAGACAGTAACGCTGAAAAATATTATAGGAGTTATCTTTGTCATTACAGGAACAATGATTGTGAATCGGGATGAATAATATGATTTATTGGTTATTTATGGTGCTGGCGGTTGTGATTTCTTCTTTTTCACAGATTCTGCTGAAAAAAAGTGCGAATAAAGAGTACGGCAGCCTGATAAAAGAATATCTGAATCCGTATGTCATAATAGGCTATGGAATGATGGTGATGTCCACGATTCTTATGATTCTGGCTTATCGTAAAATTGAATATAAAAACGGTCCTGTGATTGAATCTTTGGGATATATTTTGATTATGTTTTTAAGCTTTGGATTTTTTAAGGAGCCGATTACCAAGAAAAAAGTCTTTGGAAATCTGTTGATTTTATTGGGGATTTTTATATTTTACGTGTAGAGAAATAAGAGGAGAAAATGAAAATGGACATATCAGTAGTAATTCCGATGTATGGCTGTAAGGCAGCAGTTCGTGAATTGCACCAGCGTCTGGTAAAAACATTGGAACAAATTACAGAGGATTTTGAGATTATTATGGTAAATGACGCCTGCCCTCAGAATTCTTGGGAGGTCATTGAGGAAATATGTAAAGAAGACCGGAGAGTGAAAGGCATAGAGATGGCAAGAAATTTCGGTCAGATAAAAGCCATTACCGCAGGACTGGACTATTCCACCGGAGATTGGGTGGTGGTGATGGACTGTGATTTGCAAGACCGCCCGGAGGAAATATTGAATCTCTATAACAAGGCACAGGAAGGCTATGATGTGGTATTTGCCAGAAGAGCCAACCGGAAGGACTCTCCGTTAAAAGTATTCGTATCTAAGATTTTTTATAAGATATATTCCTTTGCATCGGATGGGAACTACGATCCGGCAATCTGTAATTTCAGTATCAGCCGGCGGGTGGTAATAGATAATTACTGTAAGATGCGGGAACTTCACAGAGCATTTGTAATTTATGTGAAGTGGCTGGGATTCCGGCAGACAGCCATTGATGTGGAACACAATGAACGTTATGAGGGAAAATCCTCTTATAACATGAAAAAGAGAATGAAGATGGCGGGAGAGATTCTGACTTCTCAGTCAGACAAGCTGTTAAAGTTTACAGTAGGATTTGGCTTTTTGGTAACGTTAGTTTCATTTTTAACTATTATTATTCTGATAATTCATTATTTTTGCGGAACAAAGGCAACCGGATGGACCAGTATTATCGCTACCAACTGTCTGATTGGCGGTATCATTATTATGGTGGTGGGACTGGTAGGCATCTATGTGGGTAATATTTTTATGCAGACCAAGCAGAGACCGCTGTATGTGGTACGGCAGATTTTGAATGATGAAAAGGAAGAAGAACAGGAATAATATTAAGGAATCCTTAAAAATATAAGGATTGCATGATATGATATAAAATGTTACAATATTGTTAATTATGATTAAGGAGGAACCTATTAGATGAGAACCTATTTGGTAACAGGAGGAGCCGGATTTATCGGTTCAAACTACATTCATTACATGTTCAAAAAATATGATAATGAAATTCGGATTATCAATGTAGACAAGCTGACTTATGCAGGAAATTTAGAGAATTTAAAGGACGTAGAAAATAGAGACAACTATACTTTTATACGTGCGGACATCTGCGACAGCGAAACCATCAATAAGATTTTTGAAGAAAATGATATTGACAGAGTTGTTCATTTTGCAGCAGAAAGCCACGTAGACAGAAGTATCAAAAACCCGGATGTATTTGTAAAGACAAATGTATTGGGTACTCTGGTAATGCTGAATGCGGCAAAAGCAGCATGGGAGCTGCCGGACGGAAGCTTCAAAGAGAATAAGAAATTCCTTCACGTTTCTACGGATGAGGTTTATGGTTCACTGGAGGATGACGGAACTTATTTCTATGAGACAACTCCGTATGATCCCCACAGCCCATATTCAGCAAGTAAAGCATCCTCAGATTTCTTAGTAAAATCTTATATGGATACTTATAAATTCCCGGCGAACATTACAAATTGTTCCAACAACTATGGACCGTACCAGTTCCCGGAGAAACTGATTCCGTTGATTATCAACAATGCATTACAGGGAAAAGACCTTCCGGTATACGGTGACGGTAAGAACGTCCGTGACTGGTTATATGTAGAAGACCATGCAAAAGGAATCGATATGGTTCAGGAGCAGGGAAGATTATTTGAGACTTACAACATCGGTGGTCACAACGAGAAACAGAATATTCAGATTATCCACATCATCTTAGATACTCTTCAGGAGATGCTTCCGGAAGGAGATCCGAGAAAAGAACTGGTAAGCGAGAATCTGATTAAATATGTTACAGACCGTAAAGGTCATGACAGACGTTATGCCATCGCACCGGATAAGATTAAGGCTGAGGTGGGCTGGTATCCGGAGACCATGTTCGAGGAAGGAATCAGAAAGACCATCAAATGGTTCTTTGAGAACGAAGAGTGGATGAAGAACGTAACCAGCGGTGATTACCAGAAATATTATCAGGATATGTATGATAACAAATAAAAGATGAGATTCTTTGGCAAGAAGAATCCTTGGAAAACAGCGGAGTACAGCATTTCTTTGGGAATGGCTCCGTTGTTTTTTGTGCAAAATTGCTATATGAGAAAAGGAAAGGCAGGGATATAATAAGAAAGCAATGAAGCTGCAAAAAGATTGGTGTGAAATAAGGACGATATAATTCATAAAAACAAATTTGAGCTGGGAGATGGATTATGGTATTTTGTAATGAAAGTTGGAATGATACCGGAGATATTGTTGTATATAGCAACTATCATAAATATTGGTTGGATAGAGAACGAAAAATAAAAAATCCGTTATTTGATGTATTTAGTGGAAAAATATTAGACTTAAAAGATGGAAAAGAAAGTGCGGTTCGTTACTTTTTTGATTTGTTGGATTTGGAAATTTGTAAAGGTGTTACAATCTGTGTTGTACCATCCAGTGATGCAACGAAAAAAGTGACAGGAATGAGTCAGTTGGGCGAATTGTTGGCACAAAATGGACGTGTGGATAAGGTTTACTATCTAAATAGAAATAGTAGCGTTGAGAAATTGGCAACGGGTGGAAGAAGAGATAAAACAGTACACTTAAAGTCTATTCAGACATTAGGTGATATGGATATTACAAATGATATTGTATTGCTTATGGATGATGTTACGACTACCGGAAATTCATTATATGCTTGCAGAGAAATTTTATTGGAACGCGGAGCGAGAGTTGTAGAGATGTTCGCGTTGGGAAAGGCGATCTAGATGCAAAATAAGAATTGTGAAAAGAGTTTATACTGTGGAATACAAGACAAAGAATATCCATTATTATTGCGAGGATTATCTAAAAAGCCGGAAAAAATTTATTATAAAGGAAACATAGATATTGTTAATGCATATAAAAATGTTGCGGTAATCGGAAGTAGAAATGCTTCGAAAGAGGGTTTGCGGTTAGCATATGAAACGGGACAGATGGTTGCGGAACAAGGATTGAACGTAGTAAATGGTCTGGCATTAGGGTGTGATACGGAAGCGTTGCGTGGTGCGTTGTCAAAGAACGGAAAATGTATTGCGATTTTACCTTGCGGAATAGAGCAGGTATATCCAAAATCGAATCGGAAGTTGGCAGAATTAATTTTGGAAAATGGAGGATGTATTTTAAGTGAGTATCCACCTGGAACTCCAATAAAAAAGTATCAGTATGTTGAGCGAGATTATCTCCAAAGTGGGATTAGCCAAGGGGTTTTGATGATAGAAGCTCAAGAAAAAAGCGGAACCATGCATACGGTAGAATTTGCGATAAGGCAGTATAAAAGATTGGCTTGTTATTATGCAGGCATATTAAAGGGAGCAACAGGAAATCAATACGTGGAGAAGTTGGGAAAAGCGGAGATATTAAAAGTAAGAGAAGATGTGCAGTTGTTTCTGGAACAAGTAGGCACAGAGGATTCCTATGAGCAATTATCGTTTGATTGGTCAAATATATAAAGGAGACTATCTATGTAAAATAGATGGTCTTTTTAAAATGGAGGAATGAGAAAATATATTTGTATAATAAAACATAAAGGATAACTCTTGATTATCCCTCATACCCGCATTCCCAACCTCGGATTTTATCAAGTTTCAAACCTATGAGGTGGAACAACATCGGAAAACCTTAACAATACCGATTTAGAGATTGTAATACGATTGGTAGGAATTCTGTATTTTAATTCAATAACTGACAA
>OMCF01000907.1_pt1 | contig 10932 bp, 10 predicted proteins | sample 1673791 | NCBI WGS metagenome assembly OMCF01 (sample SAMEA103958127, study PRJEB25191) | human gut metagenome | biome: human-associated habitat [ENVO:00009003]; feature: intestine environment [ENVO:2100002]; material: feces | place: Germany | collected 2013/2015
ATAATTAATATAGTGTTTATTACTTTCCAAATATATAATATTTCTAATAGGGATAGGGTATTTTTTAGAAAATTCATCCTCTAAAATCATAATTTCATTTTGTTTCATATGACGCATTAATTTTCTTACAACATTTGCAAAACTTTTATCTAAAGTTTCCGGTTGATCTTTTCTGATAAAATCAAAGGGTTGAAAATCAAAGCTGTCGTAGACCAATTCAGAATGCGATGTGATAAATATTATACGACATCCCGAATATCCCATTCGTATGTTTTTGGCGACATCAAATCCATTTATTTCCGGCATATCGATATCTAAAAAAATCACATCAAAATTACTCTCCTTATGAGATTTTAATAACAAATTACCCGAACTGAAGCTGAATATTTCAAAATATGATGTGTATTGTTTAAATATATTCTGAAGTATAAAGTGCATATTTTTTAATAAATCTTCGTTGTCATCACAAATAGCTATTTTCATTTTTCCCTCTTCATATAATGCAAGCCTAAATATGTATATTATATTTTATATTATATCACTAATGTGCAGAAAAATAAACAAAAATTTATTTTTGTCGCTGTTTTCACATGGAACTTTTTAATATGTTGCATTTTGTGACATAAAATTACACCTTGTGCCCCAAATATTGATTTTTTATTTCAAAAATGATATAGATTGTATATAAAATATTTCCGCAAATTGCAATAGCAAGTTGCGACTGGTAAATATTTGGGATTTTAGTATCTTGAAAAATACTGCTCGAATCTATATAATATATTGAGCCTATTTAAGAGTCTGTTAATGTAAATATCAATACAAAAGAATTATACCGGAGATTACAAGCCAACACCGCATGAGTATATTGAGGATAAAAAACCGAAGAAATTTAACTATGTACTCTTTGTTTACTGCATAGCAAATTTTGAGCAATAACTTGCTTTTCACGGAATCCCCATTATGTTATACGTCATGTATCCATAATCAATTATTCAAGTGGTAATTTTCCAATAGCATCAATAAAGCATCAAAATGATTTTAGTGTTCTGGCAAGAGTGCAAAAACGGCTTAAAAATGGCATTGCAATCAACTTTTTGGAGACTTCAACAGTCCCTCCAAAACCGCGTGCCGAGGGTTCAAGTCCTTCTGCCCCTGCCATTAGAGTAAGTCTTAATTTTCTTTTGTTAAAAGTTGATTTAAGGCTTGCTTTTTTTGTCTTTAAAAAAGCATAACCGTATTCAAACAAAAAGAAAGCTAACTCCGTCTGAAAAACGAAATCAGCTTGCTGCTTAAAATTTAATTACTACATCAAATAGACTTTTTAATATTGTCCGCACAATCCGGGGCAGTTCAAAATTCTCACTATCGCGTATAAGCTTTCTGTATTATTTGCCGGTGAGCTTTTTTAAATACTCCTGTGCTTTTTCCTGCCCGCTTTTATTAAGCACACGGTACGCAATAAGAATATCCTTCTCTTCCTTAGAAAGGTCATATATTTTTTCGTCTGATTCATAGCTTCCGGTGGTATCCCTTGACTTTTTATTTCCAACACTGTCGGCTACCAAAGAATTTAAGTCAAGCTCTTGATTTATTGACTCTAAAAAAATTGAACATGGTACATTGAAAATCTTAGACAGCTTCAGTAAGGTGCTCGCACTTGGCGTAGTTTTACCTGTTTCGTAGTAGGTGTAGGTTGACCTGTCAACATTCAATGCATTGGCAATCTGCTGCTGCGACAGTTCACAGCTTTCACGGTAGTACTTCAGCTTCAGTCCCAGTTCCTTCATATTTTTCACTCCAATATTATAATCTTTACTTTGATTATAATTGTATAACTCTATTTCTGTGAAAAAAGTGAGAAACTGTCACCGAACACTAACTGCGATATATAAATATAACTCAACCTATAAAAAACTGCAAAAAAATATTACCGCCGTTATACTACAGCGGTAATATTTGGAGCTGGTGGCGTGACTCGAACACGTGACCCTCTCATTACGAATGAGATGCACTACCAACTGTGCTACACCAGCACAAAAACCGTAATGTGTGCAAAAGCATATGGCAACAGCCTAACCCTAAGCACAAACACCGTCAGCATTCAGTATATAACTAAATCGAAAAAAAATCAATAGCAACGGAACAATTTTCAGAACAATTTTTCTGATAGTTAATGCCCAAAGCAGGCTTCACAGCGGAAACTGCTTTGGGTATTAATGCAGCCCTCTCGATTTTATATTTTACTGCCGCTCACCAATTTCCGGCTTTTTGTGTTACCGTATTCATAAGGAGTACTTCCTCCTCTGCAATGCTTTTGCGGTTAAATTCATTATGCCGTATTTGAAGTTACTTTTCTTTTCTATTTAGTAATATCATTTTATCACATACAGATTAGATAGTCTGTTTTAAAAGCAATTCTTGAAAAAAGCAAACTTTATGCTATAATCTAAATTAAAAAAGTATTCATAACATTTTATATTAGACAAAACAGTGAGCGGAAGTATGAGGTATGAAGTATGGTTGAAGGAAGGAAGAAGGCGTTAATAAGCGGCGGCATTATTTTGCTTGCCGTATTTGCTGCGTATATTTTTCGTCTTATCGGAAGAAGCTGTTTTTATCCTACGCTGTTTTCATATCTTCGCAGCTTCATTTATATAGGTATGTTCGCCGCTTGGGGGCTTTCTGTGCGTCAGCGTATTGTTCAAAAGCAGGTACGGCGGTATCTTACAGGCGTTTCGCTGCTGCTGATTTTGTGGTTTACCCTTCGCTCGGCAAAGTATTTTATTTTTTGGCAGCCGAATGTAACAAGATACCTATGGTATCTTTACTATTTGCCAATGCTGTTTGTTCCTACTCTCGCACTGCTTATTGCAATGTCTTTAGGCAAGCCCGATGAATACAAGCTGCCAAAATCTGTTTGGCTGTTGTTTGCCGTTTCGGGAGCCTTGCTTATTCTTGTGCTGACAAACGATTTACATCAATTAGTTTTTTCCTTTTCAAAAAACGCAGATATTTGGTCGGATGAAAGCTACGGCTACGGTGTGTGCTATTTTGCCGTAATAGGATGGCAGGTGCTTTGTGCCGCAGCGGCACTTGTTGTTATGCTCTTTAAATGTCGGTTAAAAAATCGCAAGCTCCGTTTTTTGCCTGTAATTCCTTTGATTGTGTCTTTGAATTATCTTGCGCTGAACTATATCGGTATACCGTTGCAAAAAGAGTTGTTCGGCGATGTCACCGCATTTCAGAGTCTTATGTATATGCTTTGCTTTGAGGCTTGTATTGCCTGCGGATATATACACTCCAACAGCCGCTATGCCGATTTGTTTGCCTCATCGGTGGGAACATCGGCACAAATTACCGATATGAGCTTCAATGTCCGATATGCGGCAATGGATACGAAACCGATTTCACGGGAAAAAATGATGCACGCCATACAAAGCCCTGTTACACTTGCAGATGGTCTGAATCTGCATACAATGCCCATCGGCGGCGGCTATGCAGTGTGGACGGAGGATGTATCCGCTCTGCTTAAAGCAAGAGAAAATTTTGAAGGTCTTGCTGAAGAACTTGCCGAGCGAAATGAAATATTACGCTACGAGTATAAGCGTGAGGCAAGGCGGCGTAGGGTTGAGGAGCAGAACCGTTTGTATGATTTGCTTCGCTGTACAACTCAAGCTCAAATTAATAGGATTTCGACGCTTACAAAAGAATATCAAAAAATAAATAAAACAGAGCCGACAAGAGCAAAAACCTTACTTGCCGAAATCGCCGTTCTTTGCAGCTATATCAAGCGTCGCAAACATTTAACATTGTTAGCCGACCGTGACTGCAGTGTAGCAATAGCCGAGCTGGTCGGAGCCTTCACCGAGTCGCTTCAAGCATTGACGCTGTTGAATGTACGCACCACATTCTTTGCCGACAGCAGGCTTTCTGTGCTTCCGGGCAAATCGGCTGCGGTAATATTTGATTTTTACGAACAAGTCATTGAATCAGACCTTGAAAACATATCGAGCATACAGGTAAGCCTTGCCAATGTTGAAGGACTGCGTTTATCGGTGAATATATGCTGCAAGGCCGACCTGTCCTTCCTTGCGTTCAAGGGTAATATACGGTATGAAACGGACGATGACGAGGGATATCAGCATCTAGTATTTCTTCTTGAAGGAGATGCCGCCGTATGAGTGCCTTTTCTTCGCTGCCGGTCTTTTTGCAGACCTTAATACCGCTTTTGCTTTTTTTGGAAGCCGTGCTTGAATTGGGACTTTTTATATATCAAATTTCTCGCAGCCGCAAACTGCTTGGCAATTTACCGAGCTTCGTGATTTTTGCGTTTTTGCTTGTTCTGTTGTTCTCGGTAACGCAGGGGGATTCGTTCAAGGGTAAGGATGCATTCTTATTAGACGCTCCGTGGCAGCTTTTCATTGCGGTAATTTTGCTTGTGATTGTTCATTTCACCTTTACCCTGCCAAGAGAATACCGCCGCCGAAAAAATATGCTCTCTCCGTTTTCGATTAAAGACGCCACCGACAGGCTGCCCATGGGTTTATGCTATGCCGACCCGAACGGGCGTATTATTCTTTGCAATGACCGTATGCGTCGCCTGTCGTTTGCACTGAGCGGACATGAGCTTCAAATTGCCGAGGACCTTGAAAAGGCGTTGAAGCAGCCCGATAAAAGCATTACTGTTAACGATGATTGTTACATACTGCCCGATAAGACAGTCTGGCAATTTCGCAAGCAGCACATCACCGTTGACAATGATGACAACTGGCTTCAAATGACAGCACATAATGTTACCGAGCTTTATAACGGCAACATTCGTCAAGCCATTATAAATGACGAGCTGAAAGAGGTAAACCGCAGGCTTCAAAAAATGTATGAGCGAATGTCCGATGATATAAAAGAAAAAGAGAGCCTTGACCTAAAAATACATATTCACGATACAATCGGAAGAAGCTTGCTGACAATTCGTGACATAATTGAAAGTGATGAAAACACAGATAAAAAGCTTAAGGCCTTGCAGGAGGCCACCGCAGTATTGACAAGCGATCGGGTAACAGCCAGCGGAACAATAGACGAGGTTATTCAAACAGCAAAAATCCTTGGCGTAACGGTAAAGGTAATCGGATGTCTTCCCGCCGATTCGCTTGCCGAAGAGCTTACCGCTGCAGCAGCGAAAGAATGTGTAACAAACTGTATCAAGCATGCCAAAGGCAATGAAGTATATATCTGCATAATTAAGCGAAAGGATTTGTTTGATATTACTATAACAAACAACGGCATTGCCCCATCAGAACCCATTAAGGAAGGCAGCGGGCTGTCGTCGCTTCGCCACAGCATAGAATCCGCCGGCGGTGAAATGCACACGGCATACAAGCCACGCTTTGCCTTACTGCTTACCCTTCCGGAAAAGGAGAGCGACATATGATAAATACAATACTGGTAGAAGATGATTTATATATTCAAAAGCATTTTTCCGAACGACTGAAATCGAACAAGGATTTTCGCCTTGTCGGTGTATATCGTGACGCCTTTGAGGCAGAGAAAAGCTGCAACGGCTCGATACAGCTTATTCTTATGGATGTACGAACTCAGCACAGACACTCCGGTCTCGCCGCCGCAGAGCGAATTAAAAAGGTATTTCCCCATATAAAAATAGTGGCTGTCACATCATTGGTCGATCCCGAAGTCCTTTCCAAAGCGAAAAATGGTGCCGCAGACAGCCTGTGGTATAAAGACCACGGAACAGAGGAGCTTTTGGATGTTATAAAAAGAACCCTTGACGGAGAGAAGGTTTTCCCCTCCTCCTCCCCATCAGTTGAAATGGAAAAAGCCATGTCCAAGGATTTTTCGCCCCGCCAGCTTGACATATTGCGGTTGTATATTTGCGGACTGACATATCAGGAAATTGCCGATAAAATAGGAATATCCAAAAACGGTGTGCGGTGGAATTTGGACGACATGGTGAAAAAGGGTAGCTTTGAAAGCCGTGAAGCACTGGTTGCCACCGCAATTGAAAACAAGCTAATGGTCACAACATTAAAAGATGAATAATATAAAAAATATATCCTCGGTTTTAAAAGCCGAGGATTTTTTGTGCTGTTTAACAATTTTTATTTAAAAATTAATTATTTTTTGTGCGTTTACTGGCACAAGTGCTAGTGACAAACTTAAAAAAACAGGTACAATTATAGATGGGAAGGAATAGGCTGCATAATTCCGGTGTGCCTTTCACAGAGGTTAAGGCTAACTCTCCCCCAATGCTCCCTGCAGCGATAAGGCATATGCTGATGACCTTGGACTTGAAGAATTATATGACGATGATATTTCCAAAATTAAAGGCATCAAATAAGCTTTATTAAAGAGCATAAAAACAAAAAAATAATTAAACGCATTTATAAAGGAGGAATATTTTATGGGATTATTTGATAAAAAGTACTGCGACATTTGCGGTGAAAAGGTTAATATGCTTACGCAAAAAAAGCTTTCAGACGGGCAGCTTTGCTCCGACTGTAAGCATAAGCTAGGCTCTTTCACAAGCGGCTGGAAGCAGAGAACTGTTCAGGATGTTAAAAATCACCTTGAGCAAAGAGAACAAAACAAGCAGAAATATCAGCAGTTCAATTGTACGGCATCAGCAGGCGGAAGAAGCAATTCACTTCAAGTCGATTTCAATCACCGCTGGTTTATCTTTGCTGTTAATAACAGAGATTTTAACAGCGGCAATCCTCAGGTTTTTGAATTTTCACAGCTTCAGGATTTTTGGATTGAGCCTGAATACAGAACGCTTGACGATTCAGACAACGACGGTATTCCGGACAACAGGGATGATTTTGACAACAGACAGCTCAACAATTATAACAGCTACGGCGGAAATATGAACGGAATGAACAACATGATGAACACATCAATGCTTAATATTCCGATTGCCGCTCAACCTTTTGTTCGCAACTCAAGCTCATACTCTTCGCCGAACAAAATCCGTGAGGTACGCAACCTGAAAGTTTACTTCCGTGTTACCGAGCAATTTATAACGAGTCCGATTTATTTTGATGTAACATCGGGAATTTCCTCCGGAAATCAAATGGAGCTTATGAATGCTTACGAGGCTGCCGTTCAAATTATGCAGCTTTGTCAGCAAATCAAGCAAGGCGGTGCTTCCGCAAGCCAAGGCTTCAATCAAATGAATCAAGGCTATGGTCAACCGCAGCAAAATATGGGCGGATTTGCAGGCAGCTCGGTTCAAAATGCCGCTTATGCCGCAGCGTCCGCTCAGGTTCAAAACAACGCCTATAACACAGCTGCAGCCGTTCAGCCGCAAACGACCGACGCTTCATGGGTTTGTTCATCATGCGGCACACGCAACAACGGTAAATTCTGCCAAGGCTGTGGTTGTGCAAAGCCTGCCGCAATGAGCTCACGCTGCACAAGCTGCGGATGGACTCCGGCAAACGGTCAGCCTATGCCAAAATTTTGCCCCGAGTGCGGAGCACGCTTGTAATTTGAAGCGTGCAGGCTATATTTAAAAAGCGAGTTTAATTTTGCTTATGTTATTATTACCTATAGGGCTTTTCGGGTGCGGAGCAAAGAAAAAATTCACCGAGGCAGATGTGTGCATAATCAGCTTTTCCTGTTCGGCTATGAGCTATACGGATTCTTATGCTTATTCTCTTGAAAAGGCAAATAACGAATGGCTTTTTGATGCTAACTATTCCTACGACACCGAAAATCCAAGGGTAGAATTTGAGAATAAAAAAGTTAGCTCGCAGAATACCGAAGCTATACTCAATATTGTGAAGGAGCAAGACCTTATTTCACAGGCTCAAAAGTATAAGCCGCCGAAAATCAACGCCTTTTTGCCAGACGGCGGCGGATACTATCTGTATTTCAGGATGAATGACGGCACAGAAATCAATGCAGAAATATATAATGACGATTTGGCAGCCGCCTTACGCACTTTGGCAGAAAAGTGCCGAACATCATAATCTAACGTGTGAATTAAAGCACGGAATCATATGTTAAAAAATTAAAGAGAGGAAGGACGATTAATATGAAAAAAATCTTGGCATTACTCATGATTTTTGCTGCTTCGCTTAGTCTTTTTGCTTGCGGAAAGGTTGACGGCGACGGCATGGTAAACACAACGGAAAATACTAACGCAGTTGATGCGACCGAAGCCACTACAGCCGAAGCTACTACAGCCGAAGCCACTGTAGCCGAAGCGACTGCAGCCGAGGCGACTGCAGCGGCAGAAATAAAGGAGGGTGACAAAGGCAACGGGCCTGCTGATATTAACGCAGAATTTATCACTCTCACGCTTCCGTCCGGCTACAAATATGAGGTCGATTCCTATAGCAAGGATTCAAAAGATCCGCTCAAGGGCAATGTGACTCTGTATATTTACAAGGACGGCTCATACTCATCTATTGCTACTCTTACCGCTACCGCCAGAAATATGGTTAGCAGTCAGGAAGAGGCTGTTGAAAACACGATAAAGCTTTGCAACCTTCAGACCTATAAAAACGGAAAATCTGAAATCGGCAAAGATGTGCAATACGGTGAAAACACCTATTCAACTATACATGTTACAACTGAAAACTACGAAAAAGACTTCTTTGTTACATATGCAAACAGAGGTGCATCGGATAAGACAGGGCTTCTTGTTAAGCTTGAAATCAAAAATGATAAAATTAAAGCTGACGACCCGTTTATTAAAGAGCTTCTTGACAGCCTTAAGATAGTTATGGCTTAAAAATTTTGGGACTGTACCTGAGCTTTTTCGGGTACAGTCCTGCTTTCAAGGGGAGATTCTTTTATGAGTAAAAATAAAGAAAAAAAGAGCCTTAAAATGACCATATTTATTATTGTCGCCGGCATCAGTTTGGTAGTTGCGGGTGTCTTTGGAATTGTTATAAGCAGAATTGACAGCAATGAATATAAGAACTCCGATGATATACGGAAAATTTCCGCTGTTATTGCTGACTTTTCAACCCAAGATAATAAGGATGACGATGGTGATGTAAAATATACAACATATAAATTCAATGTTTCATATGAAATTGGAGGAAAAACCTACAAGGGAAATTATGAAAAGCGTGTTTGGTCAAGCAGCTCTGCAGAAATGTATACCTATGATAAATTAAGAAAAGGCGATAAAATACTTGTTGAGGTTTATAAAACCTCAACAGGAGAATACAAGCTTGCCCCTGAGGGAAATCCTGTTGATTTTCTCCTATATTGTGCGGCAATTCCCGTCGGTTTGTTCTTTATTATTATAATGGTAATCGAACTTGTGACAGGTAAACGCAAAAATAAAAATGAAAAAGAAATGATAAACAAGCAATAAATCAGAGGTAATTTTATGGATTTATCAAATTCACTGTTGCTTGCCGCTGTTTTTGCTGTAGTATGCACATACTATATCGGCAAAAAAATCCTTACAATAGATTTTTACGAATACCGTCCGCAGAATTTCAAAAAAGCAAAGCTGAAAAGATTGCTTGCAAAAAAGGACACTCCCCTTCAGAATTCAAAAATCCGAAGGGATATAAGAAACGCCTTTGAAAGAATTTTGATACCGCTCGGTAAAGCAAATCAAGACCTTCTTCCGGCAAGAATGGATATGGCATTCCGAAAAAAAATTGTCAGTCAAATCAACAGACTCAATCAGAATAAGCTTTGCCGCAAAATTTACATTACAGATGTTGTTCCCCTACCTAAAAATGGCTTTGAAACATGGAACGATGACGGCAGAGAATGGCGGGAATCGGTTTTAATGTGCAGCACACTGGAGCGTTTTGAGTCAACCAAAGACAACAGGGTTCAGCATGAGATATACCGTAAAAATTCATATCTCAGAATATTACAGTCAAGGCACATTCGCCGCACCGATAAAAAAGAGAATAAGAAAAGCTATTATTACGATATGTTAAAAATAACCTGCCCGTCCTGCGGTGCAAAAGTAAAGCTTAACAGCCAGCAGGTTACCTGCGAATACTGCGGCACCGTTATTAAAAACGAGTTTTACGATTGGCAGACCGAATCGTTTGAGATTTACAAATCTATCAGTACAAACCTGAAAAGATTTTTGCAGCTTTTTCTGTCAGGCTTCGTACTTTTCTTATGCGTCTTTCTTTGCTTATATTTAATAGAGGACATTGAGATTTCTCTTGCCGCCGGCGTTGGTGCAGCAATTCTTGCCTTGGGAGCGATTGTCGCACCTATTATCTGCGGAAAAGCCAGACAAGACAGCCTTGCGAAAAAAATAGCCGATTATTCAGAAAATTACCTCAGGGCATGCTTAAACGAATACTTTTTGGAAAATGAAAGCGACAAAGATATGCTTGATTTCAGTGTTGACGCAATCAAGCTTTTAAGGGTTGCAAATACAGACGAAATAACAAAAGTAACGGTTGACATTTACGGAACCAAAACATTTCTTCCCAAAAATCAAAAGCCGTTTACAAAAAAAATAAAAAAAAGATTAACCCTGCAAAGGGCAAGAAATCCGGAAAAAAGAAAAACTGACGGCGACTTCTTTACCGAAAAGGATTGTCCGAGCTGCGGAGCAAACTTTTTGCCTGATGAAAACGGATGCTGCTCTTATTGCGGTTATACCCTTCATTCAGATAGCAAAAAGTGGAAAATAAAAATCTAAACACCGTAAAAAACCGCAATTCCGATTATTGCAATAACGGTATATCAAACCGCCAAAGTCCTCCAACTGGTAGGCATAAGACTATAAAAGCATCTGAATCAAGCCATATTAAAATACTTACTTAAAGCATTTCATAATGAATACATGAATACGCTGACAATTCAACGATTGCTCGGCTGTTTAACGATTACAGCAGAGCAGAAAGCCACAATTTGCATATAATCGAGTAGGAGACTACCCATTAGTTGAGTAGCCGACCTCTCACACCACCGTGC
>OMCF01000909.1_pt1 | contig 10902 bp, 9 predicted proteins | sample 1673791 | NCBI WGS metagenome assembly OMCF01 (sample SAMEA103958127, study PRJEB25191) | human gut metagenome | biome: human-associated habitat [ENVO:00009003]; feature: intestine environment [ENVO:2100002]; material: feces | place: Germany | collected 2013/2015
CGCGTGGGTTCTCTCCCAGATAGCACTGGTAGATGGCGGAGTGCTCAGAGTCGACTGGAATAAGCTGGCCCGGTTGCGCCAACGGCATAAGCAAGTCGCCACCGACGACGAGGGACTCCTTGTTGGCAAGGGCAAGGCGCTTATTTGAGGTCAAGGCCGCATGGCTCGCCTCGAGACCGGCGGCACCCACAATAGCGACGAGTACGCAGTCGACATCGTCGCGACGCGCGAGCTCGCAAACCGCCTGCGCGCCAACGCCGAGCTTCGTTCCCTCGGGCAACTCCTGCAGCACGGCGTCATCGCCATGAGCGACATCGGCCACGGCAACCGCCGGAACCGAGAACTCGCGGGCGGCGGCAACGAGCTCCGAGGTGCTGGAATTGACGGACAGCGCCGTTACCTGCAGTCGATCGGCATGCTGACGGCACACGTCGAGTGCCTGGGTGCCGATGGAGCCCGTACAACCCAGGATGGCAACACGGAGGCGTCCATCGGGGCCATACGTCGTCTGGAATGACATTACAGCACGCCTCCGATCATCAGCATCAGCTGCGCGGTGATGCAGCCGAAGATAAGCGAATCGCTACGATCGAGCATGCCGCCGTGGCCCGGGATAAGGTTGCCGGAATCTTTGACGCCCACACCGCGCTTGATGCGCGACTCGATAAGGTCGCCGATAACGCCCAGAATGGACACGACCACGCCGCACAGCAGCGCATAGGGCAGGCTGAGCTTGAAGAAATGCGTCGCCCACAGGATGAGCCAAATCAAAACCGAGCCCAGGATGCCGCCAACAAACCCCTCCCAGCTCTTTTTGGGAGAGATCTTGGGAACCATCTTGTGTTTGCCGATACGGCTACCCACGATATAGGCAAACGAATCGGAGACCCAGAGAGACGCGCAAACACCCACCGAAAGCAGGGCGCCGGCAAAACCGGGCACGGCATCGCGCAGCAGCACGATAGCCGACAGCATAAAACCGGTGTAGATGGGACCCATGAGTGTCACGGCAACATCGGATATGCGGGTACGCGGCGACCAGACATACCAAATGCCCACAGCGAGCATCAGGGCAAAAAGCAGGGCATTCAGCAGCATCGAATCGCCCAACGCCGACAGCGGAAAGAGCACGGCGGCAGCGATACCCATGCGCTCGTTAGCCATCTTGCCATCGAGCCTTGTCATACGGAAAAACTCATAGCAGCACAGACCGCTCATGACGGAAACAAAGATGGCCGTGGGCACGATACCCAAAACCAGGCACAGGATAAAGACAACGGCGTAGACGATACCGGCGGCGGCACGGGTAATAAAGCCCGCCAGCCACGAACCGGTGCCGCTCTTCACTGCAGGCGTTCCCGCAGTGGCAGCTTTGCGCGCAGGCGTCTTGGGAGCAGATGCCTTGGGACGATCGGACACGATTAAGCCTCCTCGGTCTTGCTCAGTCCACCAAACCTACGGTCACGGCCCTGATAGGCCAAAATGGCGTCGACAAGGCCCCAACGATCAAAGTCGGGCCAATAGGTATCGGTGACGTAGAATTCGGAATAAGCCACCTGCCACAGCAGATAGTTCGAAAGGCGCAGCTCACCAGAAGTGCGAATCACAAGCTCAGGATCGGGAAGGCCGGCGGTATAGAGGTGGGAAGCCACCATGTCGTCATCAATTGCGCCAGGATCGATCTTACCGGCGGCAGCGTCGAGTGCGATCTGACGGACAGCGCGGGTAATCTCGGCACGCGCGCCGTAGTTGACGGCAAGCGCCAGCGTCATACCGGTGTGATCGGCGCACTCGGCAAGACCGCGTTCAAAAACGTCGCGGGTCTTCTTGGGCAGCGCGGAAATGTCACCCAAAAAGACAACACGCACGTTTTCGCGCTTCAGAAGCGGCAGCTCGTCGATGAACGTCTTGGCAAACAGGTGCATCAGAACGTTGACCTCATGCTGCGGGCGGTTCCAATTTTCGGTAGAAAACGCATAGGCCGAAAGCACGTCGACGCCCAGGCGCACGCAGGCGGTAATGATCTCGCGAAGGGAGACAATACCCGCCTTGTGGCCCTCGGTGCGTGCAAGACCGCGCGACGTAGCCCAACGACCGTTGCCGTCCATGATGATACCGATATGTGCCGGCACCTGCACGGGCGTTTTGTTTTCTTTACTTCCAAATGCCATTTCGGAGCCTTCCTTTTGCTTACAGGGTGAGAACTTCCTTCTGCTTTGCGGCAGAGCGTTCGTCTGCCTGCTTTACGTACTTATCCGTCAGCTCCTGTGTTTTCTTTTCCGCCTGCTTCAGGTCGTCCTCGGTCAGTTCGCCGTCTTTCTTCATCGCCTTCAGCTTTTCCATAGCGTCGCGGCGGATGGAGCGCAGGGCGATTTTTGCTTCTTCTGCCATGTGGCTGACGTCCTTCACGATATCCTTACGCTTCTCTTCGGTAAGCGGCGGGAAAATGAGGCGGATGGTCTTGCCGTCGGACTGCGGGTTGATGCCGATGTCCGAGGTCTGGATGGCGCGCTCAATGGCGCGGCAGACGGAACCGTCCCACGGCTGAATGGTCAGCACGCGTGCCTCCGCAACGGAAACGGCTGCAAGCTGGTTGACCGGCGTGGGTGCGCCGTAGTAATCGACCATGACCTTATCGAGCACAGCCGGGTTTGCGCGGCCTGCGCGGATGGCGGCGTAGTCGCTTTCGAGTCTCGCGATGGTTTTGCCCATTTTGCTTTCTGCTTTTGCCAATACTTCCTTCATAAGTATATTCTCCTATCTGTTATTTCATTATACGTTTTGTGTGCTCTTTATCAGGGCGCACAAGGCTTCTCCCCTAAAAAGCTTTAGTCCTTCGTGATGACCGTGCCGACGTTTTCGCCGCAGACGGCGCGGACGATGTTCTCCGGGTCCTCAATGCTGAACACAAGGAACGGGATGCCGCGGTCGTTACAGAAGGAAGCGGCCGTCATATCCATGACCTGCAGGTTCTGATTGAGAATTTCCATATACGTGAGATGATCGTACTTCTTTGCGTTCGGGTTCTTCTTCGGGTCACTGTCGTAAACGCCGTCGACCATGGTCGCCTTTAAGATGACTTCGGCGTCGATTTCTGCACCGCGCAGCGCTGCGCCGGTATCGGTGGAGAAGTACGGGTTACCCGTGCCGCAGCCAAACACAACAACGCGGCCTTTTTCAAGGTGACGCACCGCACGGTTGCGGATGTACGGCTCTGCGACCTCCTGCATGGCGATAGCTGTCTGTACGCGCACGTCAAGGCCGACCTGCTCAAGACCGTCCGCCACGCCGAGTGCATTGATGACCGTAGCCAGCATGCCCATGTGGTCTGCACGGGTACGGTCCATGCTGCCGCTGCTTCTGCCGCGCCAGAAGTTGCCGCCGCCCACAACGATGGCGACCTCGCAGCCCATATCCACGATCTTCTTGATGGGCTCGCAGATCTTGACAACGGTGTCAAAATCAATGCCGTGACCGATCTTGCCGGAAAGCGATTCGCCGCTGAGTTTTAAGAGAACTCTTTTGTACTTCAAATTCATACGTTCATCCTCGATTCTTTAGTATTCCATATCCTGTGACGCACACCCGCAAATTTTTTCAATTTGCAAATGCACAGTTTTATACTTATACTTATTTTACATGACAGACCCCGATTTGTAAAGCGTATTTCCGAAATGTTCACGGAAATGAAAAATTTTTGCACAATGCACGAAATTCAAACGGCGTTCACAGTTTTGTGCTAAAAGTGTCTTATACTTAAAAAACGGCTGAAAGGAGTGAAAAACCACATGCAGCTTAGAAAAACGATTTTAGCTTCCGTGCTGTCTGTGTCTGCCGTGCTTTCTGCGGCGCTTGCGCTCTCTGCGGCCGCCTGCGGCACAGCGGAAAACACACAAAGTGTGCGCAGCGCGGCGGCTTCAGAGCACGTAGCGGAAGCGCCGACGCCTTCCCCCGAAGCGACCGCAACGGCATCGCCTACCGCCGAGCCGACGGTAAAATCCACCGCATCTCCCGCACCGGAAAGCAACGAGGTAAGCGAAAACGCAGAGATTACTGCGGAGATTGAAGCGATGGCGCCGCTTTTGGAAGCACACATTCTGGCGCAGATGAACGGCATGGCGTTTGACGCGAATGATCCCATTTACTTTTGGCAGACCGCGGCCTTTGCGGTGGACAACTGCGGCATGACGTTTTACAGCGCAGAGACGACCGGCAGCGCGCTGGTACTCTCTCGCGGGGTGATGGAAGAAATTGTGAGCGGACTATTCGAAAGCGCCGCAAATGAAGACCTGCCGGATATTCCCGACTCGCTTTCGGGTGAGATTTCGTACGATGCGGACAGCGACACCTATGCGCGGCCTATAAGCGGCGGCGGCTTTTCCGTGGACATACAAGACTGTGTGAAAAGCGGAGATGTGTACACCGTGACGGCAGCGCTCATCCGCGACGAGAACGAGGCGGAACCACAGGCGATCTTCACAGCGGAGCTCGTGCCGAATCCGCGCGAGGACAATACCGTATTTATATATAGTATACGCACCGTGAAACAAATTTCATAAGCAAATTAAAAATGTCGCGCAGAATGTGTATTTCTTCTGCGTGACATTTTATTATCAAACTCTCTGTGAAACACAACAAAATAGTTTCCTAACACTTCGTTCATTTTTGGTACATGTATATCGATATAGAAATATCAATATGCAAATTTAGCACTTAACAAATCAAAAATTTTGATATACAATACAGTCGTAAAAAGAAGTTAGGTGGTGCAAACCACCGAGCTTTGCGATAAATTGCTTCACATAGAAAGGGCGATAGACTTATGGCAAGATTTACACTTCCCCGCGATTTGTATCATGGCAAGGGTGCTTTGGAAGAACTGAAGCATTTTGAAGGCAAAAAGGCTGTTGTTTGTGTAGGCGGCGGCTCCATGAAGCGTTTCGGCTTTTTGGACCGTGCAGTCGGCTATCTGAAGGAAGCCGGCATGGAGGTCGAGCTGATTGAAGGCATTGAGTCTGACCCGTCTGTTGAGACCGTTATGAAGGGTGCGCAGAAGATGATCGAGTTCCAGCCGGATTGGATCATCGCGATGGGCGGCGGCTCTCCGATCGATGCCGCAAAAGCTATGTGGATCAAATATGAATACCCGGACGTTACGTTTGAGGATATGTGCAAGGTCTTCGGCCTGCCGAAGCTGCGCCGGAAGGCACACTTCTGCGCCATTTCCTCTACTTCCGGCACCGCAACGGAAGTGACCGCGTTCTCCATCATCACCGATTATCAGAAGGGCATCAAGTACCCGATCGCTGACTTCGAGATTACCCCGGATGTCGCCATCGTTGACCCGGACCTTGCCGAGACGATGCCGAAGAAGCTCGTTGCGCACACCGGTATGGATGCTATGACCCATGCGATTGAAGCGTATGTTTCCACCGCAAACTGCGATTTCACCGACCCGCTCGCCATCCACGCAATCGAGATGATCATGAAGGACCTTATCCCGTCCTATAACGGCGATATGACCGCCCGCGACAACATGCACAACGCACAGTGTCTGGCCGGTATGGCGTTCTCCAACGCTCTGCTTGGTATTGTACACTCCATGGCACACAAGACCGGTGCTGCGTTTGCCGATTACGGCGCACACATCATCCACGGCGCCGCAAACGCTATGTACCTGCCGAAGGTCATCGCGTTCAACGCAAAGGACGAGACCGCAAAGAAGCGTTACGGTGTCATCGCCGACTACATGCACCTCGGTGGCAACAACGACGACGAGAAGGTACAGCTGCTCATCAAGTACCTGCGCAACATGAACGACGAGCTGAACATTCCGCACTGCATCGGCCACTACGGCCCCGACTCCTACCCCGCCGAGCAGGGCTTTGTCCCCGAGAACGTATTCCTCGAGAGACTGCCCGAGATTGCAAAGAACGCGATTGCCGATGCCTGCACCGGCTCCAACCCGCGCCAGCCGACCCAGGAGGAGATGGAAAAGCTGCTGAAGTGCTGCTACTACGACACCGAGGTCGACTTCTAACCACCGCCCTTCTGCGGCCCCTGCAAGCCGCCGCATGATCTGCCCCGGCCACAAGCTTTTGTGGCCGGGGCTTTTTGCCGCCGCAAAAGTGAGCAAAATTCTTGCGATTTAATTTTTGCGGATTTTCGCTGTACAGGGCGCAGCTACAGCGTTCGCGGGCATTTTTTGTGCATGTGTCAAATCCTTGATTTCGCATAGATTTTGCTGTATACTAATGGTAAAATCCAAGTAAAAGAGGATGGGAGTTTACCATGACAGCCACTGCAAAATCACAAGGTCCCCTGTTTACCAGGCGGGCGTTGTTCACCCTGATCTGGCCCCTGCTGCTGGAGCAGACATTAAGCGTCACGATGGGCATGGCCGACACGCTGATGGTCGCCGGTGTGGGTGAAGCCGCTGTCTCCAGCGTATCGCTCGTGGACAGCCTGAATATTTTGATTATTCAGATTTTGTCCGCGCTGGCTACCGGCGGTGCGGTCATTGCCAGCCAGTATCTGGGCCGCCGGGATGAGGAAAACGCCAGCCGCAGCGCCGCCCAGCTGTACAGCGTGCTGGGCATCTCTACGGTTGCGGTGGGTGTTGTCTGTTTGCTGCTCTCCCGCCTGATCCTTCGGATAGTGTTCGGCAGCATTGATGAGGATGTCATGCGGTTTGCGCAGCAGTACTTCCTTATCAGTGCGGTGTCCTACCCCTTCATCGGCCTGTACAACGGCGGCGCGGCGCTGTTCCGTGCGCAGGGCAACAGCCGCATCAGTATGCTGGCCAGTCTTGTCATGAACGTCATCAACATTGCGGGCAACGCGCTGCTGATCTACGGTTTCGGCATGGGCGTTATCGGCGCGGCGCTGGCCACGCTGATCGGGCGTGTGTTCGCCGCGGTGTTCATCCTGTGGCAGAACCAGGACCTGCACAATCCCCTGCGCGTGCAGCACTTCGCTGACCTGCGGCCCCGGCGCAGGCCCATCATGCAGATTTTGTCCATCGGCATCCCGTCGGGTCTGGAAAACGGCATGTTCCAGATCGGCAAGCTGTGTGTCAGCAGCCTGACGTCTACCTTAGGCACCTCGGCCATCGCGGCCAATGCCGTGGCAAACTCGGTCTCGACGCTGGCGAACATCCCCGGCAACACGATGAGCCTTGCTATGATCCCGGTCATCGGGCAGTGCCTTGGCGCAGGCGAGAAAAAGCAGGCGCAGCGCTATTCCGTCACGCTGCTGGGCATCGCCGTCACGGGGCTGACCGTCACGAACGCGGCACTGTTCTTCCTGATGCCCGAGGTCGTGACCTGGTTCAACCTCTCGGCGGAGGCATCCGCCATGTGTACCCACGTGGTCCACTGGTTCAACCTGTTCAGCATCTTCTTCTGGGCGACGAGCTTTACCCTGCCCAACGCCCTGCGCGCGGGCGGCGACGCCAAGTTTACGATGTCGGTCAGCATCGTCAGCATGTGGCTGTTCCGCGTGATTCTGAGCTACATCTTCGTTCTGCAGTTCCACTTAGGACTGACCGGCGTCTGGTTCGGTATGTTCATCGACTGGATCTGCCGCAGCCTGTGTTTCCTTGTGCGGTTTGCCCGCGGGAAATGGATGGAGCACAAGGTAATATAAGACGCAAAAAACTCCCTGCCCGGTGCGGACAGGGAGTTTTCTATTGTATGGCGCGGGAAATTACTCCACCATATACTCAAAATCAATACGGCCCAGCGCCACATCGGCGGCCGCGACCCGGATCTTCATGGAAGAACCCAGCATCCAGCTCTTGCCGGTCAGCGGGTCCAGCATGCTGACGCCGTCGATGACCTGCGGTTCACCCTTGCAGAGCTGCGCGGCGGGGACAAAGCCCTCCACCGTGTTGTCCAGCTCGACAAAGACGCCGCGGGGCGTGATGCCGGCCACCGTGCCGGTGTAGACCTCACCGAGATGGTTGTGCATATACTCGGCCTTGTACAGGTCCTCGACATCGCGCTCAATGCGCACGGCGGAAACTTCCTGGCGGCTGGACTGCTCGCTGGCGTGGGTGGCAAAACCGGTATAATCCTTGATGAGCTCCTGCTCCGGCTTGCCCACCAGCATATCCGTCAGGATGCGATGGATGGCAAGGTCCGGGTAACGGCGAATGGGGCTGGTAAAATGGGCATAGTCTGCCAGCACCAGGCCGTAATGGCCTTTCGGCTCCGGAGAGTAGCGAGCTTTCTGCATGCTGCGCAGGATACCGGTGTGGACCGGGATCTGGATGGGCTGGCCGCGGGTTTCGTCCAGAATGGCAGAAAGCTCCAGCTGGGTGGGCACTTCCCCGGCAAAGTGGACGTTCAGGCCGCAGGCTTTCAGGGTGTTGCTCAGCTTTTCCATGCGCTCGGCATCGGGGGCTTCATGGATACGGTACACAAAAGGCACATGATGGGTGCGGCCCGCATTGGCAGCGCACTGGTTGGCCAGCAGCATGAACTCTTCGATCATGCACTCCGACACACCGCGGGTGCGCTTGACGATATCCACGCAGCGGCCTTCCTCGTCCATGACCAACTTGGCTTCGTCGGATTCGATGTCCATCGCGCCGCGTGCTTTGCGCAGAGCCAGGCGCTTTTCGTACAGCTCGGTCATCGCGGGCAGCTGAGCCATAACGTCTTTATATTTCGTCACCAGAGCCGGGTCATTGGAGCCGTCCAACAGAGCGTTAATTTCTTTATAAACGCCCTTGACACGGCTGCGGATGACGCTCTTGACAAACTGATAGCTATGGATATTGCCGCTTTCATCCAGCTGCATCAGGCAGGAGAACGCCAGGCGCTCCTCCCCTTCATTGAGGCTGCAGATGCCGTTGGAAAGCTGGGTGGGCAGCATGGGGATGACTTTATCCGCGTAATAGATGGAAGTTGCGCGCTCATAAGCTTCCTTATCCAGCGCGGTGTCCGGGCGGACATAGTGGCTGACATCCGCGATATGAACACCCAGCTCATAGCCGCCGTTCTGGGTCTTCATCAGGCTGATGGCGTCGTCGATATCCTTGGTCTCGGCAGAGTCAATGGTAAAGATCGGCAGACCGCGCAGGTCGGCGCGGTGGGCAGCTTCGGCGGGGTCGATGAGAGCGTTATCATATGCGTGAGCTTCGGCCAATACCTCCTCCGGGAATTCCTGGCGGACATCACGGCCATACAGCACAGCCTTGGCGCACTCTGCTGCGCGGTCGGAAGTGCCGAAGCGCTCGGCAACAGCGCAGCGGTGGTCCATATGGCGCTGGCCGCGGTTGGTCAGGATAGCACCGACCTTATCCCCCAGCTGTGCGCCGTTGACGCCTTTTTTATCCAGCACAATGCGCACATCACGGCAGCCGTCCGGCTCCACGGCAAGGCGGCCGTCCTCAGTCAGCACAATGGTACCGGCAAAGGTGTTGTGTGGGGTGGTCACCTCCACCACTTCACCCTCGGCGCTGCCCTCCACACGGGGGTGGTCGAACAGTTTGATGATGATTTTATCCTGCGGCATAGCACCATGCAGGGCGCGGCCGGGAATAAAGATATCGCCGGTGCCGTCATCGCGGGACGCAAAGCCGAAGCGGGCCGCCAGCTTGACCAGTGTGCAGGGAATGCCAGCGGGGGCATCGGTATTTTCCATCACGGCAAAGCCCGGAACATAGGTACCGTTGCGGGCGGACAGCATACCGGTAGCTACCATGCCGGTTACGGTGTTGCGCAGGCGGGAATTATCCACCTGCAAAGCATTCTGCAGTTCACGCAGGGTCTGGGGGCGGTGCTTGCACGCCGCAAGAATATTTTTCTGTAATGGTGTCATGTTTTCTCCTTTGGGTTGGGCACAGGCAGCGGCCCATGCCTTTGTTTTTACTCCTCGTTTACGTCACCCTGCCACCCGGCAGGATCCTTCCATAGCAGGCGTAGCCTTTGGTTTCGCGGCAGCACCTGCACCATTGTGACCTTTTTATTTTTCCCATAAAAAACGACCCGCGGTATTGGGCGGGTCGTTGACGGTTCCTGAATAAGGGAAAGCGGAACGCCAACAAAATTGGCCAGACCGTTCTCCTTTCATTCAATTACAAGCGGGCACTCAGCACACCAACCAGCAGCGTAGCTACAAAGAAAACAGCGCCGCAGATTTTGGTCACTTTGGCCAGCTTGGCATCCAGGCCACGCTCGCGGCCGGCAGCCATAAAGCTGCTATCACCCATAATGGCAGCAGACAGGCCCTGCCCTTTCTGGGTCTGGGACAAAGTGAACACAACGATCAGAACCGAAACAATGATCAGCACAACGCCGAACGCGATTTCATAAGCGGTCATGGATTAACAGCAACTCCTTTTCAGGCCACAGCCAAAACGGATGTTTCGACCTGCCCTAACTCTCATACAGGTTATAATATAACATACCAAAAAGCAAAATGCAAGAACTTTACCCTGCCTTGTGCAGAAAAAGATTGCATTGCCTTTTTTTGCTCCTTACAGACTCATCTGCTCGGTCGTGTCCTCCTGGCGGAGCAGCGCGCCGGCTGCGGGCAGGGTGCGCACGCGGTAGCGGTGCGGGTCTTTCAGTTCCAGCCCCGCCGCCAGGCGCACTTTGGCGATTCGGGCGTTTTTTTTCAGCGTTACCATGTTGATACCGGCGGTATCGCGGGTAGCCTTTTCGGGAATCAGCGCACTGCCGACCAGGATCAAGCGTGGGCCACCGGTGCCGCCGCTGGTGAAGACGGCCAGCTCGGTTTCTTCCTCAATGTGCAGCATTGCGGCAAGTTCTTCCTTATCGCTATAAGCTTTCAGCAGCTTGCGGCGGTTCTGCTTGGTCATATAGCTGGCCAGCGGGATCTTTGCACACTTGCCGTTCTGGTAGAAGAACAGCATGTAACCACGGTAATCGA
>OMCF01000912.1_pt1 | contig 10871 bp, 5 predicted proteins | sample 1673791 | NCBI WGS metagenome assembly OMCF01 (sample SAMEA103958127, study PRJEB25191) | human gut metagenome | biome: human-associated habitat [ENVO:00009003]; feature: intestine environment [ENVO:2100002]; material: feces | place: Germany | collected 2013/2015
CCCTGAAATTTCCCTGACTTTCATATTTGATCCAGTTCACATAATCTGTGACGAATACTTCCCTGTAGCTGCCTTTTGCCCTTGATAATGCACTCTTTATCTTTTCTTTTACGGCTGCTGAAAGATTTCTGTTCTTTTTATAGTATTGTATATAATCATAATACTCTGATGTAAGAGAGTGCTCACTTATATCATTCCAGCGTACACCCTGAAGCTTCCTGCACATTTCCCATCTGTATCTTCCAACATTATCCATTATCTCATCATCAAGGCTTAATACCGACATTATCGGAAAAAGCATCCTCGCCGGAGACTCCCTGTCAGCACCTACATTTTCCTGCCACATTATCCCCCGGCTTCCGATAACAGGCATAAGAATTATGTCTGGAAGAACTTCTTTTTGTATAAAAAATCTGCAGTTGTCGTGCTCCTTGTCATAAAATAGAACTTCTCTATAAAAACAACTATAATCTACCTGCCTTATTTTATCAATAGAACTATAGACCGATTTTGGTGATACCCACATATCCTCAGCCGGTTTTGTTATCTCACTGCCATCAAGTACCGGTGAAAAGATCATTGTTTTTCCACTTGTTATGCGGCATCCTGTTTTCAGCATATTTGCGATCTCAAATCTCACCATGCGTTCTCTGTCTATCTTATAGTTCTTTTCTTCCTCAGCTGTTATCTTATTTGCTTTTCTAAGCTCACGCAGGCTCGCCTGATAATCCAGGCCGAATTCATTTTTAGATGTTTCCTTTTTACCTTCGTAAATTGCCATAAGCCATTCATATGCTGTATAGACATGGTCTGATTCTGTTTCTTTGATCTTGTCACTTAACGCTGCAAGCTCATTTAATTTTTCTTCTCCGACAAGACCTGCGTCAAGAAATCCAAAGTTAAAAAACAGCATCATTATTGAAGATATTTTTTCTGCATGAAGAGAATTTATGAATGCATTTTCGTATATGTCATAAAAAATATCGGTAAAATTTCTCGCAGCCTGCATTGTTTCCGTACTTCTTGGCTTTTCTTTAACAAGTAAACTATAATCATCTTTCGCCTGACAGATCTGCGCCTTCCTGTCTTCATCATATCCGGCATAGCTTAAAATATATTCAAAATAATCAGTACCTGCCAGTTCGTCTGTTCCATCTGCACTATCTTCATTTTCGTCCCGGGTGTCCTCTTTATCCTGCTGCGCCGCATAGTCTTCGAAATCAAACTGCCAGAACTGCGAAAACCTGTCTTTTATCAGTTTTTCGTCTACAAGCCTATAGGATACGAGCGTACTCTGAAGCTCTTTTACCATTTTTTGTATGTGCGATATATCCAGACCTTTTGCACTCATATGCTTCGCCAGCTTAAACCATTCGGCTAAAAGATCATCCCCATCCGGACTAAGAAGCATATCCGCCTTATTCATGATATATTCACCGATCTCCTCCATGGCACCTATAGCTTTTATCATAACCTCCGATCCTGCTAAAATTTCACCGATCGTTATATCCTGACTGGTTCCATAAAACTGCTGCATGATCTCCTGTGGCTGTGCAATAAGTTCATTCTCATAATCTATGCGCCACTGTGGTATACTGCTTTTTATTTTGAGTGGGTTTATATCTGTAAATTTTTTTGTTATTGCGTGATTTAATTCATACTTTTTGCATAAAAATGCATATTCTCTGTTATGCCGCATTATAAATAAATATATATCCCGTGACAGCTTCATTACCATTTCGTATCTTTTGATCACTGTCTGCATCGTTACCTTTGAAGCATGTAAAAATGCATATATATATTGTGGCTGTTCATTAAATACTTCTTTTAAGTCACTGCGTGAGGTGTAGCTGTATGTTACAAGAATCGTATCCTCAAGTGCAACGTAATCGCAGTCATATATTCCTGCGGCGCACGACATTAATCCAATAACCGCCCCTTTTTCCATAATGAATTCGTCATTTTTTGTGCGCATAGCCACTTTTCCTTTGAGGATTATACTTACTTCCTGTATTTTTTCTCCCCTGTTTATAAATTTCTGACCTTTTTCCTGTTGTATTACTATCATCGACATAGTTGATCACCCTACTCCGCTTCGTATACTGCTTCTTTTAAATATTTGACAAGCCGTATCTCAAGCTTCCCCTTTTCTGCCATATCTTCTATTATTTTAAATGCTTTTTCCTGTGAAATTGGTTTCTTGTATGGTCTGTCCGTAGATGTAAGCGCATCGTAGATATCTGCCACGGCAAGTATCCTTGATTCCAGCATCAGCTGTTCTGCTTTTAATCCATACGGATATCCACTTCCATCAAGGTATTCGTGGTGTCCCATAGCTATTTTTTCCACATTATTATATTTTGAATTGAAATGTACCTTATCAAGTATCATTCCTGTCAGGACAACATGGTTTTCCATCTGGCATCTTTCCCTGTTTGTAAGCGTGCCCTTTCGTATCTCAAGACATTCCGTTTCATACTCCGTCAGATACATTATAAGCTCACCGCTTCTTGTCGTATATCCTTTTTTTGAAATGTCTTTTATGATTTCTATCGACGCATCATCCACATAATCCATCGTATTTATTTGTTTGATGAATTCAAGCTGCCTGTCTAAATACCTCGTCTTTTCTTTATATTCGGGTTCTAGTATTATTCCTTTTAGATAATCAATTTCATAATATGCCTTTAAAAGTTCAAATCGTTTTTCGATATCATTAAGATGTTCCTCAAGCCGTGTTGCCTTATTCATTATTGTAAGAGGTACGACCATCTTTCCTATATCGTGCAGTGATGCCGCCATTATAAGCTGATCCATTCTGTTTTCATCAAAATAATCGTCACATTCTCCAGTTTCATAAAGCCTGTTCATGTGCTTTGCTATCATTTTACAGTATTTTGTAACTTTTTTGGTGTGCGAACCATTATATGGTGTCCTTTCATCGATCGCTTTTGCAAATGCATCAACAAACGACTTCATCTGCAGCTTCATTTCCCTTGTATAGCGCATATTTATGATCGATACGGCTGCAAGTGCTCCAAGAGTTCTCGCTATATACTCATCATCATTAGAAAAATCCGTTGGATTTCCATTTGCATCAAACGCATTTATAAGCTGAAGGACCCCGACAAGTTCATCATCGAATGTTATCATTGGAACTACCAGCATGGATTTTGTATCGTAGCCTATAAGCTTATCGTATTTTTCATGTCCGCTCCATTCAAGTGTTTCTCTGCTGTCGACATTATGTATATTTATAAGTTCCCGTGTATATGCAGAATATCCACATGCATTCGTTACATCATCTGAAACTGGAATTGGAGGAAGATCTATTGAGCTTTCCATACCATGACGTATATTAAGCGACAATGTCTCCATTATTTTGAATTCAAGATTTCCATTATTTTCCAGATATAAGGTTCCCGCATCGCAATCAGCTATCCTGATAGCCGTGAGCAGGATTTTCTGCAGCAGCCTGCTTTCATCTTTTGTTGTTGACAGTTCAATAGCTATATCAACAACCTCCTTTAACTCATCCTGTTTGAGCATAACTAACTCCTATTTCATGCACTTCCTTTTTGCATAATATTCTGTTTTAATTATTTATGTTTTAGTATATCACATTTTTCATGCATAAAGATACAATTATAAAAATTTTATAGATTTGCTATTCCATTCAGATATCCATACCCCGTTGTTTTATTCGGATAATCCGTTCCATCCTTTCGCCTGCAATCTCTTATGAGCGCATTTTTTATGTCGAGTCCGTTGGTCGAATCTTCCAGTATTCTGTTTGTAAAAAGTTCAAGTCCCAATGCACATACTCCGGCAGTTATCGCAGCTGCTGCGCTTGTTCCACTTGATAAAATGTAATTTCCCCGTGTGTCTACTCCGCTTATATTTACTGCTGGAGCCGCAAGATCCGGTTTGTAAAATCCGTTCGAATCAAACCCACGTCCCGATTCTATATATATAGAATCATTTATGGAATTATATCCACCGGCAGTTATCACAGCTTTTGCATCTGAAGGCATTGTTATTGTAGTCTGCGGATCAGAAACTATAAATGTGACATCTCCTTCAAGCATATTATTCATCGGAAGCCATAAATGAAATATTCCATTTATCGTCTTTACCGGATAAAACCGGATCGTCCACACCCCCTTAACAACATTTTCCATACGTATAAACGCCAGCAGATCTCTCGATGATCTTCCTGTGAGGCTGTAATCTATCGTAACTTTTGTTCCCTCAAGTAAAAAATCATAATTTCCGCTCTGTGGCTGAACAGGTATTCCGGCAGGATTACTTTGTCCTCCCGGCGATATTATGGAAATCGTAAAAAGCTCCGGAGCCAGTGACCAGCATTCCACATACATTCCTCTCATATCTTTTTCAACATTGATTTCAACATCGGCTGGTTTTGCTGTTGTACTTCCCTGATAGTGATGTCTGGCATTTGCTTCGTTACCAGCCCCCACAACAACCGTCCTTCCTCTTTCTGATGTGATTCCATCTATATATTCACATAGATTTTCGGTTCCGTTATGGCTTCCATTGTTACATCCGAGTGCAAGGCATACTACCATAGGGCGGTTATTCTGTGAGGCATATCTTTCTGCAAATGCAATGCCTCTCATTATATCAGCTTCCGAAAATACAAGCTTTTCATCCGGAATAAAGAAAAAATCTTTTAACTCTTTTTCCGCCGGCTTTAATTTTACCACTATAAGCTGCGCTTCTGGAGCAATGCCGGTAAAGTCATTTTCCCGGTTCTCCTGTCCGCATATAATGCCTGCTATAAATGTTCCGTGTCCATCCTCATCCTGTGCCGGTATGATTTCATACGGATCATCTGTTCTTATAGCAGCATTTATCTGGGAATTATCATATACCTGTTCATTTTCCTGATCCCATAATACAGCCACCTTGGATGTTCCATTGTTCCTTATGAACGATGGCAATGCAAAATTTACACCTGTATCTATTACTGCAACATAGACACCATTTCCAAAAAGTCCCGGATTAAATTCATTCTGGAGCCGGAACACACCGCTTTTCTCAAGCCCTTCTGTTCCTATCATAGCTAAACACTTTGGTATTCCCGAATACGAATTAACTCCCACCGATATCGGTGGGAGTCTGTCATCATCGTAATACCATATTTCAAATTGATCGTTTATTATTTCTATTTTATCAGGTTCTAAAAGAGGCTCATTTATTTTATTTTTTGCAATGATAAATTCCATATTTATGCCTTTTTTAATAGTATATTCAGGTTTCTATAAATTGTTACTATTGTATTCACGGCTTCCGTGACAGGTAAAATATATAACCTGATATTCTCTTTCAAGCGATAAAAGGAGATTCTTTCCACGCGCAAGCTTCTCATCATCCAAATTTACAAATGGATCATCAAGTATCAAAAATGGCTTTTCGCCCGGGTACATTGCATCCGCAAGAGCAAGACGCATACATATGCCGATAAGATCCTGATAGCCTGCCGACATTGTCCTCGTATCCCTAAGCTGCCCCTGTTCTTTTACCTTAAGTGTGATATTTGCATCAACCTGCCAGTTCCTATCTGTATTATTTGTAAGTATTCCAAAATATTTCTGAAATCCGTCAGCAATCGGAGCCATATATCTTGCTGTAAACTGTTCTTTTGCCTTTGATAGGTAATCTGCTGTAAGGCTTAATATCTCATATTTATGCTTTTCCTCATTCTGCAGTTCGATGCAGTTTCTGTATTCCTGCTCCTTTTCATCCCTTAAGTCAAGCTGCTCCTGAAGATCCTCCATCTGACGTGTATACTGACTTATTGATGTGCGTACTTCATCCATGCTGTTTTCCACTTCTGCGATGAGATTGTTTAGTTCATCAATTGTATACGGACACTCTGCCGGCGATAAAATTGATTCCATATCATGCTCTGCTTCAAACTGTTCTCTTCTGTGCTGGGCTTCCTTAAAGTTTTTGTCTGCAAACCGAAGTTCGGTCGTACGTGACTTTAAGGCTGAAAGTTCACTTATGAAATCCTTTGACGTGCCCTCACCTATTGTATTCATATATTTTTCAAGCTCTGCCTCAAGCTCACTGCATTTTTTACTGTTTTCGCCATTCTTCTCTAAAGTTTCCAGGAGCTTCTCATAATCGTGCATGTTTGTGCGCAGTTCAAAAAGCTTTTCCTGATACTGTGCATTTTCTATTTCAATTCCATATTTCTTAAAGAAATTGTCAGCCTCCTGTTCCAATTTCTTTATTCCGCTTTCTATTTCTTTTAGCTGATCTTTCATCTCGATAATAGGGGCTTCTTTCTTTTTGCGCTCCTCATCAAGCTCTGCCTGCCTGCGGATATATTCACTCTGGGCCTTTTTGTACTTTCGGTTTCCTGATATTGCAGCTCCAATACCTGTGATAAATGAGACAGCACCTATCGCTGCTGTTATATACAATATTATTGAATCTATCCCTAAGCTGTTTTTACCGATCCCATTTATAATGACAGAAGCCAGTACCATTATGATTCCCACAACACCAAGTGCTATTCCTGCAAGAACAATGTGGCTCTTTACAGGTCGTTTTTCTTCTTCTTCCTCAGAATCTGTAAGCATTGCAAGCGATGTCATCTGCGAAAGTTTTATTTCCATCCTGCTGTATTCACTGCTGACGGATGAAAGATTATTGATCTTTTGCTGCATTTCATCCAGATCTTCATCTGTAGGGATATCTGTTCTGAATATCTCTTTGAGCGAATCAAAATGTTCTTTCTGTTCATCAGTAAAAGCCATATTTTCATTTACAGCTTTTAAATTTTCGAGTTCCTTTGCATTCTTAAGCATTCCTGCAAGTTCTTCATCTGATGGTATCCTGCCTCTGAACCGCTGTGAAAACTGCATATATATGTCTTTCTTTTCTTTTTCATCAGAACATATATTTTCGTAGTTTGCCTTAAGAGCCTGTCTTCTGCTGTCTGCAGATGCAGTCTGGAGTGCTTTGCCATATTCAGTTCTGATCTTTTGAAGTTCTTTTTTTTGTGCGTCTTTTTCCTCTATTTTATTCGTTATCTGAACCAGAGAGTCCTCAGCTGCCTGATATTTTTTAAGCTCCTGCTCTATCGATGTTATCGTATTTACACGTTTTTTTATGGAACCTGTTATCCTGTTCGGTGACATCTTATTCATCATGTCTTTTATATCAGCCGATGCAGTCTCAAAATTATTGATATCATTTGTGTTTTCAGCCAGATTTCCAAGCTTTGCATTAATTCCGTCCGAAGGAACCGCAACGCAGTCTGCCTGTGCTATATATATGCTTCTCTTAAATGAATTTCTATCAAGGTCAAACAGTTCTTCACCAAGAAGTGGCGAAAAATCATCACATTCGATCATCGTCTTAAGTCTGTATACGTGAAATTCATCCTGCTTTTCAGTAAGTCCGAATGTCCTGCTTACCCTATAGCCGACACCTGCCACCTCGAAATCCAACTCTCCACCGTAGCTTCCTCCCTGCCATGGTTTGTAGAGTTTTCTCTCCTTCTCAAAAGCTCCCGGTTCTTTTTTGGTGTCAAATCCGTAAAGCATCGCCTTAAGGAATGCGGCTAATGTACTTTTTCCCCATCCATTTGGTTGATTTATAATATTTATCCCATCATTGAAATTGATATTCAGATTGGAAAGTTTTCCAAAATTGTCTATGTGGCATGCAATTAGTCTCAATTTCTATATCTCCTCTCCACTCAATGCCATAATACCGCACCTTATGACCTCGGATTTCTTTTCTTCACTCATGTCTGACTGGAGCACCATTCTTATAAATTCGCCCTTAAGTGACACATCTTTTTCGTAATCGCTGTAATTAATGAGAAGCTTTGTCTCATCATAAACCTTCTCATAGTAAAAATATTCTTCGAACATGTCCTTTAAAAAGTCAGTATTTATCTCACAGTCCACATCCACTTCACCTACAAGTACGATCTTTACAAGACTTCTTGATGAGTATGGATTTTTAGCCAGCTCGTCCTCGATCTTTGCGGCAGCGTCCTGTGTCGTCATCGCCCCGGTAACATCCACATATATCGTATATAAATTGCGGTAAGCAAACGGGATAAATGAAAATCCTGCTGTAAGCTTTTGTTCATCTATATCAAGCACAACAAATCCTTTTGCTCCACATTCATCAAATCCGCGGCCTTCAAGACAGCCACTGTAACAATAAATCCCCCTGTTGTCTATCGGTCCGTTCTGGTATTCATGCACATGCCCAAGTGCCAGGTAATCAATGCCTTTATTTTTCATGGCATTCAAATTTATCTGGCCTATCTGCCCATGCATTATGACTATATTGTACTTATCATTGTCAAGTACAAGCGAATTGTATAATGTGGATTCATTTGTACTGTCAATTTCTATTCCAGACAATGAAATACTGCCACAATCATATGTCTTCCATTCTTCATTAAAAAGATGCAGATTCTCCGGTATATCATCCAGTTTCGAGAAAAAATTATCAGAGTCATGATTTCCCTTAAGATAATAAAACTCAATCTGCGGATTTGACATTATGGAATCCTTTACCATGTTTCTTGCTGTTGCGGATATATTTCTTGTATCAAACAGATCTCCTGCAATAATGATCCCGTCTATTTTATTTTCTTTTGCATAATCAATCATTCGCGAATATGTACGCAAAATTTCCATTTTTCTCTCTTTTGCCTGCTCTCTAGAAAGATTTGATGTCATCTTTGAGTCAAGATGCAGGTCTGCACAATGGATAAACCTCATAATCTCACACTTTTCCTTTATTTACTCTCACTGGCACTTGTATCGGCAAGTTCAGGTGTTCCCCTCATCGTAATTACCGGTCCACCCTTCTTTTCTACATAATCTTTTGTGATCCTGACAGCGCCTATATTGTCATCCTTTGGTATTTCATACATTATATCAAGCATAAAATCCTCAATAATAGAACGGAGTGCTCTTGCACCTGTATCTTTTTCCATTGCCTTTCTTGCTATGCTTCTTAATGCATCATCTGTAAACTCAAGCTTCACCTCATCAAGCTCTAACAGCTTCTGATACTGCTTGAGAATTGCATTCTTAGGCTCTTTCAGAATATTGACAAGCATATCCTCATCCAGTCTGTCAAGTGAATATATGATAGGCAGTCTTCCTAAAAACTCAGGAATCATTCCGTATTCTCTAAGATCATCAACCGTCACATAAGACATGATGTTCTTCTCATCATCATATTTATCTTTAAGGTCAGCATTAAATCCCATTGAGGATGACTTATTAAGCCTTGTCTTGATAATATCCTCAAGATCCGGAAATGCACCACCACATATAAACAGAATATCCTTCGTGTTAACAGTCACCTGTGGAACCATTGCATTCTTACTTGTCGCACCAACAGGAACTTCTATCTCACTGCCTTCTAACAGCTTTAACATTCCCTGCTGTACAGACTCACCACTTACATCTCTGCTTCTGGTCTCTTTCTTCTTGGCAATCTTGTCAATCTCATCAATAAAGATGATGGACGGGGCAGCGCGCTTGGCTTGGTCGAACAGGTCACGGACGCGGCTCGCGCCCACGCCCACGAACATCTCCACAAAGTCGGAGCCGGAGATGGAGAAGAAGGGCACGTTGGCCTCGCCGGCCACGGCCTTGGCCAGCATGGTCTTGCCGGTACCCGGAGGGCCAACCAGCAGGACGCCCTTGGGCATGGAAGCACCGATCTCCTGATACTTACTGGGGTCATGGAGATAATTGACGATCTCCGTCAGATTCTCCTTGGCCTCGTCCTCACCGGCCACGTCGTCAAAGCGAATTCCCTCGGCGGACTTCACATACACCTTGGCATTGGACTTGCCCATATTGAACATCATGGAATTGCCGCCGCCCATTTTCTGCATCAGCTTCCGGGACATGAACTGCCCCAGGGCGATGAAGATCAGAATGGGGGCCACCCAGCTCAGAATATTCATGAGCAGGGAGGTCTGCTCGATCTCCTCGCCGCTGGTGGAAACACCGGCGTCCAGCAGTCGCTGGACAAGCTGGCTGTCCGTGGAGATCATAGCGGTCTTGTAGATGGTTTTTTCATCCTTGCTGGTGAACAGGATCCGGTTGTCGGCCTCCTGGATCTCCGCCCGACCGATCTCGCCCTTTTCCGTCATCGACACAAAGGTGTTGTAGTCCACCTCCTGAATCTGATACTGGGACAGCCAGGGCATGGCGATGAAGTTGAACAGCATCACCAGCAGCATGGCCACCATGTAGTAGAAGATCAGAGGCTTTTTCGGGGAATGGACCTCATTCATGGATCGTTCCTTCTTTCTCTTGGAGCGGAAACCGACAGAAATTCCGCTTCTGAATTGGTATGTATTCTATGGATAACAGCAATTTTAGCACCGTGTGGAAGGACTGTCCAGAAAACAATTTGTGAACGAAAAGCGGTTGATTTCATACTTGAGACGAGGTTGATTGAAATTTTTGCCGCTTTTTTCAGATAAGTTCCGGGAAAGGCGGTCTCGGCGGCAATCCATACCCGCGGTTGGCCGCCTTCCTGACAGGAAACAGACCGGGAGACCGCGGCTATCCGTGGGAAATGTTACCGTTTTGATGTAGATTTACGGCAGATCCTGTGGCATACTAAGAAAAATGAAAGGGGGAGACGTTGTGGATACGAAGATGGATCTGCGCCCGCCCATCCGACGCAGCTGGCTGCGCCTGCGGCTGGGAAAGGCATATTACACAGGAAAGCGCTATCTGCTGTGGTGCTCGCCCAAGTACCGTTGGGCAAAGACCCGGAAGGAAGAGCGGCTCCCATGTGTCCAGTTCTCCCACGCCACGCCGCTTATGCGCCACCTC
>OMCF01000915.1_pt1 | contig 10860 bp, 9 predicted proteins | sample 1673791 | NCBI WGS metagenome assembly OMCF01 (sample SAMEA103958127, study PRJEB25191) | human gut metagenome | biome: human-associated habitat [ENVO:00009003]; feature: intestine environment [ENVO:2100002]; material: feces | place: Germany | collected 2013/2015
CCCAGCTCAGGGAAGGGAACAGCGTGGCGGTGGACGGTGTGCCGCTTGCTTACCAGCAGTTCGTCTACCTGATGCTCAACAAGCCTGAGGGCGTGGTGAGCGCTTCCACCGACAAGCGGGATACCACCGTGGTGGATCTGATCGGGGATGCCTACCCCCGGCGGGAGCTGTTCCCGGCCGGGCGGCTGGACAAGACCAGCACCGGTTTCGTCCTGCTGACGGACGACGGCGGCTTCGCCCACGACATTTTGGCCCCGAAGCGCCATGTCTCCAAGACCTATACGGTGGTCATTGACACACCGCTGACCGAGGAGATGCGCAGGGGCTTTGCCGAGGGCGTGACGCTGGCGGATGGCACCGCCCTCTCCCCGGCAGAGGTGGAAGCCCTGACCCCGGACGGCCTGACCGTGAAAGTCAGGCTCAGGCAGGGGGTGTACCACCAGATCAAACGGATGTTCGGTGTGTACGGTGCCGGGGTGAATGCTTTGCACCGGGAGGCCATTGGCGGCCTTGCACTGGATGCACAGCTTGCCCCGGGGCAGTGGCGGGAGCTTTCTGACGAAGAAATGGCAAAAATTACCATACAAAACACTGCACTTTTCACGCGACTTTCAAAAATGTATCACAATTTACCGGTAAAATAACGGTAAGAACCACGCAAAAAGGCACTTTTTTGGCAAAAAATGGCCCCGAAAGATAATTTCAACAAGAAAGAAGAATTTTTTTTGGTGAAATATGTTGCAAAAGTAAATTCTTTTGTGTAAAATATAGATTGTAATGCGGCTAAATTGTTTAAAATCACAACCCATGCCGCCGCGGCTTGCACAAACGAGGAAAAGGGGTATCCATTTATGGCCAATAGAGTATTTCAAAGCGTGATCTACCAGATGAAAGACGCGATCAACCGGGTGGTCGGCGTGGTTTTGGTGGTGCTGGGCGTTGTGATTCTGGCAGTGCAGTATCTGAAGTAAGTGCAGATTTCAAAAAGACATGCTTGACTTTCAACATCAAGCATGTCTTTTTTGCTGCTTCAGCCGCGTCTGCGGACGCGAAACCCTCTGCGACAAAGCACGCAATTATAGGAAGTGAAATCATCCGCATTCAAAGAAGCCCGAACCATCGCTGATTCGGGCTTCTTTTTGCCTTAGTTCATCGGCACATACTCAAAGTCGATTTCAATCGTCTTGATTTCGGCGATGACAGCGTCGTTGCGGTTGATGGGGGTCGGCGTTGCGCCGGCGAGGTTGCCGCCGGGCAGACGCGCGGTCTTGGGCACGCTCGTCACCCATTCGTTGTACAGATTCACGCGCGTGCACACGCCGTCGTCAGAGGTCGTGTAGGCGCGGCCCTTCAGGCGGTAGATTTCGCCGTTGATGCGCACTTCCTTGATGTTAACGATATAGTTCGGGTACAGCACTTCGCCGTTGCTGATGCCGATGGCGGCAAACGCGACGGACGCGGAGTAGCCCTGCGCCGTGCCGGTGAAATCCAGCCCGACGGTGTACTTGCCTTCGCCCGTGATGATGGCGTTGGTCGCGACAAGTCCCTCGGAGATGGAATCCGCGTTGTAGGTATCGCCGACGCTGTGGGTGAGCGCCCAGCTGCCGTCGTTCCACATAATCCACGCCAGCGCGGTCTGGTCATCCACGACCACGGCATCTTGCAGGAAGGTCACGGGGGCTTCCGCTGCAGCAGCCGCTGCTTCCGCCGCAGCAGCCGCCTGCACATCCGCATAATCCTGACCTTCTTCGTTCGCCTGACGCTTCTCCTGATACATCGCCAGAATATCGTCATCCGCGAAGGTCTGGGACACGCGCTTGTACAGCCCGCTGCAATCCCACAGGCAGTTCGTCAGGTTGTACTTGGTGCAGGCGTCAAGGAACGCCGTGTGGTACGCCAGCGTGTTGTCCTTCAGCCCGTCGCTGCACGGCAGCGCGCCGTATTCGCCGATGACCACGCCGTAGCCCGCCTCGGTGAATTTCGTCATCTTTGCCAGCTGCTGATCCATGTACTCATAGTCGCTCACTTTGCCCCACTTGGTGGCGCTCACCGCGCTGGACGCGCCGCAGTACGACCACGGATCGTAGTAATGGACAGAAACCATCAGTTTGCTGTCCACGGTGTCCTTGGGCATCTGGAAGCGATCGTCGCAGGTCTGGTCAATGTCGGTGCTGTAACCCGCAATCAGCAGGAAGCGGGTCGCGTTGTTACCGCCCGTCGCGCGGACGACATCCACAAACGTCTGGTTGATTTCGTTCGTCAGCGCGTACCGCTCGTCGTCGTTCAGGTAGGTAACGACGGAATCGGAGCAGTACAGCGGGGAATTCTCGTCGAAGCGGCCGCCGAGCTCCTCGTTTGCGCTCTCGAAAATCAGGTAATCGGAGTAATCACGGAAGCGTTCGGCAATCTGCTGCCACATGCCCTTGTAGGCTTCCATGGCCAGCGCGCGGGTTTCAGCGCTTTCCGAACCGAACATGCCATACCAGCCGCCATCCCAATGGTCATTGATGATGACGTACATGCCCGCCTTGCGCGCATAGCGGACAACTTCCTCCACGCGGTCCATGTAGTCGGCGTCGATGGTGTAGTCGCCTTCGTAGAGGTGGGTGGCGTTGGTCATCCAAGCTACGGGAATGCGGATGGTGTCAAAGCCCGCCGCTTTCATGCCGTCAATTATGGCCTGCGTCGTTTTCGGCTGACCCCAGTGCGTCTCATAGCTAAGGGGCGTGTTCGTCTTGATGCCGACGTTGTTGTCGCAGGCTTCCAGGGTGTTGCCGAGATTGATGCCGTTGCCCATCAGGCGGGTAGCCTCCAGCGCCGTCAAGCCCTCGCGCATCACGCCGTTATCCACCGCTTCCGCCTCTTCCGCCTCTTCCGCCGACCCTACGCAGGGAATCAGCATCAGCACCGCCAGCATCAGGCTGAACAGGTGCAGGAACCGCTTCTTCATATCCATCGTTCCTTTCTTCTGCGTATTTGACCGCAGTTTCCTTTTAATTATAGCATCAGCGAAATCGTTTTGTCAATGGATATTTGTCTGTCTATCCATATTTTCATGCCATATCTGCCAAGTTTCCGGTGGATTTTCGCTGTCTTTTACGAAAAAACGGTTTCGTATCGAAAATTGGTTTTCGTTCGATGATTATCTATTGATTTGAAGAAAAAAACAGCCTCCCGGCACAATCCATGTCGGGAGGTTGCTTTGGACGGGTTGATTACTCAATCGTCAGGTAGAGCGCCAGATTTTCCGCCGTCGCGGGCACGAAGGTCACATCCGCCTTTTCGTTCTGCGCGTTGATGACCGCGGTGAAGGCATCTTCATCCGCCGCTTCGCCGTTCACGAAATAGACGACGTTTTCGTTTTCATCCAGCTTGCTTTCCGCCAGCTCATTGTACTGCGCATCGCGGTTCTCGTCCTTGTAGAAGGTCGCCACGCCGGATTCCACCGCGCTGCTGCTGAAGGAGAAGGAGCCATCTTCCTTCAGGCCAATCATCGCGCGGTAGTAGAAGCCGTACGCGCAGATGACTTCATCGGCGCTGGTCAGCACCAGATAGCCCAGTACTTCGCCGTTCACGGTCACATTCAGCACCACGTCGAGCTTGCCGTCGCCGTCCACATCCAGCACAGCGAAGGAATCATAGCCCGCGCCCTCGGTGAACTCGTCGTTCAGGGCATCCTGCAGGGTCTTGTTCGTCTTGTCAGAGGGAACATACACCTCGCTGCCGCCGTTCAGCACAGCCGCAATCGCCGGCAGATCCGCCGGGTCGCCCACCATATCCGCAACGGGGCTGGCAACAGGGCTGGCGACCGTGCTGGCAACGGGACTCGCGGTTTCCGCCACGGCAAACGCGCACAGCATCATGGACAGCGCCATCATGATTGCAAGGAACTTCTTCATGTTCATTTTCCTCTCTTTCTTTTCCAGAATATTTTCGCTGCGGAGAGCCGCCGCGAAAGTTTCGTTCCATTCTTTAGGAACAAAAAGCAGTATATCACATTTTTGTCCAATTGTCGATGGCGAATTGTAAATTCTATGCGATAAAATGGTTATAATTTATCCTTATTCCGCATATCATTCGCTTTTATGCTGTTTTTTCTTTCATATTCGGCAAAAAGAATGCGGATGAGGCGCTTTTTTCACCTCATCCGCATTCTTCTCATTTCCGCTTTATCCCAGCAGCATCCGGTCGTTGTTGATTTCGCTGCCGCTTGCTTTTTCAAACATCACCAGCAGGTCTTCGACGTGAATGCGCTTCTTCGTTTCCGCGTCGATATCGAGGATGATTTTGCCCTCATGCATCATGATGGTGCGGTTGCCGTACTCCAGCGCGTCTTTCATGTTATGCGTCACCATCATGGCCGTCAGGTGATTTTCCGCAATGATTTTCTGCGTCAGCGTCAGCACGTTCTTCGCCGTTTTGGGGTCAAGGGCGGCGGTGTGCTCATCCAGCAGGAGGAGTTTCGGCTGCTTGATGGTCGCCATCAGCAGCGTCAGCGCCTGCCGCTGTCCGCCGGAAAGCAGACCGACCTTGCTGCTCATGCGGTCTTCCAGCCCCAGCCCCAGCGTCGCCAGCTTTTCGCGGTACTCGTCGCGTTCCTTCGCCGTGATGCCCCAGCGGAGCGTCCGCCCCTGTCCGCGGCGATACGCCAGCGCGAGGTTCTCCTCAATGTTCATCGTTGCCGCCGTGCCGTTCATCGGGTCTTGGAACACGCGCCCGAGATACTTCGCGCGCTTGTATTCCGGCAGATGCGTCACATCCACGCCATCAATGACGATGCTGCCGCGATCCACCATAAACGTGCCCGCGACGGCGTTGAGCGTCGTGGATTTGCCCGCGCCGTTGCCGCCAATCATCGTGACGAAATCGCCTTCCGCCAGATGGAGGTCAACATCCGCCAATGCGCGCTTCTCGGTAATCAAGCCGGGATTGAAGGTCTTTGCAATATGATTGATATCAAGCATTCTGCTTCTCCCCCTTTCGAGCGCTGCGGGCGGTAAAAAGCTGGCTCTTCCAGTGCGGCACGGCGAGGAACATCGCCACAACCAGCGCCGTGAGCAGCTTCAGGTAGTTCGTGGGCAGACCCAGCCACAGCACCACCTGCATGACGATGTAGTAGATGATGGCGCCGATGGACACGGCGATGAGCTTCGTGGCAAAATTGCGGAAAATCTTGCCAAACAGCACTTCGCCGATGATAACTGCCGCCAAGCCGATGACAATCGCGCCGCGCCCCATGCTGACATCCGCATAGCCCTGATACTGCGTCAGCAGCGCGCCGGAGAGCGCCACCAAGCCGTTGGACAGCATCAGCCCGACGACCTTCGCGCGCCCGGTGTTGATGCCCTGTGCGCGCGCCATGTTGACGTTTGCGCCCGTTGCGCGCAGTGCACAGCCATACTCCGTGCCGAAGAACCAGTACAGCAGCGCAATCACTGCCGCGGTAATAATGAGCAGCAGCAGAATTGGGTTGTCAAGCGAAAAATTGCGCACGTTGCGCAGGGACACCAGCAGGTCATACTTATTCGCATTCACCGCCGTGTTCGCCTTGTTGCTCATGATGCCAAGGTTGATGGAATAGAGCGCAAGCTGCGTCAGAATGCCCGATAGGATGGCAGGAATCCCCATCCATGTGTGGAACACGCCCGTCACCAAGCCCGTCAGCATCCCGACGACGAACGCCGCCACCAGCGCCACCCACGCGTTGCAGCCGCTGATGATGAGCATCGCCGCGACCGCGCCGCCAGTGGCGATGGAGCCGTCCACCGTCAAGTCCGCCACGTCCAGAATGCGGTAGGTAATGTAGACGCCAATGGCCATAATGCCCCATATGACGCCCTGAGAAACCGCGCCGGGCAAGGCGTTGAGCAGCTTCATAATTTCCACGGAATCTTCCTCCTACTATAACGCAAGCGAAGCCATAAGGCGAAATGCCCTATGGCTTCGCAAAATGTATCGATTGATTAGTCCATCGGGACGTAGTCGTCCGGGACGGTGATGCCCAGCGCTTCGCAGATCGCGGCGTTGTACTTCTTGGTGAACTGAGGCGCGAAAGCAATCGGCATGGTGGAAACATCCGCGCCGTTCACGAGGATTTCATACGCCATTTCGCCCGTTTTGTAGCCGAGGTCATAGTAGCTGATGGTCAGCGTCGCGGCACCGCAGCCGCGGCAAATGCCTTCCTCACCCGCGATGACCGGCACTTTCGCCGGCACGACGACGTTGGCAATCGTTTCGCTATAGGCAGCGGCGGTGTTGTCCGTCGGGATGTAGAGCACGTCGCATTCAGTCGCCTGCTGCGCCATGGACGCAACGTCGTTGGAGTCGGTGAAAGCGTATTCCTTGCAGGTGATGCCCTTCGCTTCCAGCTCCGCCTTCACAACGCCAATCTGATAGGCGCTGTTCGCTTCCGCCGAGCAGTAGAGCAGCGCAACCGTCTTTGCTTCCGGGAACAGTTCCACAATCATGTTCGCCTGACCGTCCAGCGGGGCGAGGTCGCTCGTGCCGGAAACGTTGATTTCCGTGTAGCCCTTCCAGTCGCTGATTTCCAGCGCCGTGCCGTAGTGGGAAATCGACGTGCCGAGAATCGGAATATCCGCCGTCGCGCTGACAGCCGCCTGAAGCGCGGGCGTCGCGTTCGCCATAATCAGGTCAACCTCCGCCGCCACAAAGCCATTGGCAATCATGGCGCAGGAAGCCGTATCACCCGAAGCGTTCTGCTCATCAAAAACAACTTTGTCGCCAAGCTTCTCCGTCAGCGCGTCGCGGAAACCCTTGGTCGCCGCGTCCAGCGCCTCATGCTGCACCAGCTGCAAAATGCCGACGTGATACGTCTTTTCTTCCGCGCTCGCCATCGTCAGGCAGGTCAGCGCCATACACAGCGCCAGCAAAACCGCAAACATCTTCTTCATACAGGGAAACCTCCTTCAAATACTACTCGCTTCCGCAAAAGCCGAAGCGTTTCTACATGGAAAAGTGTACAGTATCCTTCGCCGCGTGTCAAGACCGGGAAGCGGAAAGGACAAAAAGAAAACAAAACATAAAAAACAATGCGGAACGCGGAATTTGTCATTTTCCTTGACAAAGCGCACCAAATGCTGTATCCTGTACGCAGCGAAACCGTTTGTTCTTTATCGAAAGGAGTGTTTTTTCATGCGGAAAATCCTCTCCCTGCTGCTGATTCTTGCCCTTTTTCTTCCCTGCGCGCTGGCGGAAACGCCGCAGGGCATTGACCTCGCGCTGACCTCCACCTATGGCGACGGTCTCTCCCTGCGGATGACGGCTGGCTTAGGCGAAACGCCGTTCTGCTCGCTGACGCTGCCTTCGGGGCAGATTGACCTCGCCTTCTCGCCGGACAAAGGGCTTTGCGTGCAGTCGGGCGGTCAGTGGGCGCAATTGCTGGTGGAAGGTCATCCGGTAGATGCGGCGCTGCTGACCACGCCGCTCAAGCTGCTGGATGGGCGCTCCCCGTCGGAGGCGCTGGGGCTGTTGGCGGAGGATGTCAACAAGATGCTCGATGCGATTCCCTCGCTCTATAACTTGCCAATGACCTTGATAAGAGACCCTGCGTTTGCGCGCCTGTTCAGCGACCTATACATTGCTGCGCAAACAGGGACAATTTCCATCACTTCTGAAGAACTGAATCGTATGGCGGCTTCTGTTCTGGGAAAGATCTACAGCATGGAATATCTTGACGGCTTGAACTTCAGCGATATCTACCATAATCTTCTTGCGTCGGTCGTGCAATCTTCGGAGGTTGCACGCGCATATCGTTCCGCGATGCGCGGATACCTTCTCTCTAATTTCAGGCTTTCCGGGCAAATCGGCATTGACAAAGGGGAACTTCTTTTTAGTCAGCCCTACCAAGAGCCATACCATTTGACCTATGAGCAAACCACGCCTAACAGTTGGCATTATCTGCTGACAACTGCGAACAGCGATACCATTGATGGTGTGCTCTATTGGCGAAATGAATACGACTTTGCTTTGAGCGGCTACTCCGAGAATCAGCATACGGCGTTCTCTGTCACTTGCAGTTACGGTTCTGCAAACAACTTTGTGTTTATCGCCAGCGTTGATAACAGCTTCAGCCTGTCCATCGTTCAAGCTGGCAGCAATTTCAGTTTGCGGCTTAACAATGAGAATGCCAACGTTTTTGCCCTTAATGCCAACGTTTTTTCCCTTGAATCCACATCGGATTATATCCGTGTCAAGATATATTACAATTATTATACGCTTACGATCACCCCTGCCACGGATGGGCTTGATATTGTTGCACAGGCGCGCACTTTCGATATCTTCACCGCCCACGTCCGCACCGCGCTCAACGGTCTGATCTGCACCGGCGTGTACGGCGACACGACATACCGCCTTGCCCTGACGGAAACGGCAACCGGCTTCAGCCTGCTGCTCTCCCTGCCGGACGGAGATTTCCATCTGGATTTCGCCGCGCTTTCCGACACCAGCTGTTCGCTGACCTTCACCGATGCCGCCGGGCAGCAGGTATCCCTGACTGGCTCACTCTGCACGCCTGAATCCCCCGTCATTCCGGATGCCATCGGTACCATTGAGCTGACGCAGCTGCTGGATGACCTCTTCTAAATCAACCAAATCCCCTAAAAAAGGCGTTTTCGGATGCACACGTTCCGAAAACGCCTTTCCTATTTATTTCAGCAGTTCCGCCGGCACTTCCGCCGCCATCCGCTGATAGCCTGCCTTGCTTGGGTGCAGGTGGTCGCCGGAATCGTATTCGGGCAGGAAGAAATCAGGGTTCGCCGGGGCACGCAGGGCACGGTCAAAGTCAATGCAGGCATCAATCAAATCCGTCGTGCGGATGAAATCATTGTAAGCGTGGCGCAAGTCCTGCCGGAAGGGCGCGTCGGTGCGCCAGCCGCCCATGGGCAGCAGCGTCCCGACGTAGACGCGCAAGCCCATCCCCCGCGCCTGCGTGATGTACGTCTTGAGTCCGCTGATAAGCTCATCCGCCGTCGGCAGATCGCTCATCGGGCGGAAGGGGTTCACCTGCGTGCCGACAGGGTGGATGATGTCGTTGATACCCTGCTGGATGATAACGGCATCCGCGCCGTCGGTCGGCACTTCATGCGCAAAGCGTTTTGCGCCCATCAGCCCGTAGGATTCGTACGTCAGGCAGTGATATTCGCGCAGAATCCGCGATCCGCTGGTGGCGCGGCGGATGATGGCGGTATGCTCAAAGCCGTCTTTGCGGCAACGGAGCTGCAAATCATCCGGCCAATCCTGCGCGGTGATGGAGTCGCCATAACAGATGATGGCGCGGTTCTCCGGCGCAGTACGCACGGACACATTGCTGAGGAAGTAGGTCAGCTGCGTCTTGCGGGATGTGTCCATCGAAATATTGAGGTTCTCCGTTTCGTCGCCGTTGGCGTACATCCCGCCGGACAGCGCGCCGCAGGTGAACACGACGCTGCGCATGAGCGTGAAATCACGCAAATAGAAGCTGACAAGCAGCTTTTCCCCGGCAGTTACGGGCGTTTCCAGCGTGTCGGAAATCGCATTGCCCTCCGCCGGAAGCGTCACGCGGCGCTCGCCCCCGAACGTGACCGGGTGAAACGCGCCGCCGCAGAAAATTGTCACCTTTTCCAGCGTAACCGGCTCCGTGCCGCAGTAATTATCGAACGTCAGGCGCACGCCGCTGCCAGAAAACGGCAAGGCAATCGGATAGCGCAAGGTAATGTCCTTGGCATACCGCTCCGGGCGATTTTCCGCAATGCTGACCGCATTTCCCCACACGCTGACCCACTTCTGCATCCTTTTGACGCTCCCTTCGCGTTGCTGTCCCCCATCATAGCACATTCCGTGTGCAAATGCAAGTTTCCTATTGTTTCCATATTCGCAACGATTGTTGAGACACCGCAAAATCGGTTGACAACTGCGCATCGAAAATGATAAAATGTGTATATATTCCCCTTGAACAGGAGTGAAAATCGTATGGTCAAAATCATTTCAGACAGCACATCCGACCTTTCGCAGGATTTGCTCGACCGCTATAACATCACGCTGGTGCCGCTGATAGTTCGCTTGGGCGACCAGCAGTACGAAGACCGCGTGAACATCACATCGGAAGAAATTTTCCGCTGGTCGGACAGCACAAAGAAAGCGCCGACAACTGCCTGTGCGAACGTCTGGACGATTCAAGAAGTTTTCCAGAAGTATCTGGAGACGTATGACGAGATTGTGGCGTTCTCCATCTCCGGCAAAATGTCCGCGACGGGATCGAACATGGTGGAAGCGGCGGCGGAGATGGGCGCGTCCGACCGCATCCACGTCGTGGACAGCCAGAGCCTTTCCACCGGCATCGGTCTGCTGGTGATGGAAGCGGCGGTAATGGCGCAGGATGGCAAATCCGCCAAGGAGATTGTGGCGCATGTGACCTCGCTGATTCCGCTGGTTCGCGCGTCCTTTGTCGTCGATACGCTGACGTTCCTGCACCGCGGCGGGCGCTGTTCCGGCGCGGCGGCGCTGATGGGCAGTATGCTGAAGCTTCACCCGAAGATTGTCGTGCGTGACGGTCAAATGCTGGTGGACAAGAAGTACCGCGGCTCGCTCGCCCGCTGCATCCCTGCCTACACGCATGATTTGCACGACGATTTGCTCCGCGCGCGCCCGGAGCGTGTTTTCATCACCCATTCCGGCTGCGACCCGGAGGTCGTTGAGCAAGTCCGCACCTATTTGACGAGCCTGAACTACTTCGATGCGGTCATCGAAACCCGCGCCGGCGGCGTCATCTCCTGCCACTGCGGCCCCGGCACGCTGGGGGTGCTGTTCATCCTGAAGGAGTGACCCCCAGAGGCGCTGCCTCTGGACTCCGGCAGGGCTCTGCCC
>OMCF01000917.1_pt1 | contig 10850 bp, 7 predicted proteins | sample 1673791 | NCBI WGS metagenome assembly OMCF01 (sample SAMEA103958127, study PRJEB25191) | human gut metagenome | biome: human-associated habitat [ENVO:00009003]; feature: intestine environment [ENVO:2100002]; material: feces | place: Germany | collected 2013/2015
CCCTATGAGGGGAAGCTGTCGCCGAAGGCGGCTGATGAGGTGGACAGTGCCTCGTGGACGCAACTGCCCCCACCTCATCCGTCACGGCTCCGCCGTGCCGCCTTCCCCTCGTAGGGGAAGGCATTGGAGATGCTCATTCCCCCGCCGCTTCCCGCAGCAGGTCTTCTGCGGAGACGCCGTAGAGCTTTGCGAGGGCGAGCAGATTGGACGTTGACGGGTCGGACACGCCGGATTCCCACTTGCTGACGGCCTGACGGCTGACGCCGATGGCTTCGGCGACAAACTCCTGCGTCATTTTGCAGCGCGTGCGGTGCGCTTTTAACGCTTCGCCGAGCGTTTTCTTCGTCTCGGCCTTTTCCTTCCGCACCTCGCCGGAACGCATGTATTTGAGCAGCGCCCGGATCAAAAGCACGAACAGAAATACGGTCGCGCCGAACATGCAGATGCCGAACAGTCCAAAAATCAGTGTTCTCATGAGAGGATCCATCCTTTCTGTATTTGGGATGGCTTCAGTATTGCAGAAAGCTCCGGTTTCCGCCACCAACTATCGCGCAAAAAGCGGTTGCGGCGGGTTATTTCAGCAGCTTTTTCAGATACTGCCCCGTGAAGCTCTCCGGGCAGGCGGCGATCTGCTCCGGCGTGCCGCAGGCGACGATCTGCCCGCCGCCGGAGCCGCCCTCCGGCCCGAGATCGACGATATAGTCCGCGACCTTGATGACATCAAGATTGTGCTCGATGACGAGCACGGTATTGCCCGCGTCGACCAGCCGCTGCAATACCTCGATCAGCTTGTGCACGTCCGCCATGTGCAGGCCCGTCGTCGGCTCGTCGAGGATATAGAACGTGCGGCCCGTCGCTCTTCGGGAAAGCTCCGTTGCGAGCTTGACGCGCTGCGCCTCGCCGCCGGAGAGCGTCGTGGCGCTCTGGCCGAGCTTGATATAGCCGAGGCCCACGTCGACGAGCGTGGCGATCTTATTGCGGATGCGCGGCAGATTGTCGAAGAAGGCCAGCGCCTCCTCCGCCGTCATGTCAAGGATATCCGCGATGTTCTTGCCCTTGTACAGAACCTCGAGCGTCTCGCGGTTATAGCGCTTGCCGCGGCAGACCTCGCAGGGGACGAAAACGTCGGCCAGAAAGTGCATCTCGATCTTCACAAGGCCGTTGCCGCTGCACGCCTCGCAGCGGCCGCCTTTCGTGTTGAACGAGAACCGGCCCGGGCCGTAGCCCCGCGTGCGCGCGTCGGCCGTCGACGCGAACAGGTCGCGGATGTCGTTAAATACGCCCGTATACGTCGCCGGATTGGAGCTTGGCATACGCCCGATGGGGCTCTGGTCGATGCCGACGACCTTGTCCAGATGCTCCAGCCCCTCGATGCGGTCAAATTTCCCCGGACGGGTGCGGGCACGGTTGAGGCTGCCTGCAAGCTTTTTATAGAGAATTTCATTGACGAGGCTCGACTTGCCGGAGCCGGACACGCCGGTCACGCACGTAAACGTGCCGAGCGGGAATTCGACGTCAATGTGGCGCAGGTTATTTTCCGCCGCGCCGAAGATCTTCAGGCTTTTCCCATTGCCCTCCCGGCGCGTTTCGGGCAGGGGGATCTTCTTTGCGCCGGACAGATACTGGCCTGTGATGGAGCGCGGGGCGGCGATGATATCGTCGACCGTGCCCGCGGCGATGATCTCGCCGCCGTGCACGCCTGCGCCGGGACCAACGTCGACGATGAAATCGGCGGCGCGCATGGTGTCCTCGTCGTGCTCGACGACAAGAACGGAGTTGCCGATGTCGCGCAGACGGCGGAGGGTGTCGAGCAGCTTGTCGTTATCCCGCTGGTGCAGGCCGATGGACGGCTCGTCGAGGATATACAGAACGCCGATGAGGCTCGAGCCGATCTGCGTGGCCAGCCGGATACGCTGGCTTTCGCCGCCGGAAAGCGTGGCGGCAGAGCGCGAAAGCGTCAGATAGCTCAGGCCCACCGCCTGCAAAAACGACAGCCGGGAGCGAATTTCGCGCACGATCTGCTCCGCGATCACGGCCATGGAGCCGGTCAGCTTCAGATTGTCGATGAATTTCAGCTCCTCTGAGATGGGCATGGCGCAGAAATCCATGATGTTCATGCCGCCGACCGTGACGGCAAGGCTGATGTCAGACAGGCGCTTTCCGTGACACTTGGGGCACGGGCGCTCGGACATACACTCTTCGAGTTCCTTGCGCATGGCGTCGGACTGCGTCTCGGTGAGGCGGCGGGCGACGTTGTTGACCACGCCCTCGAACGGCCGCTCGAGCGTGCCGCGCCCGTTGGCGCGCTCATAATAGATCGTGAGCTTTTCCGTGCCCGTGCCGTAGAGAATGACGTCGAGCGCCTTCTGCGGCAGCGCATCGATGGGGTCGCTCAGAGAAAAGTGATATTTTTTCGCCAGCGCTTCAAAATACATCCGGGAGATGGAGTCGTCGCGGACGTTGTTCCAGCCGGAGGCCTGGATGGCGCCCTGCAGGATGGACTTCGAGCGGTCGGGGATGATGAGCAGCGGGTCCGCGACCTGCTGCGTACCGAGTCCCGCGCAGACCGGGCACGCGCCGTAGGGGTTGTTGAACGAGAACATACGCGGGGACAGCTCCGGCATGGAGATGCCGCAGTCCTCGCAGGCGTAGTTCTGGGAGAAGAGCGTGTCTTTGTCCCCGTCCAGCTCGTTGAGGATGACGAGGCCGCCGGAGAGATTGGACGCCGTTTCCACGGAATCCGTCAGTCTCCGGGCAAGGTCGGGCTTCATGATGAGCCGGTCGACGACGACCTCAATGTGGTGCTTTTTATTCTTGTCGAGCGCGATATCCTCCGTCAGCTCGTACAAACTCCCGTCGACGCGCACGCGGGCGTAGCCGCTGCGCCGGGCATCCTCGAAGACCTTCTGGTGCTCGCCCTTTTTGCCGCGCACGACGGGGGATAAAATCTGGAACTTTGTCCGGTCGGGCAGCCCCATGATCTGGTCGACGATCTGGTCGACCGTCTGGCGGCGGATCTCCTTGCCGCACTTCGGGCAGTGCGGCGTGCCGCAGCGCGCCCACAAAAGGCGCAGATAGTCATAAATTTCCGTGACCGTGCCGACCGTCGAGCGGGGATTCCGGCTGGTGGTCTTCTGGTCGATGGAGATGGCGGGAGAAAGGCCGTCGATGGAATCGACGTCCGGCTTGTCCATCTGGCCGAGGAACATCCGCGCGTAGCTCGACAGCGACTCGACATACCGCCGCTGGCCCTCGGCAAAGATCGTGTCGAAGGCCAGGCTGGATTTGCCGGAGCCGGACAGGCCCGTCAGCACGACGAGCTTGTCGCGCGGGATCTCGACCGAGATGTTTTTGAGGTTATTGACGCGTGCGCCCTGCACGCGGATACAGTTTTCCATGGTTCGCTCCTGTGTAGAAAAATCGAATAATTCAGTCTGCTTATTATACCAGATTCGTTTGAAAACTACAACAGGATTTTCAAACAAAAGTTTTTAAATTTCAAAAAGCAGAGACTTGCGGCTTCTGATGGAACATGCTATAGTATAGAAAATTCAAGCAGCGGGGAGGCAAGCGTATGCGAAACCTGTTAAAGCTGGTGTTTCAGCGGGTCGTGGCGGTGTCGTTCGGCATTGCGCTGCAGATCATATTTCTGATCGTGATGGCGACGTATCTGCGGACCGACTTTTTCTGGATCCGGATCGCCATGAACGTGCTGAGCTGGGCAGTCGTTATTTATATCATCTCGTGCGGTGTCAATCCCAGCTATAAGATCGCGTGGATCGTGCTGATTCTGGCCTTCCCCGTGGCGGGACTGACGATCTATCTGCTCTTCGGCGGCAACAAAATTTCCAGCTACGAGCACCGGAAGATGCAGTCGATCGAGGCCGTCACCATGCAGCAGCTGCGGCAGGACGAAGCGCCCTTATGGGAGCTGGCCGCCGCTGAAACGCCCGCGTTCAACCACGCGCGCTATCTGCTCTCGGCCTCCGGCTACCCCATCTACGACGACGCGGACGCGGAGTATTTCCCGAGCGGCGAAAGCTGCTACGCTGCGATGCTGGAGGAGATCAAAAAGGCGGAGCGCTATATTTTCATCGAGTTTTTCATCATCGCCACCGGCAAGATGTGGGACCCCATGCTGGAGCTTCTGCGCCAAAAGGCGGCGGCAGGCGTCGACGTGCGCGTCGTATACGATGATTTCGGCTGCATCACGCGGCTTCCCATGGGCTACGCGAAAAAGCTGCGCGAGATGGGCATCCGCGCCCACGCGTTCAACCCCTATATCCCGATCCTTTCCGCCCGCCTCAATAACCGCGACCACCGCAAGCTTCTGATCATCGACGGCAAGGCCGCGTTTACCGGCGGCGTCAATCTGGCCGACGAATATATCAACGAATACAAGCGCTTCGGTCACTGGAAGGACTGCGGTATTCTTGTGCGCGGCAAGGCCGTGTGGTCAATGACGGTCATGTTTTTGTCCCTCTGGGGCTACGTTGACCGGTCGGAGGAGGATGTGAGCCGCTTCCGCGCAGACTATCCGGAAAAGCGGGGCGGCACGGGCTTTCTCCAGCCGTTTGCCGACAGTCCGCTCGACAACGAGGACGTCGGCGCGACGATTTTGCAGTCCGTCATTTCCTCTGCGCAGGAGCGGATGTGGATCATGACACCGTATCTGATCCTGGACGATAAAATGACCACGGCGCTGTGCGTCGCGGCAAAAACAGGCGTCGACGTGCGCATCATCACGCCCGGCATCCCGGACAAATGGTATGTCCACGCGGTCACGCGCGCAAACTATGAGGAGCTGACGCGCGCAGGCGTGCGTATCTTCGAATATACGCCGGGCTTCATCCACTCCAAGGTCTATCTGGCCGACACGAAGCAGGCTGTTGTCGGCACGGTCAATCTGGACTTCCGCAGCCTGTATCTGCATTTTGAAGACGCCGTGTATCTCTATGACACCACTGTGAACGCACAGGTGCAGGCGGATTTTGAACAGACGCTTCCCCAGTGCAGAGAGATCACAGCCGAGCAGTGCCGCCATACGCACCTGACGCAGCGTGTGCTGCGGGCGCTGCTGCGGCTGCTCGCGCCGCTGATGTGAGCGGAAGCGGAAAGGAGACGCCCATGTCCATTCACGACGGCCACCGCGACCGGATGCGCAGGCAGCTCAAAACCAGCGGCATGGACTCCCTTTCGGACGTGCAGGTGCTGGAGGTGCTTTTGTATTACGCCGCGCCGCGCGGCGATACGAACCCGACAGCGCACGCGCTTTTAAGCCGCTTCGGGACGCTCGACAGCGTGTTTTCCGCGCCGGAATCCGAGCTGAAAAAAGTAAACGGCGTCGGAGACGCCGCCGCGCAGCTGATCCGGCTCGTGCCGCAGGTGGCGCGGCGCTGCCTCATGAGCCGCAGCGCACAGATCGAGATTCTGGACACCACGTCCAAATGCGGCCAGTATCTGCTGCCGTACTTCCACGGCGAAAGCGAGGAGGTCGTGTACCTTCTGTGCCTCGACGCAAAGTGCAAGGCGCTCGACTGCGTGCTCATCCACCGCGGCGGCGTGAACGTCGCGTCCATCGCCGCGCGCAAGGTCGTCAAGGCTGCGCTGGACGCGAACGCGACCTCCGTCGTGCTTGCGCACAACCACCCCAGCGGCCTTGCGCTGCCCAGTCCCGAGGACCGGCAGACCACGCTGGTATTAAAGGCGGCGCTGGAGGCAGTCGGGATCGTGCTGGCCGACCATATCATTGTCGCGGACGACGATTTTGTCTCCCTGCGCGACGACGGCATTCTGGAGGATCCGTATGAACTTTAAGCTGCACTCCCAATTCAAGCCCACCGGCGACCAGCCGCAGGCCATCGAGAAGCTGACGCAGGGCCTCAACATGGGCCTGAGCGATCAGGTCCTGCTCGGCGTGACCGGCTCCGGCAAGACGTTCACCATGGCGAATATCATCGCCAACGTCAACCGGCCCACGCTGGTCCTCGCGCACAACAAGACGCTGGCTGCGCAGCTGTGCTCGGAATTCCGCGAGTTTTTCCCGGAAAACGCCGTGGAATACTTCATTTCCTACTACGACTATTACCAGCCTGAGGCGTATATCGCCCAGACGGACACCTACATTGAAAAGGACTCCGCCATCAACGACGAGATCGAGCGCCTGCGCCACAGCGCGACGAGCGCGCTGTCCGAGCGCCGGGACGTGATTGTCGTCTCGTCCGTGTCGTGTATCTACGGCCTGGGCGACCCGATCGACTATAAAAACATGGTTATTTCGCTTCGCCCCGGCATGGAATACGACCGGGACGAGCTTATGCGCAAGCTGACCGAGATCCGCTATGAGCGCAACGACCTCAACTTCGTCCGCAACGCCTACCGCGTGCGCGGCGATACGCTGGAGGTCTATCCCGCCTACTGGTCTGGCCGGGCCATCCGCATTGAGTTTTTCGGCGATGAAATTGATCGCATTTCCGAGGTCAACGCCGTCACCGGCGTACCGGAACGCATTCTGAACCACGTCGCCATCTACCCCGCGTCGCATTACGTCGCATCGAGAGAGAAAATGGCCCGCGCCATGAAGGACATCGAGGCCGAAATGTGGGAGCAGGTGCGCTTTTTCGAGGAGCACGACAAGCTGCTTGAAGCGCAGCGCATCCGCCAGCGGACGCAGTACGATCTGGAAATGCTGCAGGAGATCGGTTTCTGCTCCGGCATCGAGAATTATTCCCGCGTTATTGCCGGCCGCGCCCCCGGCACCCCGCCGACGACGCTGCTGGACTACTTCCCCGACGATTTCATCCTCTTCGTCGACGAGAGCCACGTCACGCTGCCGCAGGTGCGCGCGATGTACAACGGCGACCACGCGCGTAAAAAGAGCCTCGTCGACTACGGCTTCCGCCTGCCCTCGGCCTATGACAACCGGCCGCTCACCTTCGACGAATTTACAGACCGCATCCATCAGGCCATCTACGTCTCCGCCACGCCTGCCGAGTATGAGCGTTCCCGCGCCGGACAGATCGCCGAGCAGGTCATCCGGCCCACGGGCCTTCTTGACCCGGAGGTCTTCGTGCGCCCCATCGAGGGGCAGATCGATGATCTGATCGGCGAGATCAACGCCACGACGGACAAGGGCGAGCGCACGCTCGTCACGACGCTGACGAAGAAAATGGCAGAGGACTTGACGAAATACCTGACTGAAAACGGCATCCGCGTGCGCTATATGCACTCAGATATCGGAGCTATGGAGCGCATGGAGATCATCCGCGACCTGCGCATGGCGAAGTTTGACGTGCTGGTCGGCATCAACCTGCTGCGCGAAGGACTTGATTTGCCGGAGGTGTCGCTGATCGCGATCCTCGACGCCGATAAAGAAGGCTTCCTGCGCTCGGAAACGAGTCTTATCCAGACGATTGGACGCGCGGCGCGAAACGCGCAGGGCCGCGTGCTGCTCTACGCGGATAAGATCACGCCCGCCATGCGTGCCGCCATGGACGAGACGGCAAGACGCCGCCAGATCCAGGACGACTATAACAGGGCGCACGGCATCGTGCCGAAGACCATTGTAAAATCCATCCGCGACCTCATCGAAATTTCCGCCTCCCCCACGCCGGAACACAAGGGCAAGGGCGGCGTAAAGATGACGCGGCAGGAGCTTGCGCGTGAGATTGAAAAGCTCGAAGCGCAGATGCGCAAGGCCGCGCACATGATGGAATACGAATATGCCGCTGTGCTGCGCGACGAGATCATCCGCCTGCGCACGGAGGCAGACAAGAAATAACATGACGACAAGAAAAGAGCTCCTGCCGGGCGTGTTCCTCACGTCTATCCAGGACGGGCGGTTCAAGACCGCCTGCTTCAGCCTCAGCTTCCTCAGGCCGCTTCGCGCAGGCGAGGCGGCCATGAACGCGCTGCTGCCGAGCGTACTCCTGCGCGGCAGCGAAAAAACGCCCTCCATCCGCGCCATCGCCGACCGGCTGGACGAACTGCACGGCGCGTCCATTGGTGCGCTGGTGCGCAAAAAGGGAGAAATTCAGCTCACGGGCCTGTTTGCCGACTGTCTGGAAGACCAATATGCGGGCGAGGCCGTTTTTTCGCACCTGCTGGACTTTGTCTCCGAGCTGCTGTTCTGCCCGCGAACGGAACACGGCGCGTTCGTGCCGGAGCTTGTCTCGCAGGAATGCCGGAATCTGCAAAACGCCATGCAGAGCGTACTGGACGACAAGAGCGCGTACTGTGAGCGGCAGCTGCTCCGGGCCATGTGCCGGGGCGAACGCTACGCCTGCGGCCGTCTCGGAGAGCCGGAAGAGCTTGATAAAATCGACGCGCGCACGCTCTGGGCGCACGATAAGTCGGTGCTGGCCTCGTCGCGCGTGGAGCTTTTCTATCTCGGCAGCAAATCCGTCGGAGAAGCGGAGGCGCTGCTGCAGCCGCTTCTGGCGCATCTGCCGCGCACGGCCTGCGTCCCGGTCGGAACAAACACCAGCCCGCTGCCGCAGGAGCTTCGGAGGTTTTCCGAAACAATGCCGCTTGCGCAGAGCCGGATCTCGCTGGGCTTCCGCACGGATGTGACGCTGCGAAGCGCGCAGTATCCCGCGATGCTGCTTCTGAACGCGATGCTCGGCGGAGGTGAACAGAACCGGCTCTATACCGTCGTGCGCGGGCGGATGGCATTGTGCTACGAGGCCGGGAGCTGGTACGACGGACACAAGGGCATTCTCGCTGCGTCCGCAGGCTGCGGACGCACAGATCTGCCCGCTGTCGAGCAGGAAATTCTGCATCAGCTTGCGGAGCTGGCCGCGGGCCGCTTTTCACAGTCTGAGCTGGAAACGGCCCGCGCGGGGCTGCTGTCCGATCTGCGGCTGCTGTGCGACAGCCCCGGCAGGCTCGATGAATTTTACACAGGCCGCGCGGCGGAGGGCATTTCGCAAAGCCCCGCCGAACTGGCCGCAGCGCTCCGCGCCGTCACGGCGGAGGACGTCTGCGCCGCTGCGCGGCGCGTGCGGCCCGATGCGGTCTATACGCTGGAGGAAGCATGAGCTGGAAGGACTATCCCGCGCTCAGTGAGCGCTGTTATCTGGAAACGCTGCCGAACGGCCTGCGTCTGCGCGTCGTGCCGAAGCCGGGCTTTGCCGGGAAATTCGCGTTTCTGGGCGTGAATTTTGGCTCATGCGACACACAGCTTCCGCAAAGCGGCGGCTGGCAGACCGTGCCGGACGGCACGGCGCATTTTCTCGAGCACCGCATGTTTTCCCTGCCGGACTGCGACCCGGAGGATGCCTTTTCCCGCCTCGGCGCGCAGGTGAACGCCTTCACCGACTACGCCATGACTGGCTATTATTTTTCCTGCACCGAACACTTTGACGACTGCCTGCGGCTGCTGCTGCGCATGGTCACGACGCCGGATTTCCCGCGTGCGGCTATGGCGTCTGAGCGCGAAGTCATCGCCGACGAGATCGCGCTCTACGCCGACTCCCCTGCCGACTGCGCGCAGGAGCGGCTGTACCGGGCGCTCTACCGCCGCCACCCCATCCGCATACCCATCGCAGGCTCCCGCCGCTCCATCCGCGCCGTCACGCCGGAGCTGCTGCGGCGCTGCTTTGACGCATTTTACGTCCCGTCCAACATGGCGTTCACCGTCATGGGCGACGTGGACGCGGAGGCCGTCTCGCGCCTTGCGCGGGAGGTCCTGCCGCCGGACTTCTCGCCGCCTCCCGCGCGTCCCTGCGGTGAAGCGGAGCCTGCTCGCGCGTTCCGGCACAGAACGCGCCGGACGCTCCCGGTCAGCCAGCCGGTGTTTGCCATCGGCTTCAAGACCGCGCCGTCCGCCGACCCGCTCCGGCAGGAGCTGACCGGACAGCTTGCCGCAGAGCTGCTGCTGGGCGAAAGCTCCGCGCTGTACGAAGACCTTTATACACGCGGCCTGATCGACGCGGACTTTTCCTCCGGCTTCACACGCGTACCCGGCGCGGCGTTTTTGCAGGTCGGCGGCGCGGGCTGTGACCCGGAGGCGGTGCTGGAGGCCATTTTGCAGGCGCCGAAGACCAGCTTTTCGCCGGAGCGCTTTGCGCGGCTGAAAAAATCCGTGCGCGGCAGACTCCTGCGGGAGCTTGACGGATTCGAATCGACCTGCTATCGTATATGCGAAGCGTATTTCGCAGGCGCGGGCTGCTTCGACGAGCTCGCGGCCCTGCAGGCCGTTACGCTGCGGGAGGCGGAAAGCTTCCTGCGCCGGACGGTCACACCCGCCCGCGCGGCGATCAGCATCGTCTGCCCCGGCAAATAAGGAGGAATGTTTCCATGTTTCTGGCTTCACCCATCACCTTCCCGAATCTCGGCATCACGGTCGACCCGAGCCCCGTGGCCTTTACCGTCTTCGGCAAGGATATCTACTGGTACGGCATCATCATTGCCAGCGGCTTTCTGCTGGCCGTTCTGTATATGCTGCACCGCGCAAAGGACTTCGGCGTCACGCAGGATGACGTGCTCGACATGATCCTCTGGGCCGTGCCCATCGGCGTCGTCTGCGCACGGCTGTACTACTGCATCTTCTACTGGGAGCTGTATGAGGACGATCCCATCTCCATGCTCTATATCTGGGAGGGCGGACTTGCCATCTACGGCGGCATCATCGGCGGCGTCATCACGCTGCTCGTCGTGGCGAAGGTCAAGAAGATCCCCGCGACCGTCCTGCTCGATCTGGCGGGCATGGGCGTGATCATCGGCCAGTGCATCGGCCGCTGGGGCAACTTCATGAACCGCGAGGCGCACGGCGCCGTGACGGAGGCCTTCCTCAAGATGGGCCTGCAGGACGCGGCGGGCGTCGTGACCTACTATCACCCGACGTTCCT
>OMCF01000918.1_pt1 | contig 10847 bp, 9 predicted proteins | sample 1673791 | NCBI WGS metagenome assembly OMCF01 (sample SAMEA103958127, study PRJEB25191) | human gut metagenome | biome: human-associated habitat [ENVO:00009003]; feature: intestine environment [ENVO:2100002]; material: feces | place: Germany | collected 2013/2015
GCGTATGCCCGGTTTGCATTGGAGGAATTAAAAGAAGAGGCGTGTGTCCGGTTTACCGCGGAGGTAATCCGTGAAGAGCGTTCCAGAAGCGGGTATGACCTGCATCTGTTAGAAGTGGAAATCCTCTCCGAGCCGGAAGAAGTACCGCCGGTTGTCATCAACCAGAAGCGGGTCAACACTTCGATTGAGAACCTGCTGGACTATCGCCCAATTACGCTGCGCAACGAAAAAGAGCGCGCGATTTTCCAGATCCAGGCAAAGATCTGCCAGGCGTTCCGCGAATTTCTGGACAGCCATCATTTCACCGAAATCCATACGCCAAAAATCGCAGCGGCAGGAGCCGAGGGCGGAAGACGGAGTATAGGGCAGGCGGTCAAGCTCGGCACGGTCTTCTTCGTCCATGCACAGAAGCTCGTCGTTCAGAACGCCCTTGATGCCGTGATATGCGCCGTAGACCCTGGTGATGCAGCCGGCGTCGAGCGCGGTGCGGATGCAGCCGTACGCGCTGGCGTTGATGACGGAAGACGGGCCGCCGGACTGACCGATGATCAATGCGCCTTTCAATGCTTCAGACATAATAAATTACCTCCATATGCGTATTAGAGTATGTTGAACAAAACAAAATATATCACATCACGCGGAAATTGTAAATTCGTCTATTGCAAAAATAACTGAAATTTGCTAGAATTCTTCGTGGAATATGAATAAACTAAGGAGATGTCATTATGCCTCTGGTTACTTCTACCGAAATGTTCAAGAAAGCTTATGACGGCGGCTACGCCATCGGTGCTTTCAACGTCAACAACATGGAAATCGTTCAGGGCATCACTGAGGCCTGCCAGGAAGAGCACGCTCCCGTTATCCTCCAGGTTTCCAAGGGTGCCCGCGCCTACGCGAACCACAACTATCTGGTCAAGCTGGTCGAGGCTGCCGTAATTTGCTGCCCCGATATCCCCATCGTTCTGCATCTGGACCACGGCCCCGACTTCGAAACCTGCAAGGCCTGCATCGACGGCGGCTTCACCTCCGTTATGATCGACGCCTCCTCCAAGCCGTTCGCAGAGAACATCGAGATCACCAAGAAGGTCGTTGAGTACGCGCATGACCACGGCGTCGTCGTCGAGGCGGAACTCGGCACGCTGGCCGGCATCGAGGACGAAGTGAAGGTCGCCGCACACGAGGCTTCCTACACCCGTCCGGAAGAGGTCGAGGAGTTCGTCTCCAAGACCGGCTGCGACTCTCTGGCCATCGCCATCGGCACCAGCCACGGCGCATACAAGTTCAAGCCCGAGCAGTGCACCCGCAACGAGCAGGGCATTCTCGTCCCGCCTCCCCTCCGCTTCGACGTTCTGAAGGAAGTTTCCAAGCGTCTGCCCGGCTTCCCGATCGTGCTGCACGGCTCGTCCTCCGTCCCGCAGGACTATGTCAAGATGATCAACGACAACGGCGGCAAGATGCCCAACGCCATCGGCGTTCCCGAGGATCAGCTGCGTGAGGCTGCAAAGCTCTCCGTCTGCAAGATCAACATCGACTCCGACCTGCGTCTGGCCATGACTGGCACCATCCGTCAGTTCTTCAACGAGCATCCCGACAAGTTCGACCCGCGCGAGTATCTCAAGCCCGCACGCGCCAACATCAAGGAGCTCGTCCGCCACAAGCTCGTCGACGTCCTCGGCTGCGCCGGCAAGGCGTAATTTCTTCAATAAAAAGCTCCTCTGCTGCAATGGTCGGGGGTCATAAGAAAGTAATATCGTATTTTCTCAGGAACGGCGTGGCTTCGGTCACGCCGTTTCCTGTTTCAGCAGTTCTTCCACGGGGATAAAGCCCACAAGGTCATAGGAAATGTCAATTTGCTGTTCCCTATGCCCCTTTGATTTATCCGGTGCGTGAACGTACACCGCCTTTACCATGTCGTTTAAGACAGAGGGTGTCAACTCGTCCAAGTCAAGATATTTCTGTACTTTGCTGATGAACCTGTCAATGTTCTCGGATTGTTCTTCCTGTTCGGTAATTTCTTCATTCAATCGCAACAGCTTTTCACGCAGTTCTTCCTGCTCCTGTTCGTAGTCGTTGGAGAGCATTTGAAATCTGCTGTCAGATAGTTTCCCGTTGGCGTTGTCCTCGTAAATACGCTTGAATAATCGGTCAAGTTCTTCAATCCGGCGTTCTCCTTGCGTCAGTTGCCGCCGCTTCGCCGCAAGTTCCTTTTTCGCTTCGGCTTTCTGCTTCGCGCCCATAGCTTTACGGAATTGTTCTTCATGGTTAGCGACACAGGCAATCGTCCATCTCATGTGAGCAAGCACGCCCTGTTCCAGTACGACCGCGCGGATAAAATGCGTTGAGCAAACCTCTTTTCCTTTGAGCCTTGAAGTAGAGCATACGAAATGGTCTTGCCGCGCTTCAAAGTTCTTGCTTGTGCAGTAATACAGCTTTTCGCCGCAGTCGGCACAGCGCACAATACCGGAAAACATATTCGTCTTGCCTGTCCTTGTCGGACGGCGTTTGTTCTTGCGTAATTCCTGTACCCGCGCCCATGTGTCAGCGTCAATGATTGCTTCGTGGGTGTTTTCAAACACAAGCCATTTTTCCTCTGGATTGTAACAGGTTTTCTTGCTCTTGTAGGACTGTTTGTAGGTTTTGAAGTTTACCGTATGCCCTTGATACTCTGGACGCTCTAAAATCCCCGCTACCGTTTTATTATCCCAATCATAAAGATTATCCGGCGGCGTGTTTCTTGTCGCTCTGCCTGTCCGCTGAAAATGGATTGTCGGCGTTATGAATTTGTCCTCTTTCAGAATACGGGCAATCTGCGACGGACCGTAACCGTCCAGACAAAGGGCGAATATCCGCTTGACTACTTCGGCAGCTTCTCCGTCCACAATCCACCGTTTCTTGTTGTCGGGGTCTTTCATGTAGCCATAGGGCGGATTGGTACAAAGATATTCGCCTGCTTCTCCCTTTGACTTCATCACAGCGCGGATTTTCTTGCTTGTGTCCTTTGCGTACCACTCGTTGATGATGTTCAAAAAGGGGGTAAAGTCGCTGTCCTGCTGGTTTGCGCTGTCTATGCCGTTATTGATAGCGATAAACCGCACACCCTTTTCCACGAACAGGACTTCGGTGTAAAAGCCCACTTTCAGATAGTCGCGCCCAAGCCGTGACATATCTTTGACAATCAGTGTCGCCACTTCTCCGTTTTCAATCCGTTCCAGAAGTTCACTCCAACTCGGACGGTTAAAATTCGTTCCAGAATACCCGTCGTCCACGAAAAACGCAGTATTTGAGAAATGATTTTCTTTTGCGTATTTACTTAAAATTGCCTTTTGATTAACAATGCTGTTACTGTCGCCCTGTAATTCGTCGTCGCGTGATAAGCGGCAATAGAGGGCGGTAATTTTGTCAGACTGCCTTAACATAGTTTCTGCTCCTTTCATCGGCGGGCAGTCTGCCAATACAGGATTGCTTACCCCTATTTTATCGGCTCCGGCATTTTTAATCAACATCTTTTTTGTCCTTTTCCTGCTCCATAAGGCGTAAAACTTTGTGGGGCAGGCTCCTTTCTCCGTCATAGCTCCCTGTAAAACGATAGAGCGTTCTGCCGGATTTTATCGTTACTTCATGCGTTGGCAATTCTTGAAACAGCGGATTTTCCACCACGATATGCCCGTCCTTGATTTTGTGTTTCCGTTTCATTCCTTTCCCGTCCTTTCTAAAGATAAAACTGAATAGCAAGCATAGAGAACGGATAGCCGTTCTCGTAAAATGCCCGACTGCCGCCGGAGCATTTTGCTTGTTGGGAAGTATCCCAAACCCTCATTTTGTCAAGCTCTTGAATTGCAATAACAGCCGCCGTTCCAATCGCCAGACTTCTTCCATGGCGCGTTTTATCTCGTTCATATCGTCTGCGTAAATTCGTCCGGTTTCGTTAATACGCTTTGCAATCTGATTGATGTTCACACCGATTTTCTGAAGCTGCGCCGTATGCCCTTTGACCTCTTGCAAATCAAGCGTGATAATGTACCCGTCAATGAGTATTTTCCGAGCATAGGCGGAGAGATTGAGTGTCGGTATCTGCCGCATTTTTTCTTCAATCAATGACCGTTCTTCTTCTGTTACCCGAATAATGATTTGCACGTTTCGTTTCCTGTTTTCCATGAGTAGCCTCCTTTCGCTAACAAGACGTTTGCAAGCGGTTTTTCTACCCGCTTTGTGATAATTTTTCTTTCACTACCTACTACACCACGCAAGGCAATTTTGCCAAAGTTTGAACGGATTTTTTCAAAAAGTTTTTCTCATTTCCTACTACGGAGGACGTGCTGAAAATGCCAATGCCATAAAATAAATCTGCAAATTATTTTGAACTATTGACAAATTCCTTGACTTGCCGCATTATATAACAGTGATACATAACAGTGTTATAGAGAGGATAGTGAACGCATGAGCGAAGCGGGACAGACAACATTACACTTAATTCTTTCGGCGGCAATGCAAGAATTTCTTGAGAAGGGCTATAAGTCTGCTTCCTTGCGGAATATTGTCAAAACGGCGGGTGTGACAACAGGTGCGTTCTATGGCTACTATGACAGCAAAGAGGACTTGTTTGAAGCATTGGTAGGCGAACACTATAACTTTTTACTGGAACGATTTTGCAAGGCTCAAAAAGAATTTGCTGAAATCCCGCCAGAGGAACAACCCGATAATCTTTCCTCTACTTCCGGCGAGTGTATGTATGAAATGCTCTTATATGCCTATGAACACTTGAATGAATTTAAACTCATACTTTGCTGTTCGGAAGGAACACGTTTTTCAAAACTGATTGATGAAATGGTGGAAATAGAAACAAAAGGAACACATGATTATTTAGCAGTTCTTGAAAAGTTAGGCAGACCTGCGCCCCCCATTGATGAACGGTTGGAGCATATCTTGATTACAGGAATGTTTAATACATTTTTTGAGCTGATTATACATGAAATGCCGCTTGAAGAAGCAAAGCACTATTTGAAAGAAATGAGGGCTTTCTATACCGCCGGGTGGATGAAAATTATGGGGCAATCTGCCCTATAATTCCTGATAATGGAAAGTGTAAACTTTCCATTATATTTAGCACATGAGTTAGTTAGTGCTAACCGCATAAGGCAGCACTAACTGAAATGCGGATATTGGAGGGCGTTCATTCTGTCCTCATATCATAAAAAATTTTCAAGGAGGTTTTATCAATGAAAAAACAGTCAAATCTATCAAGACTGATGGGCTATGCCGGAGGGCATAAGATTTTAACCTATCTATCTTGGGTACTGTCTGTAATGAGTGCGCTGTTGGCTCTTGTACCTTTTTGGTATATATGGCGTATTATTCATGACATACTGGAGGTTTCCCCGGACTTCTCACAGGCGGGGAATGTCACAGGCTACGGCTGGTCTGCCGTATTGTTTGCAGTTATCTCTATTGTTGTCTACATAGCCGCTTTGATGTGTTCGCATTTGAGCGCGTTCCGGGTTGCCGCAAATATCCGAAAAGAGCTTATGCGGCATATTACAGCATTGCCGCTCGGAGTAACGGAAAAGTATGGAAGCGGAAAGCTGCGGAGAATAGTAAATAGTTCCAGTGCTGCTACGGAAACGTATCTTGCACACAGGCTTCCCGACAAAGCGGGGGCGATTGCCACACCCATAGGGCTGCTTTTCCTGCTGCTTGCCTTTGACTGGCGGTTAGGACTTTTGAGTCTTGTTCCTGTTATCCTTGGCTTTCTGATTATGATGAAAATGACAGGGGCAGGAATGGAACAAAAAATGAAAGAATATCAAAATGCCCTTTCTGATATGTCAAACGAAGCTGTTGAATATGTACGAGGCGTACCTGTAGTAAAGACTTTCGGACAAACAATCTTTTCTTTCAAACGCTTCAAAAATGCGATAGACAATTACGAAACATGGGTAATCGCCTACACAAAGGCGCTGCGTCTGCCCATGATGTTCTATACAACGGCAATTAACGGTGTGTTCGCGTTTCTGATTGCCGGGGGTATTCTCTTTACAAGGGGCGGCGTAACAAATGAACTGTTACTGAACCTTATCTTCTATATTGTGATTACGCCTGTTATCGGTACGACGCTTACAAAGATTATGTTTATGAGTGAGGACGCAATGATTGTAGGAGATGCTATTAACAGGATTGATGAGGTTTTGAACGAAAAGCCTTTGTCTGAAAGCAAAGGAAATAATATCCCTAAAGATAATGGAATTACATTAGAACACGTTAGTTACAGCTATGACGGCGAGAAAAACGCACTCAATGATGTATCTCTTTCTATAAAGCCGGGGCAGACAGTCGCATTGGTAGGAGCGTCCGGCGGCGGCAAAACAACGCTTGTAAATATTGTCACAAGATTTTTTGACCCGCAAAAAGGGCGCGTACTGATAGGCAATACCGACATACGAGATATTCCGAAAGAAACATTGATGAATAAGGTATCTTTTGTATTTCAGAACAGCCGCCTTATCAAAGCGTCCATATTGGAAAATGTGCGTATGGCAAAGCCTGACGCTACACGCGAAGAAATCGCCCATGCTCTGAAAGCTGCACAGTGTTTGGATATTATTGAAAAATTACCGAATGGCATTGATACGGTTGTCGGCACAAAAGGTGTGTACCTGTCCGGCGGTGAACAGCAAAGAATAGCGATTGCCCGCGCAATTTTGAAAAATGCGCCTATCCTAATTCTGGATGAAGCGACCGCGTTTGCCGACCCCGATAATGAGGTGCGCGTACAGCAGGCTTTATCCGCGCTTTCAAAGGGAAAGACCGTCATTATGATTGCACACAGGTTGTCGTCAATCACAGACGCGGATTGCATTTATGTACTGCAAGACGGTGAAATTGTCGAAAGCGGCACACATAGTGGACTGATAGAGAGAAACGGCATATTCACAAAAATGTGGAAGAATTATTCCGAAGCGGCAGAATGGAAGATTGCAAAGGAGGTAAACGCATGATTAAGACATTGCAAAGACGTTTTGCATTATCAAGACAGGGGGCTGTCGATTTGATAAAAGGCTGTATTGCCTGCGTCGTACAGGATATATCCTTTATGCTCCCTGTGGGGTTGCTCTATTACTTTGTCATTGACGCCATGAATGGGAACTTAAATGGAAGCCGCATTGCTTTTTATGCGGTTGGTTCTTTGGTTTGCTTATGCCTTATATTTATTGCGACTTGGTTTCAATATAACGCCACTTACTTAGCGACTTATGTGGAAAGCGGGGTAAGGCGTATATCCTTAGCGGAACAGCTGCGCAAAATTCCGTTGTCTTTCTTCGGCAAAAAAGACCTTGCGGATTTAACCAATTCTATAATGGGAGACTGCGCTACGCTTGAAACTGCATTCTCCCATTATGTACCCGCATTGGCAGGCTCCCTCATTTCAACAACACTAATTGCAATCTGCCTTTTTGCTATAGACTTTCGAATGGCTCTTGCGGCGGTGTGGGTTTTGCCGATTGCATTTACAATCACACTCTTTTCAGCCCGCATACAGGAATACTTCAACCGTAAATCCGTAGCGGCAAATGTCGCTCTTGAAAGCGGCGTACAGGAGTGTATCGAAAGTTTACAGGACTTGAAATCAAATAATGCCGAGAAAAGCTATCTGAAAGGGCTTGACAAGAAAATTGACTATGTAGAAAAAAGGCACATCATAACAGAGCTTGGGACTGCTCTTTTTGTTGTTTCCTCTACGCTGATATTAAAGTTTGGGATTGCTACGGTTGCGCTTGTAGGTTCTGCGCTGCTTATCCGTGGGAAAATTGATATTCCGCTGTTCTTTATGTTTCTGCTTGTGGCTTCAAGGTTGTATGCCCCGCTTGAGGGAGCATTACAAAATCTTGCTGCGGTAATTTCTACCAAAACGAACATAAACCGCATGAATGAAATCCTTGACCAACCTATCCAGACAGGGGAAAACCGATTGACAAATGAAGGTTATGACATTGTATTCGACCATGTAGGATTTGCCTATAATACAGGGGAAACCATATTGAAAGATGTTTCCTTTACGGCTAAACAAGGAGAAGTTACCGCTTTAGTCGGACCGTCCGGCGGAGGAAAAACTACGGTATCACGCCTTGCTGCCCGATTCTGGGATATAAACAAAGGGAAAATCACTGTCGGTGGTATGGATATATCGAAAATAGATCCGGAAACCTTGCTGTCTTTGTACTCTATCGTATTTCAAGATGTGACGCTGTTTAACAACACAATCATGGAGAATATCAGAATAGGCAGAAAGAACGCGACCGACGAAGAAGTAATTGCAGCGGCAAGACTGGCAAATTGTGAAGAATTTGCGGAAAAGCTTCCAGACGGGTATAACAGTATGATTGGTGAAAATGGCTGCGAATTGTCTGGCGGGGAAAGGCAGAGAATTTCAATCGCCCGCGCTTTCCTCAAAAATTCCCCTATCATCTTACTTGATGAAGCAACGGCAAGTCTTGATGTGGAAAATGAAACATTGATACAGGCTGCTTTGTCAAGACTGATAAAAGACAAGACCGTACTTGTTATCGCCCACCGTATGCGTACCGTAAGCGGCGCAGATAAAGTGGTTGTGCTTTCAAACGGCTTTGTTGCCGAACAGGGAACGCCGGAAAAACTGATGAACACAGGCAAAATTTATCCGCATATGGTAAAGCTGCAAATGATTAGCGGGGATTGGGGCATTTAGTATGAATACCGAATGGATAATATGCCCCATATGCCACAGCAAAACAAGGTTGAAGATACGGAACGACACCGAACTGAAAAACTTTCCTCTGTACTGCCCGAAATGCAAACAGGAAACCCTTATTAACGTACAACAAATGAATATATCAGTTATCAAAGAGCCAGACGCACAGACGCAGAGCCGATAACGCGCAGATTAAAAATGCGGTTATCGGCTTTTCCTTTTTGGGAACAATCATAAGCCGCCGTTTTGACCGAATAACGGAGGTCTTACAAAAACCATTATTTATAATGCGGCGGTATCGGGAGGTATCGTCGTGTTATTTATTAATCGGCAAAATCAGACAAACTATTTTCTATCAAAAAAATCCTGTTCACAGAAACGGGACATTCCGCTTATGAGTATGAACTGTCAAATCATTTAGTATGTCTTAACAACTCATATTATTGGAACCGCTCCGCGAATCCAATAATCATGCATTACCCAAACGCTCATGTGGCTTTATGCTTCATGGGCGTTTGTTGTAATAGCCCCCTACTGGGAAGAAAGGGGGTGAGTTATGATGAAGTATTCTGAACAATTCATGGAGCATATCGAATATGCCTTTGCCGCGTTCTGTAAAATCGTTCTCCGCAACGTGGCAATCAGCGCGTACCGCGATTTCGGACGGAAACAGAAGTATGAAGTGTCGCTTGACTATCTGATGTCGGAAACGTCTTTTGAACCATTTGCAACCGACAACTATTTTGAGCAGTATGTTTATGAGAAGCCGACTGTTTTTGTCGTGCAAGGGAAAGAAGTTGTCGTTACAAGTAAACGGTTAGCCGATGCATTAGCTAACCTGTCAGAGCAAAGGCGTACTGTTCTGCTGATGAATTTCTTCCTCGGTTACAGCGAAAGAAAAATCGGGAATGAGTACGGAAGAAGCAGAAGTACAGTCAACTACTGGAAACTGGCGGCATTGAAGCAGTTAAGAAAAGAACTGGGGGCAACAAAACATGAGGAATAAGAAACTGATACTCTTTGAAACCATTGAGAAAGCTGTTGTCGGCGAGCCGGAAGCCATAGACGCAGTATTGCGGCACTATGCCGGACGTATCAAATACCTGTCTACCTATCGGGGACATATCAACGACGATATTCAAGACCGTCTGAAAGCACAGCTTATCAAAGCTATCCTGCAATTTCGTTTTGACAGGTAGGAAGTAGCAAAGCCAGAAAAGCCGTCAAGGATAAAATACACGCTTGCGCGTCCTTGACGGCTTTCCCTGTCTTTGCTGTCGGGCAGCCAAGAGAGCGCAATCGGATAAACCGCTTACGCTCTCTATCCATTATGGAATGTTACGCGATAGAGTATGCTTCTCGCTTGATTTAAGCGACATTACAGCGGAGATAAGGGCAGGGGTAAGGGTTTTATACTCCACCCCTTAAAAATGAGGTTCTACTGCGTAATATAACAAACAATATTTTTATATTGCCATTTCCGTTCCGTTCTTTTCCATTCCGATGGCTCTGCCGCTTTGCTTTGCCCCCAAAGGAGAGGGATTAGGGAAAGGATAGGAAGGGAATGGGTATTTGATTAAATCCGTATTTGATTTTTCTTTAGTTATTTATATCTTTATTTAATTGCGTTGGATTTTCCAACGTAGGCTTTTCCAACATAGGAAAATCCAAGATAGGTGGTCTATGCTTCTTCGGATAATTACCACAGGTTTGTTACGCAGTAGAAAGGCGTTTTTGAGGGAAAAGGTATAAAACCCTTGCCGCGCGGAAAACGTACCCGCAAAGCCGCTTGTATCAATGCTTTCTCAGCCCCTACTGCGTAACAAGGAGCATGAAAAAAGCGGGCAAGAAACGCTTTGTTTCTCACTCGCCTTTTTTTGCACCCTGTATGGCAGCTACCCTATTTCAGTTTGTTGGTGGATACTGTTTTATGAGTAGCTACCATTCGGAACGCCCTTTTCGTTGGTGGAGATAAGCGGGATCGAACCGCTGACCTCATGACTGCCAGCTGCGATCTGTTCATGATTTCTGGCGATTTTGAGTACAATGCGTCCGTTCCGTCAGCGAAAAGTGCGGGATTTCACAGCGATTTGCCCATTGCGTCCACCCGCTTCCGCACACACGT
>OMCF01000919.1_pt1 | contig 10845 bp, 8 predicted proteins | sample 1673791 | NCBI WGS metagenome assembly OMCF01 (sample SAMEA103958127, study PRJEB25191) | human gut metagenome | biome: human-associated habitat [ENVO:00009003]; feature: intestine environment [ENVO:2100002]; material: feces | place: Germany | collected 2013/2015
TTTATCCGTTTCTTGGATAAACACGCGGGCGTAGCATGAAAATGCGCTCAACTCAATCGCGCGGAAGGGTCAAGGGAGGAACTCCCTTGCGGAGTCCAGAGGCAGAGCCTCTGGTGGTTCCCCTCACAGCTCCCTTCGTCCCTCCATCGCCTTTGAGAGCGTCACTTCGTCGGCGTATTCAAGGTCGCTGCCGACGGGGACGCCGTGGGCAATGCGGGTGCACTTGATGCCCATGGGCTTAATGAGACGCGCAATGTAGGTTGCGGTTGCTTCACCCTCGATGTCGGGGTTCGTCGCCAGAATCACTTCGCTGACCGGTTCGGTCTGCAGGCGCGTCATCAGTTCCTTGATGTGAATGTCATCCGGCCCGATGCCGTCCATCGGCGACAGCGTGCCGTGCAGGACGTGGTACAGCCCGTGGTAATCGTGCATCCGCTCCATGGCGGCCACATCGCGCGGGTCGCGCACGACGCAGATTTGCCCGTTATGGCGGCTTTCATCCGCACACACGGCGCACTTTTCAGCGGAGGAAAAATTGCCGCACACGTCGCAGTAGCGAATCGCCTTGCGCCCCTGCCACAGCGCCGCCGCCAGCGCGTGAACGTCCTCCAGCGGCATCCCGACGATATGGTACGCCAGCCGTGCCGCCGTCTTGTGACCGATGCCGGGCAGCCGAGACAGCTCCGACACCATCCGCTCAATCGGTTCGATTTGTCCGGGCATCAGAACAGACCGCCCATGCCGCCCATGCCGGGCGCCATCTTGTTCATCGTCTCTTCGCGGTTTGCTTCACCCTTGCGCAGCGCTTCGTTCACCGCCGCCATCACAAGGTCCTGCAGCATTTCCACGTCGTCCGGGTCAACGACCTTGGGGTCAATCGTCAGGGACAGCAGCTCGCGCTTGCCGTTCACCTTCACGCTTACCACGCCGCCGCCGGACTGCGCTTCGTACTCCTGCGCATCCAGCTTTTCCTGCGCGTCCGTCATCGCCTGCTGCATCTTCTGCGCCTGACGCATGAGCTGCTGCATGTTCGCGCCGCCGCCGAAGCCAAAGTTCTGTCGTGCCATAAAAATCGTCCTCCTAATTATTCGTTTTCTGTCAGTTTCTCCGGGGAAATCCGCCGGATGGTCAGGTTGCCCGAAGCCGTCGTCACGCGGACAGACGGTGCGCCATTGACGATGGATACGCCGTCCGTCAGCAGCCGCCCGGACACCGAGCGAAGAATGGCGTCACACTGCGCGCCGGGAATCTCCAGACTGATGCCGCCTGCGACCGAGCCGCCCTTGAAGGTGGAGAACATCTCCGCAAAAGAGAGCATTGCGCCCCGGCTGACCGAGGACAGCGAGATGTTCAGAAACGCAAGGCGCTCCAGACAGAGCATCCCCGTCGTCGTGAACAGGCTGCAATCCTGACCGGAGAGGTCGCTGCCGGCAATGTCGCCGCTGCCGTTCTTGACCTTCAGGCTCAGGCTGCTCAAGTCGGAGAGCATCACGAAGCCGGAGAGCGACTCCACGGACAGGTCACTGACCTGCAAACCGCGGACATGCACGCTGCCGGACGTCGTGCGAATCTCGACCCGCCCCTTCCACGCGCGCGGAATGCGGATGGTCACTTGCAGCCAGCGGGCGCTGAGCGGCAAGGGCGAGAGTGCGGCGGCGGACTGCTCCAGCGTCAGCGTATCGCCGTTCTGGGCGAGCGAAACCGCCTTCATATCGTGGTCGTCACCGGATGCCATGACTTGGATTTCCTGCGTGTCATCGGCGTAGAGTTCCAGCAGGGCGCCGGTGAGGTGAATCACCAGCTGCGTAATGGTCAGCGAGGAAAAAGAGTTGCGCGAATTCATACGCGTTCACCTCCGTCATTCGTCCTCATCATATCACGTTTTGGCGCTTGTTGCAAGGGGAAAAGCCAACTATGAAGCAGTTGGATGCTTATGCGGATAGGCATAGTTGACTTCATTTCCATAGTGGTAACTTCCGCAAGTTCCAGAGGGCATAAAAACAGACGAAGTCTGCGATCGCCCTCTGGACTCCTTCGGGGTCGCCCTCCGGTTGTTACTTGATTTTTATTGGACGGTTTTTTAGTTACTGGCAGGGACGCTTCGCTGCCTGCGCCTTGTTGGCTGTTCCTTTTGAGTAGTTTTAACGAGAAACAGTTGGGGCGTTGCCCCAAGCCCCATAAGGGGCGCCGCCCCTTAACCCCGCAAGGGGCATTGCCCCTTGACCCTTTTTTCGGCGCCATGCGGGTGCTGTTATTCCAACAGCTCCGCCCCCGTCACCACGTCGTCCATCACCGCGATAACCAGCGGCATTCCGCGATCCTGCTTGCCTTGCAGGCGCACGTTGTCCCTTTCCACCAGCGTCGCGGGGGATTTCGCCTGCTGCACGCGAATCAGGTGGTCGTCCTTCTCCAACCGCACCACGCCCGCAAGCTGTTTGCCGTTGCTGCCATTCTTGTTGAAATAGAAGGACTTCACGCCCTTGCCGTTGCGGTTCTGCTTCTCAAAATCAACGGAGAGCAGGCGTTTGGCGTAGCCGCGGTCGGTCAGCAGCACGATTTGGTCGCTGTCTTGCAGCTGCCCGCACCAGATGACCTCGTCGCCGTCCTCCACCTGCATACAGCGTACCCCGGCGGCGACGCGCCCCTGCACCGGTACGCTGTCGAGCGAGAAGCGGATGCACAGGCCGCTGCGGGTGAACAACAGCAGGTCGTCGCGACTGGCGGCGGGGAGAACTGTCAGCAGACGGTCGCCGTCTTTCACGTTCACGGCGGCGAATTTCTTGCTGCGCACGTCGTAATCCGCGGCGGCGGTGCGTTTCACCATGCCCTGCCGGGTGATGAAGAGAATGTCCGGCAGATGCCCGATGTCCGCTATGCGGATGCACGTCATCCACAGCGCCTTCTCGTCGTCCTCCAGCCCGGCCAGCACGCCTGAAAGCAGCTGCCCGCGATCCTTGGGCTTGACTTCGTTCAGCGACGCAACGGGCAGGGGATAGCAGTTGCCGTGGTCGGTGAAGATGAGCAGCGTCTCGTCTGTTTTGGCCATGAACAGGAAGTCGGCGAACTCCTTGTCGTCCTCCGCGCGGGTTGGGAGCGGCGTTTTCTTGTAGAGCGCGGGATTCATGCGCTTCAACTGCCCCGCGCCCGTGAACGCCACGATGACTTCCTCCGGCGCGGCGGCTTCTTCCTCGACTTCCAGCGGGGATTCGTCCGCTTTTTCGATGGTTGTGCGGCGCTCGTCGGCGAATTCCTCGGCAATCTCCTGCAATTCCTTGCGGATGACCGCCAAGAGCTTTTTCTCGCTGTGCAGGATGCCCTCCAAGCGGTCGATGAGCTTCAGGATGTCCTCGTACTCCTTGCGCAGGGCGATGATTTCCAAATTCGTCAAGCGCTGCAGGCGCATGTCCAAGATTGCCTGTGCCTGCGCGTCGGAAAGCTCGAAGCGCTCCATCAGGCGGGCTTTCGCTTCTTTCGGGTTCTTCGAGGAGCGAATCAGCGCGATGACCTCATCGAGGTTGTCCACCGCAATCATCAGCCCCTGCAAAATGTGCGCGCGGGCTTTCGCCTGCTTCAGGTCGTACTCCGTGCGGCGGGTGATGACGTTTTTCTGATGGCGGATGAAGTGCCCCAGCATCGTTTTCAGCCCCATCTGCACGGGCTTGCCCTCGGCGATGGCGACCATGTTCACGCCGAAGGTGACCTGCAAGTCCGAATACTTGTAGAGCACTTTCAGCACCTTGTCCGGGTCGGCGTCCTTCTTCAGCTCGATGACGGCGCGCATTCCCTCGCGGTCGGATTCGTCGCGGATGTCGTAGATGTTTTGCAGCTGCCCCTTCTTTTCTTCCGACAGCTTCAAAATCTTCTCCAGCATCGCGGCTTTGTTGACCATGTAGGGGATTTCCGTGATGACAAGCAGCTTGCGCCCGTTCACGCCGTCCTCCACATGCACACGCGCGCGCAGGGACAGCTTCGAGCGTCCGGTCTCATAGCCTCTGCGGATTTCCTCGTTTTTCACCAGCACGCCGCCGGTGGGGAAGTCCGGGCCGGGGATGATTTTCATCAGCTCATCCAGCGGAATGTCCGGATTCTCCATCACAGCAATCGCCGCGCGGATGCTTTCGCCCAGATTGTGCGGGGGGATGTTCGTTGCAAGCCCTACCGCGATGCCGCTTGCGCCGTTGACGAGCAGATTCGGAAAGCGCGCGGGCAGCATGTCCGGCTCTTTGAGCGTGTCGTCGAAATTCAGGCGGAACGGCACAGTGTCCTTCTCAATGTCACGCAGCATTTCCAGCGCGAGGGGCGTCATGCGCGCCTCGGTGTAACGCATGGCGGCAGCGCTGTCGCCGTCAATGGAGCCGAAATTGCCGTGCCCATCGACCATCGGCCCGCGCATGGAGAAGTCCTGCGCCATGCGCACGAGCGCGTCGTACACGGAGGAATCGCCGTGCGGGTGATATTTGCCCAGGCAGTCGCCGACGATGCGGGCACACTTGCGGTGCGGCTTGTCGGGCGTCGTGCCGAGTTCCATCATGGTATAGAGAATGCGGCGCTGCACGGGTTTTAAGCCATCCTCGACGCGCGGCAGGGCGCGTTCCAGAATGACATGCTCCGCGTAGGGAATCATGGACTGGTGCATCACGTCCTCGACGGTCGTTTGCAGGATGCGCGACGGGTCGTCCTTGGGAATCGGGCGGTTATCGCTTGTTTTCTTTGCCATAACTTACTTTCCTTCCCCTCGCTGACCTTCCGGCAGCTCGAAATTATCCGGCTTGTTGAAGTCGGCGTTCTCGATGATGTAGTCGCGGCGCGGCTCGACCTTGTCGCCCATCAGGATGGTAATGCGGCGGTCAGCCAGCGCTGCGTCCTCAATCGTCACCTGCATCAGTTTGCGCTGGGAAGGATCCATCGTCGTTGCCCAGAGTTGTTCGGGGTTCATTTCGCCCAAGCCTTTGTAGCGCTGAAGCGTGTAGCCTTTGCCCGCTTCCTTGATGCACTTCGCCAGCTCCTTGTCGTCGTAGGCATAGAGGACTTTGCTGCCCTTTTGAACCTTGTACAGCGGCGGCATCCCAATATACACATGCCCCCCAGTGACAAGCTCTTTCATGTAACGGAAGAAGAAAGTGAGCAGAATGGCGCGGATGTGCGCGCCGTCCTGATCGGCATCGGAGAGGATGATGACTTTGTTGTATTTGAGGTTGGCGAGGTTGAAATTCTCGTCGATGGACGTGCCGAGCGCGGTAATCAGCGAGCGGAACTCCTCGTTGCTCAGCACCTGATCCAGCCGCTTCTTTTCGGCATTGAGGGGCTTGCCGCGCAGGGGGAGAATCGCCTGATAGCGGCTGTCGCGCCCCTGCTTGGCGCTGCCGCCTGCGGAATCGCCCTCGACGATGAACAGCTCATTGTCCTCCGCCTTTTTGCCGCGGCAGGCGCTGAGTTTGCCGACCAGCGGCGCGGCGTCAAGCTGATTTGCTTTGCGGGCGTTGTCACGGGTCTTGCGCGCGGCTTCACGCACCTGCGCGGCGCGAATCGCCTTCTGCACAATCTGCTGGGCAATCTCCTGATTCTTGAGGTTCTCCAGCCAGTCCGTCAGCTGCTGGGTGATGATGCCCTCCACCGCGGGGCGCACTTCGCTGTTGCCCAGCCGCCCCTTCGTCTGCCCCTCGAACTGCGGATTCTTGACCATCGTCGTCAGCACGCAGCTCAAGCCTTCGCGGAAGTCCTCGCCCGTCAGGTTGCTGTCCTTTTCTTTCAGGAAGCCGTTGCGGCGGGCGTAGTCGTTGAACATCTTCGTGAATGCCGCCTTGAAGCCCGTTTCGTGCGTTCCGCCTTCGCCCGTGGGGATGTTGTTGACATAGGAAAAAAGGCTCTCGGTATAGCCGTCGGTGTACTGGATGGCGACGCGGCAGATGACGGAATCCTTCTGCCCTTCGAGGTAAATCGGCTGATCGTGCAGGACGGTTTTGCCGTCGTTCAAATACCGCACATAGTCGATGATGCCGCCCTCGTAGTGGAAGGTCGTTTCGCGGCGGGCGGGGTCGCTCACACGCTCGTCGAGAAAGACGATTTTCAAGCCCCGGTTCAGGTATGCCAATTCCTGCAGGCGGCGGAACACCGCGTCGTAATTGAAGCGCACGTCCTCGAAAATCGCGTCATCGGGAAGAAAACGCACGAGTGTGCCCTTCTTGCGTGTGTTGCCGACTTTTGCCAAGGGCGCGTCCGGCTTGCCCGCGATGACCTTGCCTTTCTTCTCGTCGAACTGGCTTGTGAAGCGCATGGCATAATGGCTGAAATCGCGGTAGATGTCCACGGTCAGCCACTTGCTCAGCGCGTTGACGACCGACGCGCCCACGCCGTGCAGACCGCCGGAATAGCTGTAATTCTCGTTGTTGAACTTGCCGCCCGCGTGCAGCACGGTGAAAATGACCTCCGCGCCGCTGACGTGCATGGTCGGGTGCTCATCCACGGGCATACCGCGCCCGTTGTCGTACACCGATGCGGAGCCGTCCGTGTGCAGCGTCACGCGCACCTCATCCGCAAAGCCGTTCGACGCCTCGTCAATCGCGTTATCCACAATCTCCCAGAGCAGGTGATGCAGACCGCGCGTCGAGGTGGTGCCGATATACATGCCCGGTCGCATCCGAACCGCTTCCAGCCCTTCCAGCACCTGAATATTGCCTGCATCATAGTGATTTGCTTGATTTGCCATGAAAAAACTCCTCTTATAATGAAGGAAGTATATCAAAATCGCAACGGTGACAAAGCACCAATTTTCATTATATCACAATTCCGCCGATTCATCAAGGCGAACAGCAAAATGACGCTCGGACAGTTCGGCAGAGGGAAATCGGCACAAAAAGGCGCTGTACGCTCAACAAAAACGTAACATTTTATCAAATATCGGAAACATGTTCATGGGAAAACAAAAAAAGATATTGAAAACGGGCAGATAATTGCCGAATCAAACAGGGGAAAATCCGCGAAAACGCCGCAGAATTTACAATTCACAGGGAAAAAGCCTCTTGACAATGAAACAATTTTGTAATAAAATCAGGCTGTACGGAAAGGAGTGATTTCCCCATGATGAATTCCGGTCTGCGGCGGCTTCTGTCCGGCGCGGTGGCGCTGATGCTGCTGGGCTGTTCCTCCGCCTTGGCGGATACGGCGACGGTCACTGCGCGCAAACTCATTCTGCGCGAAAAAGCATCCTCGACCAGCGATGCCCTGCAAACCCTGCCCAAAGGCACGAAGCTGGAGGTTCTCGGCAAAAGCGGCAGCTGGTATAAAGTGACTTACGGGAAATACACCGGCTATGTCTATAAAACGTATGTCAGCGTGACCAAGACGGCCAGCAGTTCCAGTTCTTCCAGCAGCGCGACGCGGCTGGAAAAGGGGAGCACTGGCAGCGACGTCAAGGATTTGCAGACAAAGCTGAAAAAACTCGGCTATTATGATGCTTATGTCGATGGCGATTATGGCGACACGACCGTCGCGGCGGTCAAGGCGTTCCAGAAGAAGTATAACCTGACGGCGGATGGCATTGCAGGCAAAGAGACGCTCAAAAAGCTCGACAGCGTCTACGAGAACGCGAACAGCGCCAAGGACGATGATTCGCTCCGCATGGGCGACAGCGGCAGCGCCGTCAAGGACTTGCAGACGAAGCTGAAGAAGCTGGGCTATTACGACGGCACGGTGGACAGCACGTTTGGTTCGGGCACATACGCGGCGGTCAAGGCGTTTCAGAAGAAGTATAACCTGACGGCGGACGGCGTGGCGGGCAGCGAAACGCTCAAAAAGCTCGACAGCGCGTACAAGAACGCGGACAGCGACAAGGACGACGGCTCGCTCCGCAAAGGCGCAACCGGCAGCGCGGTCAAGGATTTGCAGACGAAGCTGAAAAAGCTCGGCTTCTACAATGCGTCCATTGACGGCGATTATGGCGATACGACGGTTGCGGCGGTCAAGGCGTTCCAGAAGAAGTATAACCTGACGGCGGATGGCGTGGCGGGCAGCGAAACGCTCAAAAAGCTCGACAGCGCGTACAAAAACGCGGACAGCAATACCAGCACCGATGACGATTCGCTCCGCAAGGGCGCAACCGGCACGGCAGTCAAGACGCTGCAGACCAACCTGAAGAAGCTGGGCTTCTACACGGCGTATGTCGACGGTTCGTTCGGCTCGACGACCGAGAGCGCCGTCAAGGCATTCCAGAGAAAATACGGTCTGACGGCGGACGGCGTGGCAGGCAGCGCGACGCTCAAGAAGATTGAATCCGCCGTGGCGAGCGCCAGCAGCGGCAAGATTACCACCGAACGCCTCGACTGGTTCAATGGCGGCAAGTACGTCATCCCGAACGGCGCTGTATTCCAGATTAAGGACGTCAGCACGGGGCTGATTTTCTCCGCGCGCCGGCAGAGCGGCGGCAACCATATGGACGCCGAGCCGCTGACGGCGGAAGATACCGCGATTCTCAAGAAAATCAACGGCGGCACGTTCAGCTGGCGCCGCCGCGCAGTGCTGGTGAAGTACAACGGGCATGTGTATGCCGCGTCGATTTACTCCGAACCCCACGGCACAAACACAATTCTGGACAACAACTTCGATGGGCAGTTCTGCCTGCACTTCTACGGCAGCAAGACCCACGGTACAGACCGCGTGGATGCAGATCACCAGAAGTGCGTGGAACAGGCCATGAAGGCGACTTGGTAAAAATCCCAGTCAAAGGGCAAAGCAATGGGCACTGCTGCAGCGCGGCAGTGCCTTTTTGCGCACATCCGAAATCATCCGCCGATGCCCTATTGACAAATCGCCCAAAATCCATACAATAAAATTGCGGCTGAAATCATTCATTTTTCATTCATTCCGATGGACAGCCGAGGACAAGAGAGAGAGGAAAGTACCATGTTCGGATTCCGACCCGACGGACGGCGCGTGTCGTCCATTGACCCCATCGTCGGCATTACGCCGTACCTGATGCCCATGCGCTGCGACGCGCAGGTTTTCCTGCAGCACCGCGTGGACTATGAGCTGCTGACGCGCTACATTGCGGCGCAGGCGGCGAAGGGCGAGAAAATCACGTTCATGCAGATTATTACCGCCGCGTTCGTCCGCACTGTGTCCCAGCACCCGGAAATCAACCGCTTCATCCTCAATAAGCAGTTCTTCGCGCGGAACATGTGCGCCGTGTCCTTCACGATGCTCAAGAACCCGCAGAACGCCGAAATGGGCGAGACCGCGGTGAAGGTGAAGTACGACCTGACCGACACCATCTACGATGTGCGCGACCGCATGGAAAAGGTCATCAACGCTAACCGCGGCGAGGACAAGAAGAATTTCGCGGATAAGCTGGCGAAAGCGGTACTGGTCGTGCCGGGTCTGGCAACGGGCATCGTCGCGCTGGTTCGCCTGCTTGATCGCTACGGGCTCTGCCCCGGCGCACTGCTGGACGAACTGCCCTTCCATACCAGCATGTATATCACCAACAACGCTTCCATCGGCCTGCATCACGTCAACCACCACATCTACAACTTCGGTTCGGTTACGCTGTTCTTCGGCATGGGTACCGTGGAGAAGGTTGCCGTGGTGGAGAAGGGCGAGGCGCGCATGAAGCGCTTCCTGCCCATCGGCATCACGGCGGATGAGCGCGTCTGCTCCGGCGCGCACTACGCGGCGTTCTTCGGCACGATGTCGTATCTGCTCAATCATCCAGAAGAACTGGAGAAGCCGCCGGAATCCGTCCGTTTTGACGAAAAGTGCGAATACCACGTCCCGAAAGTTGGCGAGCAGCCGGCGAAGAAGCAGAAAAAGCAGCAGAAAGCCACGGTTCAGGCGTAAATCAGCAGGAAAAAACGCATGATACGTCGAAATCCTCCGTTGCAGCGCATTCCTTGAAACGGGAGTGCAGAAGAACGGAGGATTTTTTTCATGCAGAATGTAGGAATTGTCGGCTTGGGACTGATTGGCGGATCACTCGCGAAAACCATCAAGCTCCACACACCGTACACGGTTTATGGCACGGACAAGAATGCGGACACGATGCGCCGCGCGTTCCTGATGGAGGCGATTGACGGCAAACTGACGGCGGAGACGCTGCCACAGTGCGATGTTGTGCTGATCTGCCTGTACCCGCAGGGGATTATTGACTATGTGACCGCGCACGCGGCGGACTTTAACCCCGACAGCCTTGTGATTGACTGCGGTGGCGTGAAGCAGGTGATTTGCGACGCACTGTTTCCCGTATCACAGCGGTATGCGTGGCATTTCATCGGCGGACACCCGATGGCAGGGCGCGAGTACAGCGGCTTCAAGTACGCCCGCGATGATCTGTTCGACCATGCGTCGATGATTCTGTGCGGTCACGGCGACGACGACCCGGCGGTTTTGCAGCGCGCCCGCGACTTTTTCATGAAACTGGGCTTCCTGCGTGTGCAGTTCACGACGCCGAAGACGCATGACGAGATGATTGCGTATACGTCGCAGCTGGCGCATGTCGTGTCGAGCGCGTATGTGAAGTGCCCGCTGGCGGATAAGCACCGCGGGTTCTCGGCAGGGAGCTTCGCGGATATGACCCGCGTGGCAAGGCTGAATGAGGATATGTGGACGGAGCTGTTCTTTGATAATCGAGAGGCGCTTCTGCCGGTGGTGGAGGACTTGGTGCAGCGGGTGACGGAATATCGGGACGCGCTGCGGGATGAGGATAGGGAAGGAATGAGAAAATTATTGCGTGAGGGACGCGAGACGAAGGAACGCCTGACGGATTAACACGCGGGTAAAGTATGGAAGAGCGCTCAACCCAATCGCGCGAAGGGGTCAAGGGGGGACTTCGTCCCTTTTCGTCTGCCCCTTGCA
>OMCF01000931.1_pt1 | contig 10723 bp, 9 predicted proteins | sample 1673791 | NCBI WGS metagenome assembly OMCF01 (sample SAMEA103958127, study PRJEB25191) | human gut metagenome | biome: human-associated habitat [ENVO:00009003]; feature: intestine environment [ENVO:2100002]; material: feces | place: Germany | collected 2013/2015
ACCGGTGGCGGTTCGGGCGGCTTCAACACAATGCAGAGCGTCGTCTCAGTGGTCAAAGACGAGACAATGACAGGCGACAGCGGACACATGCCGCTGATGATCTACAACATGTTTGGCTATGACGGACAAGTAAAGCCAGTGCAAAGCTCGTTGAAGAAAGGCGAGCAGCTTGACGTCAATGTCAAGTGTATAGCAAACATGTCTACAGTCCACGACTTTAATGGCGGCATTTCGGTGGCCATCTACGACGAGGACTTCAATTGCGTGGCATTCTCGACAATCAAGAATGCCGAGATTCCGGCAGGCAACATGATCAGCTCCAACCTGATGTATTCGTTTGACGAACAGTTGAACAACCTTCCTGACGGCAAATACACGATATGGGCAGTGTCGCGCGAGGCGGACAGATTAAACGATTGGATTCGCATGTACTACGACGATGCGACGATAATGAACGTGAAAGGCAACAACATCACTTTCGGCGAGTCGGTCGACCTTGCGCTCGCCGCACCAATAACAGCCGACAAAAATCCTATCAACCCGGGTGACAAAGTGAAGTTCTCGGTTTCCATCAGCAACAAGACCAAAGTGAACGTGAAAGGCAATCTTCTTTGCGAGTTGTGCGACGTGGAAACCGGCACGGTGCTTACGACAACAAAACCGGCGGTGTCGCTTGGCGACAAAGACAAAGTCGACCTTATCGTGACAATGACAATGATGAAAGCCTCGGTTAAGCAGGGGCGTAAATACTCGTTCAACGTGGTAAGCTTCAACAACGGCTCCACCGACTTCGCGATAGCCGACGCACAGCCGTTTGAGTTTGTGGCAGGCGAGGCAGGCGTCGACAATGTCGAGACATCGGCAGCCGTAAGCGTCTATCCGAACCCGACCGAGGGATTTGTCAACGTAAACGCAGCCGACGAAGTAATCTCGGTAGAGGCGTATGCAGCCGACGGACGTCTTGCCGCTCGTTCGGAAGGCGAGTCGGGAATCGACCTGAGCCAATGCGCACCGGGCATCTATATGCTCAAAGTGGCTACAGCGGCAGGCACAACGGTGAGCCGCGTGGTGAAGAAGTAGCATAGACACATATACGATAATATTCAGCCCCCGAAGCACGGATGCTCCGGGGGCTGATTCTTAAAAATAGATGGATGAATAATTGTCTATTCCATAAATCCCGACGACAGCCAGTTGAACGCGCGTTCCTTGATGGAATCAGACTCGCTGAGCAGTTGCACAAACTTCTTGGCACTGCTTTTCTGGTATGAATCCTTCAGCACGTGTATGCAACCCTCCATCTCGTAGGTGTTGCCCGGCACGTCGAGTCTCACCGCATGGATTCCCTCCACGCCGTAGATTGTGGCTTCCGACACGATTGTCACCAAATTGCTCTCCCTCACCAGCTTCAGCAGGATGTTGACCTCGTTCAGCTCAATGCGAGTGTTGAAGCGGTATGCCTTGCCTTCCACCATTGAGTCGAAGGCATTTCGCGCCTGCAAGCCCTTGCTCGGCAGAGCGAAATCGTAGCCCTGCAGTTCATCGAGCGTCACCTTCTGCCTCTTTGCCAGCGGATGGCTCTCCGACACGATTGCCACCAAATGGTTGTCGAAAAGGATGTGTGACGATATGCGCGCATATTGCGCCGTCCCCGTAGGCTTGAAAGCCAGCACAAAGTCGAGGTCGCGCTTGTCGAGCATCGCCATCAGTTCCTCCATCGTCTTGTAGAAGATGTTGAGTTTCACGTTCGGGTACAGCTTCATAAACGACAGCAGCGTTTCGGTGAGGATAGGCGAGAACGTGTATGTCACGCCGATGTTTAGCGAACCGGTGACCACATTCTTTATATCGCGGATATGCTCCACGCAGCTGTCGGCGGTGTGGAGCGTCTTTCGCGCATACGGCAGCAGTTCCTCACCGCTTTCGGTCAGCACTACCCCGTGGGTGTTTCGCTCGAACAGTTGCGTTCCGAGTTCCGCCTCAAGTTGCTTTATCTGTTGAGAAAGCGTACTTTGCGTGATGTAAAGGTTGCGCGCTGCCTCAGAAAAGTTGAGCAGTTCGGCAGTTTTGACGAAATATTTCAGTTGTCTTAATTCCATAGGGCAAAGATAGTGCAAATCGAGTGCAGAACATTCAAACTTGTTTGAAAATGTTATGCCGAGATGCAGCCGATATTATATAAACGAGATTGATTGAATCGAAATTATTTTGTCGCGCTGAATGAAAATCTCTTCATCGCCAGCATCGGCAGAATCTGCCCGATCACCATTCCTCCGACCACACACACCGTCACCAGACCGTTGAACTCAAGCAGATATGCATAATGGTTGAACGCCTGCTCGTCGAGCGTGTTTGTCATGCACAGAAACATAGCCTGAAACGTGCGGTAGGCATACATACCCGGAATCATCGGCAGCAGCGACGGAAACGAAAACGTCTCGGGCGGACACTTGGCGTAGTGCGACAGATAGACGGCAAGAGCGCCGATAAGCAGAGCCGCAATGATGCTTGCCGGAATAATCTGCCATCCGGCAAGATTCATGAGACAAAAGCGCGTGGCGTGGCCCACGGCGGCTATCAGCGCACAATATTTAAAAGCCGACCGTGGTGGATTGCTGATGCTTGCGAAGCCAATCGCCGCCACCGCTGCAAAAAAAGCGTCTTGAAGAATTGCTAAAAAAATCTCCATTGGAAACAAAAGTAGTCTAAAACAATCTAATATTCATTATTAAGAATCCGCCAGTCAGGCCGATTGCGATACACACGGTCAGGATTACGGCGTTCACAAATCGCGCAAACGCGCAAAGATGGTGGTTGTCGATCATGTCGCTCACCGAGTTGATGTATGGGATTCCCGGAATCAGGTAGAGCACGCTTGCTCCGAGAGCCAGCTCGGGCGTTGAGCCTATGCCGAACACGTAGCCAGCCGTGCCTATCACGGCAGACACAAACGAGCAGCAGATAAACACGATTCTCATGTCGGCATGCGCGTCAAGCATAATGATTTTCAGATAATATCCCACCAGCGTTGCGAGAGCCACTATGCCCATTGACTGGAAGTCGCCACCGAAATGTCGGCAGAATGAAGCGTTGGCAAACATCACCAGAATCATCACCAGCCATTTGTTGACGGGGCGTGTTGTGTCGAGAATCTTTTGGTATGCCTTGCGGGCGTCGTCGAAAGATGGCAGAGAGTTTTCCACCACAAGCCAGCTCAAGTTGCTCAGTTTGGTGTTGATGGCAAAGCTTATGGGCTTGTGTGGCACGCTGACCGTCTGCTTGTAGGAATGCTCTCTATCGGCGTCCCAGACGCACATGTCGACTGTGTTTGGCAGGATTATCATCTGCGCCGACACATTCCATTTCGCCGCCATTCGCGCCACGTTGCGCTGTGTGCGCATACTTGTGGCGCCGCAGGCCAGCAAGTTTGCCGCATAGTCGGCAAAGAAAAGACATACGCTTTTCAGATGTTCGTGCAATGCGTCTGAATCAGTCTTCGTCATCTTCGATGTCGTTGTCATGGTAGTAAATTTCATCATGGTCCATGCCAAACACATGGTTGTTGCCCGTGGCGCGGTTGAATTTGTAGATGGCGTGGAAGGCGAAAGCCAGAATGATTGCGCCCACGATGGCAATCCAAAGAAATGTTGTTGTTACTTGCATAGTCGTTGTTCTTATAGTCGCTGTATCATTTTTTTTCGATTGCAAAATTACTGCCTGTGCAATCCTTCGTAAAGCGTTGGTCGAGGATTCTAACGATAATGGTTATCGCAAATTCTTATATAACAGGAGCCGTTGCAATCGTAAAAAACGATTGCAACGGCTCGAAAATGTAAGCTTTTGGTAAGTTATACGGCTAAGATGTCGCCCGAGTGGATATACCATACATAGCCTGACACACAGTCGGGTCGGCATCCCAGCGCGTCGCAGACCGCCCTTTTGTAGCCAGCCACCTGGCGCTTGTATTTGGTATCGTTGTCATCACTACGGTCGCCAAACTTGTAATCGACAATAATGATTTCGCCGTTCGGTTTCATCACTACTCGGTCGGGGCGTTTCTGCCCATTTCCGCCAATGGTTACCGACCGTTCGAGCATCAGGCGGTTGTCGTTGGCAAACCAGTCAGCCACCCGCGGGTCGGCGAGCCGCTTGCTGAGCAGAGCCAGATACTCATCGTGCTCCTCTTCAGTTATCATGCCACGGTGCAATGCGCGGCCGAATGCCTTTTTGAGATTTTTTGGTGTGCGCACCCTCTCCATCACTTTGTGGAGCATCTCGCCAACCCATCGTGTCGTGCCGCGCACGTCGATGATGATGTCGGGCGACGTCAGTTTCCACCTGTCCACGTCGGAAACCACAGAGTATGGAGGCATTATCCGGCTCTCCACATTGTCGGGAAGCGCGTTGTCGTCGCTGTTGAGGGCAGGGATGTCGCTGCGCAGCATTGGTTTGCCGAGCTCGTAAACCACATCAGGGTCGCAATTCTCGGTCGGCGTCGGCGCAATGTCGTTGTTGTCGTTGCGGCACGTTTCCAGAAATTGCGACAGCTGCAAGCCCAATTCTTTATTGTTTTCGGTATATATAATAAGTTCGTATTGCGCGCGCGTGCAAGCCACATACGTTTTGTTGAGGGAGTCCATTATGTTGCTGCGCGCAATTTTTTTGAATTCGTTGTCGAATAAGGTACTTTTATTGTCGCGTTTCACGGGCACGATAGGCGGAATCGCCACGCCTTTCGGCAGTTTTTCCTTGAATCCGGCGGTCTCAATCCATTCAATTGACGATTGGTCGAAATTCCAGTCGAACATTGGAATCAGCACACAAGGGAATTGCAGACCTTTGGATTTGTGGATTGTGATTACGCGGATGGCATCGATGTTGTCGGGCGAGGAAATCGACAAGCCCGGACCAACCTTGTCCCACCATTTCAGAAAATGATGGATGTTTGACCCGTAGCGGCTCATAAAGTCGACCACGCTGTCGAGGAAGGCAAGCAGATACGGAGTGTTTTCCTCAGTCATCTGTTTCGACAGCTGGCTTTTGATGATTTGTTCGACTACACTGTCGAGACACGCCGATTTCGACGTTTCGTATAAGCGGTCGATATAGTCGGCTATATCCTCGTCTTTGCTGACGATAGCGTCTTCAAAAGCCTCTGAAGTGTCCATACCCTCGCTGCGGTTTGCCTCGAATCGTCTCAACACCATGGGCATCTCGCGTCCGTCCTCGTTGTGCGCCTCGCACCGGTCGAGCATCTTCAGGATGTTGACCACAATTCTCACCGCCGGCGACGAGATGACAAGCAGCGACTCTTCCGACACCACTTTCATCTGTTTGTCGGGATTCTCGATGTTCCATTTCATGATGCGGCTGATGGCAAGCTGACCCTCACGGTTGGTGTTTGACAGCACGGCGATGTCTTTCTGCTTGAAGCCGCGGGCGAGCAGTGATTGCAGGTCGACAATCATCTTTTCTATAGCCCACTCTTTGAAATTCAAATCATTGTCGTTGCTGTTATCGTCGTTTTTAATTTCACAGTCATTGCTGCCGTCGGTGTCCTTTTTCTTGTCGGGAATCTCCCTCCTTGCCACAACGACATGTCCGGGCAGCTTCTCGTTTTTAGGCGACACTTCCTGCTCCACGTCGGCGTAGAACTCATCCATGTTGAGAGCCATCGACAGGAATCGGAAAAACGCGTTGTTCCAAAGGACTATGTTGCGCGCGCTACGCCAATTGATGCTGCGTCCCTCGTTGTATTTAATGCTGTCGTTGCTGAAGTCGACCTTCAGCTGCGAGTGGAGCAGTTGCGGGTCGGAGTTGCGGAAGCGGTATATGCTTTGCTTCACATCTCCGATAATCAGACTGTCGTGGCCGTTTGCCAGACCGTTTCTGACAAGCGGCAGCAAATTTTCCCACTGCATCCTCGACGTGTCCTGAAACTCGTCGAGCAGGAAATTGTGCAGATACATGCCGATGCGCTCATAGATGAAAGGCGTTTCACACCCATCGATGATACGCTTCACGATGTCGTTTGTGCCGGAGAGCAATATTGTGTTGTTCTCGTTGGTGAAATCCTGCATGCTGGCGTTGATGTCGCCAAGCAGACCGAGCTGGTAGGTGAGGTCAAGAATCTTTTTGTACGAGGCATACACCGTGTTGTTATCCAGTATTTTGGTCAAGCAGTCGCAAATGGCGATGTCGTTTACTTTTGCGCTCTTTTTGTTGACGAAAGATTGATCGGCGATTTTTTTTTCGACTTTTTTGTCTAAATCTTTTATCAGGAACGGATTGGCGGAGTTGTTCAGGGCATCAAGGAAATTGGTGAAGTTTTTGTTGGCTTTTATGCCTTGACCTTCCAGCATTTTGAAAATCTCATCCACGCATTCCTTTACTTCTGAAATCAGATTGGTGATGCCGCTGTTCAGCGCCACGTTGAACGCCTGGATGTTTTTCGGGTCGGCGAGAAAGTCAAACAGCTGCTTGCTGTTTTTTTTCACCACCTCATTTGTCAGCACCTTTGCAAAATTATACAGCGAATTGTCGACCGTTTTCTTGCTCTTGGGTTTATAGAACACGTCCCACGAACTGCCGTTCTTTATGGAATCCTGCACAAACATCCACAGCCAATGGCTGAGGCTCTTGTTTTTTTTGCCTGATTCGTCGTGCAATCTCGTTTTCAGGTTGTTCACGCCAAGCTCCACAACATATTCGTCGTTGAGTTCCACTCCGTAGTTGCTCGACAGATTGACCTCGTAGGCAAACGTGCGCAGAATCTTCTGGAAAAAAGTGTCGATTGTGCACACATTGAAATTGGTGTAATCTTCAAGCATCTGGCGTTCGGCAATTCCCGCACTCTTGCTGATGTCATCCTTCGATGCTCCTAACATCGTGGTCAAATCGGTGATGTAAGGGCTTTCGTCGGGATTTGACGCAAGCACATCGAGCGTTTCGACAATGCGGCTCTTCATCTCCTCCGTCGCTTTGTTTGTAAACGTGATGGCGAGGATGTAGCGGTGGTTGTCGTTGGGATGCTTGTCGAGGATGTAGTTTCCGCCCTCGGTCTTCTTGCCGAGCAGCATTATCAGATACTCCTTTACGAGAGTGTATGTCTTGCCGGAGCCAGCCGATGCTTTGTTGATTAGAATCATAATTCAGGAGTTTGCGGTTAGATTATTTTGGCGTCTGATTGATGTTGGAGTTTGAACAATTCTTTTTGATGTATGATTTCTTTGCGCAGTTGTTCCTCTGTGGGCATATAGAGCTTGTATTTAGTGGCAAATAATTGTTGATTTCCATTCAAAATAGAATATTTGGCAATGTCAGAATCGGTCTCGGAGCAAAGTACAACACCGATGGTCGGGTTGTCGCCAGAAGTCCGCTTTAGCTCATCGTACATTTTTACATACATATCCATCTGCCTCACATCTTGATGAGTGATTTTGCCAATTTTCAAATCAATTAGCACATAGCATTTCAATATGACGTTATAAAAAACGAGGTCAATGAAATAATCTTCAGCATCAGTGCGGATGTGTTGTTGTCGACCCATAAATGCAAAACCTTTTCCCAATTCCATAAGAAATTCTTTTAAATGGGTAATAATACTTGATTCCAGACTTTTTTCATTGATGGATTCATCTTGCTTGAATCCGAGGAATTCAGCGATAAATGGGCTTTTGAGTATTTCACAGGCTTGTGGTGAGTCGGTAATGTTTGACGTCGTTGCTTCGGGTGTTTGGAAATGCCGTTCATAGTATTGGGTAGATATGTTGCGGTTTAATGTGCGGACACTCCACATCTGCGATGCGGCATTTTCCAAATACCATCGTCTTGCCGTCACATCATCCACTCTTAGTGCGGTGATGATGTGTGACCATCTTAGATTTTGCAAACGCGTTTGCAAAATCTTCAAGTCGGGGAATGAAAGGTAGAATTTTCTAAAGTATGCAAGGTATCGTTTGCTGAATCCTGATCCAAACTCATTTGACAATTCATAGGCAAGGGCCTCAATGAGGCGTTTGCCGTAGTCTGCGCGACTTTTGCCCTGTTGCTCCTCCTCGACAATTCTTTTGCCGATATTCCAATATGTGGCAATCATCACGGAGTTGACGGATGATATAGCCGTGTTTTTTCCTTTGTATATAATGTCTCTAATATCAGCAACAAAGGCTGAGAAACTAATGCTTACAGAGTCGTTCATAATTCAGGAGCTTGCGGTTAGATGATTTTGGCGTTGTAGCCTTCGGCAGAGAGCAGGTCTTTGACACGCTGCCTGAAGTCGCCCTGTATCAGGATCTCGCCCCCGCGGGCAGAGCCTCCCACGCCGCATTTTGTCTTTAGCGAGCGCGCCAAATCCTTGAGGTCGTCGTCCGACCCCACAAAGCCGGTGACCAGCGTCACCTCCTTACCCTTGCGGTTGCGCTTGTCGAGCATTATGCGCAACTTCTGTTTCGAAGGCGGCAGAGTCTCTTCTTCCTCCACGTCGTCGGTTTCGTACTGCATATCGGGATTTGTCGAATAGACAATGTTCAGACGTTGTTTCCAGTCGTTATCTTTCATAATCGTAGCCTTAGTCAATAGATAGGCTTCAAAATTAGCGATTTTTCGCGGCGTTTGCAATAACGGCGGCTATTTTGCGTTTATTCGGTATATGAAAATGCTGAGATTGTTAATAATGACTGCTGTCTTGTTTGTCTCCGTGCCCGTTCTGCGGGCGCAGGACAACGACAAGATACTCAACCGTCCGTATGCCGATATGAAACGTCTGCATTACGGATTCTCTGTGGGTTTCCACAATCAAAGTCTTGGCATGACGCGCAACGGTTTTGTCACCGAGAGCGGAGAGACGTGGTATCCGGAAGTGGCTGAGCTTGCTCCGGGCTTTTGCGTCAACATCATGGGTGACTTGCGGCTTGCCGAGCATTTCAATCTCAGACTGTCGCCGGGAATGTATTTCGGAAGCAAGACCGTGACATTCCGCGAGTCAAGCACCGGCGAGCTTGAGAAGCAGAATCTGAAAAACAGCAGCGTCGTGGTGCCGGTCGATGTGAAAATGTCGGCCAAACGCTATCACAATCTGCGCCCTTACGTCACGGCTGGCGCAATGGCGGCTTTCGACGTGTCGAAGCGCAAGGACGGCGAGCTGCTGCAGCTGAGCAACACCGACGTTTATCTTACCCTCGGTTTCGGACTCGACGTGTATGTGCCGTTTTTCAAGTTCGTGCCGGAGGTTAAGTTCTGTTTCGGGCTTAAAAATATACTGAAAAAAGACCGCCCCGACCTTGTCGACGACATCGACAAGCAGAAATTCACCAAGTCGCTCGACAAAGTGACATCAAACATGGTGGTGTTTACGTTCTATTTTGAATGACAGAAAATTGAAGAAACTTGACAATACATATCGCCGACTGCTGGCAACGCTCGCCGCGCTGCTGACCGTCTTGTCGGTGTCGGCGCAGTTCGACACGCAGTTGTCGCAGTATTGGGCAATGCCGGCATACTACAACCCTGCCGCCACAGGCACGACCGACTATCTGCACATCGGCGGCGGAACGCGTCTGCAATGGATAGGCATCCCCAAAGCTCCAAAGGCATTTCTTGCAGGCGCCGATATGCCCGTGAAGCTTTTCGGCAAGCGCATCGGCGTGGGCGTGATGGTGCAGCAGGAAAGTCTTGGCTTGTTCAGCAACCTGAACGCCGGCGCGCAGGCAAGTTACAAGATGAAACTTTTCAAAGGCACGCTGAGCATCGGCGTGCAGCTCGGCCTTTTCGACCAGGGATTCAAAGGCTCTGAGGTGTATATCCCCGACGGTGACGACTACCATGAGAAAAACGACAACGCAATCCCCACCAACGACCTTCACGGCACGGCATTCGACTTGAATTTCGGAGTTTGGTACACCCATAAAATCCTGTGGGCTGGACTGTCGATGACCCACATCACACAACCGACCGTGAAACTCAACACCCAGGAGGGCAGCGACGATTCAGGCTATGAGTCGCAGGCGGGAAGAATGCTTTATTTCATGGCTGGCAGCAATATTCCGATAAAAAATACGTTATTTGAAATACAACCGTCCTTGTTGCTCCGTTCCGACATCAAGAGTATGGTGCAGGCGGAAGTGACGGCGCGCGTGCGCTACAACAGGTTCCTTTCGGGAGGCGTGGCTTATCGCTACAACGACGCCGTCTCGCTGCAACTGGGCGCAGAGTATAAGAACTTTTTCGTTGGCTACAGCTACGACTATCCGCTTTCGGCAATCTCGAAGGCAAGCAGCGGAAGCCACGAAATCCTTGTGGGATACAACATGAAGCTGAATCTTGCGGGGAAAAATAAAAACAAGCATAAGAGCATTCGCATAATGTAAGAATATGAAGAAAACAGCAACTTATATCGCATTGGCGGCGTTGGCAACTTCTTGCGCATTCTCTCCGAAAGCGTCGATGGGCGGCGACGGAGGCGAGGTGACGGGAGTCAGAGGTTCGGCTCTGGGCGAACCGACGCCTTACGGCATGGTGCTTATCGAACGCGGGTCGATGCAGCTCGGCCCGAATGCCGATGACAGCACGTGGAACATCAAGGCGCAGGCTAACGGCGCTTCGGTGGAGTCCTTCTGGATGGACGAGACGGAGGTGTCAAATGCCAAATACCGGCAGTTTGTCTACTGGGTGCGCGACTCAATTATCCGCGAGCGTCTTGCCGACCCTGCATACGGTGGCGACG
>OMCF01000938.1_pt1 | contig 10685 bp, 9 predicted proteins | sample 1673791 | NCBI WGS metagenome assembly OMCF01 (sample SAMEA103958127, study PRJEB25191) | human gut metagenome | biome: human-associated habitat [ENVO:00009003]; feature: intestine environment [ENVO:2100002]; material: feces | place: Germany | collected 2013/2015
GATGGGCGCCGTAGGCCTGTGGCAGTTCATGCCCTCGACGGGCAAAAGCTACGGACTGGAAGTCAACTCGCTGGTCGACGAACGCCGCGACCCTGTCCGTTCGACACAGGCCGCCTGCCGCTACCTGAAAGACCTCTATGCCATCTATAACGACTGGTCGCTGGCCATCGCCGCCTACAACTGCGGCCCGGGCAACGTAAACAAAGCCCTGGCCCGCGCCGGCGGAGGGACGACCTTCTGGGACATCTACGAATACCTGCCCCGCGAAACTCGCGGGTATGTACCGGCCTTCGTCGGAGCCTCCTATGCCTATGCCTACCACCAGCAGCACGGTATCCAGAGCGAAAACCCGCCCATGCCGCTGGCGACCGATACGATCCGCGTCACCCGCCTGCTCCACCTGGGACAAGTAGCCTCGACACTCGACATTCCCATCGAAACTTTGCGGACACTCAATCCGCAATACAAAATGGACATCATCCCGGCTACGATCAAAAGCTACACGCTGGTACTCCCCCAGCACTACCTCTGCCAGTACATCGCCAGCGAAGAGGAGATTCACCGGAAGGACTCCACCTATCTGAAAGAGTACATCAATCCGGCCAACATCGAAAAGAAGAAACTCGCGGACGCCACCCCCGCATACACCACCTACACGGTCAAGCGAGGCGATACGCTGGGTGCGATCGCCCGCCGTTACAGAACCACTACGGCACAAATCATGAAGCTGAACAAGCTGAAAAACGCCAACAAGCTGCGGGAAGGCCAACGGCTCAGGATCCCGATCCGCCGATAATCTTCGTCCGATGAACACATCGACCGATACCATCGTCGCTCCCGCCACCGCTTCGGGCGGAGCCATCGCCGTCATCCGATTGAGCGGTCCCGAAGCCATCGCCTGCTGCGACCGCATCTTTCGGGGGCGCAAACCGCTGGCCGAAGCCGCCGGGCACACCCTGCACTACGGCGAAGTCATAGACGGGGACAGAACGATCGACGACGTAGTCGCGGCCATCTATCGTGCACCGCACTCCTACACGGGCGAAGATGCCGTCGAGCTATCGTGTCACGGATCGCCCTACATCGTCTCCGAAATCATCGCACTCCTGCTTCGCTCCGGCGCTCGTATGGCGCAACCGGGCGAATTTACCATTCGGGCCTTCCTCGCAGGCCGGATGGACCTCGCGCAGGCCGAAGCCGTCGCCGATCTGATCGCCTCCGATTCCCGGGCTTCGCACGCCATGGCCTCGACCCAGATGCGGGGCGGATATTCGGCGGCACTGGGTGCGTTGCGCGACGAACTGCTGCAACTGGCCTCGCTCCTCGAACTCGAACTCGACTTTTCGGAAGAAGACGTTCAATTCGCCGACCGTGCACGCCTGCGGGAGATGATGCACCGCATCGAAAGCGAAATCACCCGCCTGACGGACTCGTTCAGACTCGGCAACACCATCAAAAAAGGGGTGGCTGTCGCTATTGTCGGAGAACCCAACGTCGGCAAAAGCACCCTTCTGAACCGTCTGCTGGGCGAAGAGCGGGCCCTGGTATCCGACATCGCAGGCACCACACGCGACACGATCGAAGAGACGCTCAATATTGACGGCGTTCTGTTCCGCTTCATCGACACCGCCGGGCTGCACGATACCGCCGACCGCCTGGAACAGATGGGCATCGACCGCACGCAGGAGATGATCCGCCGCGCACAAATCGTACTTCAGGTCGTCGATGCGACCTGCCCGATACCTCCCGCCATACAGATTACGTCCGAACAGACTCGCTTGCTCATCGTCAATAAATGCGACAGCCCGGATGCACGTATCACCGAATCGAAGGTATCCTCCGGCTGCGGGATCGAATATAGAGTATCGTCGGCAAACCCCGACACTCTTTTCATCTCGGCAAAAACCGGCGAAGGAATCGAACGGCTCCTTGCCAGACTCCGCGCGACTTTCGACACCGGAAGCATCTACGACGGCGATCCCGTCATCTCGAACAGCCGCCATCTGGAGGCCCTGCGCCAAGCCCTCGACGCCCTGCACCGAGCCCTCACGGCCCTCGATGACGATCGTTCGGCCGACCTCTTAAGCGAAGACATCCGCCAGGTCATCCACCACCTGGGCACCATCACAGGCGAAATCACCAACGACGATATTCTCAGCCAAATATTCTCGAAATTCTGCATCGGCAAGTGATGGCTTAGAATCTGCCATAACCAACTATAACCATTCAGAACAAAGTCGCTGTATTTCAGCGACTTTTCTATTTTAACACTTTCCAATCCGTATTTGGAAGTAACGGTTTTTATCCATATTTTTCTATCATATTTCTACCGCGACACAAATTCACGGTTAGCCCGAATGTCACAGTGACGCATTAGTTGACGTGTGTTGACAATGGTTTACATGTGTAGACAAAAAGGGAAATTAAAAAACAAAGAAAATGATATAGAAATATGGAAGTAAAGAGAATTTGTCAATGGTGCGGAAAACCATTCATTGCACAGAAAACAACGACCTGTTATTGTAGCCCTCAATGCTCGAAGCGAGGTTACAAACATCGTATCAAGGAGCGCAAAATGGAACTGCGCCATATTCAGGAAATGCAGGAGTTGCGCTCCAGTTTGGAGAAACAAGAATATTTCACTTTTTCGCAGGCTGCCCGATTGATGGGTGTGAGTCGTCAGTACATTTATAAATTAGTCAAAGAGGATAAACTTAGAGCATCCCGAATTAGCGGAAGAATGGCTTTGGTAAGGCGTGCAGACATAGAGTTAATGCTCAAAAGCAAACCTTACGAACGACTGGTTGCAAAAAACGACTTAAACATCTCGGACAAATCTATTATTCCAAGCTCCATTTCGACCTATCTAAAACTATTACAGCAAGAAACATATCGATGCTGCCTTTGCCAAATACGAGGTAGATTCCGACCTTACTGAATGGTACACACCGGAAGAGATTCAGGAGAAGTACGGTATGACACGTGTCGCCATCCGTTCGCAAGTGTATCGGAACAACATTCCCTCCAAGAAAGAGCATGGGCAGATATTCTACTCAAAGCTCCACTTCGACCTCTCGAAGAGTTCCGAACAGGAGAGCAAGGCGGAATACTACACCGTCAAGGAGGCGATGGAGAAATTCAAACTCTCTCGTGATTCGGTTTACGGTATTCTGCAATTCCATCAGATCAACCGGGAGAAGAACGGACGGTTCGTCAGATTCCTGAAAGTGGAGTTTGACCGGGTAATGGGTGCCCGCAAATAGTCTAATTTATGGCTATCCGTAAATTATTCAAAAATTAATCCCTGCTGTAGGTAATCTGCATGACTACATTATAGAGTTTCGCCGACGAATTAATAATAACCATAAAAATATAACATTATGCATGAATGCAAGACCGTGACATTAAGGACACGTCCGCTAAAAGGCAGGATGATGTCTTTCTATCTGGATTATTATCCGGGGTATCGAGACAAAGAGACAATGAAAGTTATCCGTCATGAATCGCTTGGTATTTATATCTATGCCAATCCGAGGAACAAACGTGAACAGAATTTCAACGAGGTAATGACCGAGAAAGCCGAAGCCATCCGTTGCCGCAGGTTCGAGTCGGTAGTCAATGAACGGTATGACTTCTTTGACAAGTACAAACTCAAGGCAGACTTTCTGGAGTATTATCGCAAGCAGCTCCGTAAGCATGACCAGAAATGGGAGTTTGTCTATCTGCATTTCAATAACTTCGTACATGGCAAATGCACCTTTGAAGAGATTGACATCGACCTCTGTAACAAGTTTCGGGAATATCTGCTGAATGCCAAGAAGCTAAGGCGTAACGGACGTATCACACGGAACTCCGCATCAGGATATTGGTCTACTTTCAGAGGTTTCCTGAAAATACTCTACCGTAATGGGATGATAAAGACCAATGTCAATGACTTCTTGGAAAAGATAGAGACAGAAGATGTAATGAAAGAGGCCCTGTCTGTTGAGGAACTGTACAAATTGGCCGAGACACCTTGTAAGAAGCCTATTCTGAAAACGGCATCGCTGTTTTCCTGTATGACCAGCTTGCGCATCAGTGACATTCTCTCGCTATGTTGGGAAGACATCGTGGACTATTCTGCCGGAGGAAAATGCGTACACATCATTACGCAAAAGAACAAGGCGGAAGACATCATTCCCATCAGTGAAGAAGCTTTGGGATTGATTGGCTATAGTTCTGAAAAGAAAGGTTTGGTATTCAAGGGGCTTATGCGTAGCTGGACGCAAATACCGATGAAAGAGTGGATTCGTTCTGCCGGAATTACCAAGAACATAACATTTCATTGTTTAAGACATTGTGCATTGTCTTTGTCGCTGAATTTGAATGGGTTGCAAAGATTGGATTCTTGATAGGTAACGATTTGGAAACGAGCGAAGTTCTGTATTCTGCCTTGTTAAACCCAAAGAACGCTGACTTCAAATGCAAAGGTAGTGAATTAGTTTGGATTATTATCATTCTTGTCCTTTAATTTTTTGATTTCTTTATCAAAATCACTTTCAAGCAAATCCATTTCGCGTTTGCGATAGATGGCGAATTCCTTTTCTGCCTTTTCTATTGCCTGCTTATGTGAAATACTTCCCTTGTCAATCAAAACCTTTTGCTTGTGGGCAACAATAATAGTCTGATATTATACAAACTATACAATCAGAACAAGTTTATAATTTAGTATCATTTTGGTACCACTATTTAGCCATCGTAAATAAAATCAAGGGATGGCGCAAATGGCATTGGATAATTAACTTCTCCAGCTGCCATAAACCACATTCGTTTACTGTCCTCAAATCTGTCAACACTTTTCAGAGATAATCAGAAGGTTAATTTGCAGCTCCAATAAATAGCTGTTTGTTGATTTTGTATTCGCATTGTGTAATTTTTCTACAATAATCGCACTTATAGCTTGTTGTACGAGATTTTATTTGTATCTTTGCACCGTACAATAGATAAAATCAACTATTATGATAGCAGAGTTCAGCATTGAGAATTTTTTCTCCATTAAATCGGTTCAGAAAATCAGTTTTGAGCCATCGGCAGATACTTTTATGTCTGATGAGTATTCGTATGAAGTTAAGGACGGTGTAAGATTGCTGAAAGTGGGCTTCATCTATGGTGCCAACGCTTCCGGTAAAACGAATATATTAAATGCCATTGAATTTTTCAAGATGCTGGTTTTGAGAATGCCTAAAGACCGGACCGAGAAAACCGGGGTTGTCCCTTTCATGTTGGATGACACTTCAAGAAACGAAAAGACAAAGATGTCAATGGTGTTTTATATCAATCAGTCGAAGTACATTCTTAGTTTTGAATTGGATGTAAAGCATATCTATTCCGAGACATTGATTGTTTATGATTCCATTCGCCCTACCAAGCTGTATAACCGAAGTTATGATACCACGACAGATTCCTCGACTATCGACTTTGGCGTAAATCTGAAAATGACAAAGAAAAGCCAGGATGTAATTTCCGGCAACACTATCAATAATTGCAGTGTGCTTGCCGCGTTTGGCAAAAGCAACGTGGAACGGACAAGGCTGAATGATGTGTACGATTATTTTGCCAAGCAGGTAAAAGATGTATTGGCTCCCGGTATGTTGCTTTCGGGATATGTCAAATCACGATTGGATAAAGACGAGGCAGGAGATTTGAAGAAATTCATTTTAAATTTCCTGAAAGCGTCCGATTTCAATATAGAAGATGTGGTATTACACGAAGAGGAAGAGCTGATTACCCCTGAATTGGAACAACTGATTCAGAATGCCCCTATTGATAAAGATGCAAAGGCTGAAATGCTTAGAAAGGGGAAAATTACAAATACGGAACTGACCTTCAAGCATAAGGCAGGCGATAAAGTATATGATTTGTCGGAAGAATACGAGTCCAATGGCACCATGAGGTTCTTGGGAATGGCGGTGATACTGAATTTCCTGTTAAAGACCAATCGGTTTGTACCCATTGATGAAGTGGAGACAAGTATTCATTATGAACTGTTGGCTTATTTCCTGAAAGTCTTTCTGGCAAACAGTAATGGAACATCCCAAATGCTCCTGACCACACACGACATCAATCTTCTCAATGAGGATTTCATTCGTCGTGATACAATATGGTTCACCGATAAAGACGAACTTGGCGAAACTAAAATAGTACGCCTGTCTTCTTTGGGACTGCATAAGAATCTTTCCCCATACAATGCTTACAAGCAGGGAAAATTGGTAAAGTTGCCGTTTTTGGGTAGCCAGTATATCAACCTGAATGACTAATGATATGGGACGGACAGTAACAAAAAGTATCGCCATCATAGGCGAAGGAGAAACGGAATGGTTCTATTTCGATTCTCTAAGGATTGCGTGTCGTTATCCTTTCAAGGTCGCTCCGGATTTTCCGCAGCACAGCGACATCAATCACATTCTGAAACTGGTAGAATCTTATTTGAACAAGCAATATGATTATATCGTATGCCTGTTTGATATGGACAAGTTATATCAATATCCTTCCGAAATGCAGTTGTATCAGCGGGCAAAGAAAGAGTATAGCAAGAAGGAATATGCCAGAAAGGTGATGTTTGTAGAAACGAATCCATGCACGGAATTCTGGTTCTTACTTCACTTTCTACCAAATGTGGTTTATCGTAGATATGAGAGTTATGACCAATTACTCCCTGAGCTACAGAAGTATATGCCGGGATATGAAAAGACCAAACGGTATTTCATACGTACCAATCTTTACAAATACTTGACAGAGAATGGTGATTTGGAACGAGCTATATCAAACTCAGAAAAATTGTGTCAACTCTGCAAGAAATCGCCAGAGGATTTGAAAGCATACTCAGAGATTCACCAGGTTATCAAATTATTAAATAATAATTCTATATGATAAAAAGACAAGTATTTTATAGTTTTCATTTTAAGAATGACTCATGGAGAGCCGGACAGGTTCGGAATATTGGAGTAGTAGAAGGAAATATGCCAGTTTCTTCCAATGATTGGGAAGAGGTTAAGCGCAAAGGTGATGATTCTATTAAAAGGTGGATTGATACTCATATGGATTATCGCTCTTGTGTTATTGTATTAATCGGTTCTGATACTGCATCAAGAGAGTGGTGTAGGTATGAAATTAAACATGCATGGAAAGAGGGCAAAGGAGTTGTTGGTATTTATGTGCATAATCTAAAGAACATTGAAGGAGAGCAGGATATAAAAGGAGATAATCCATTCAATTTATTCTGTATTGATAAGACATTTAACTATATAATCGAACATAAACATCCAGCTGATAGTAACGAAATTAATTTGTCCGAAATATGTAAGACTTATGATCCTCCATATAAAATCAGTACCAATGTGTATGATTATATCAAAGAGCATATAAATGAGTGGGTAGAAGAGGCTATTAGAATTCGTAATCAGTATCCTAAATAAATTTTTGTTATGCCAATAAATAAAAATGTTTTCATAAAGAATTATCTTAGTGCTCTTAATAATGGTGATGCTGCTATATTTGCAGGTGCTGGATTGTCTGCTCCAAGTGGATGCGTTAATTGGAAGCAATTGCTAAGAGAGATTGCCGAGGAATTGGAGCTTGATATTGAAAAGGAGTCAGATTTGGTAGCGATAGCACAATACTATTACAATAAAAATGGATGTAATCGAACAAAATTAAATGATATAATTAAAGATGCTTTCCAGACAGGAAAACAACCAAATGTTAATCATAATATACTCGCTAAATTGCCTATTTTTACATATTGGACTACAAACTATGATAAACTAATAGAAAAGGCATTGGAGAATAATGGTAAGATCTGTGATATAAAAACTTGTTGTGCGAACCTCACGACTACTTTAAAAGGACGCAATGTTGTAGTTTATAAAATGCATGGAGATGTTGATCATCCAGAAGATGCTGTATTGATTCGCGATGACTATGAGTCATATAATCAAGAAAAGGCGCCTTTTATAAATACATTATCCGGAGACTTAATGACAAAAACATTTTTGTTTATAGGCTTTAGTTTTACGGATCCTAATTTTTATTATATATGTGCACATTTAAGGGCACGTCTAAAAGGAAATATGAGGGAACATTATTGTTTCCTGAAAGATGTTTCTAAAACAGATTATAAAGATGAGGACGAATTTAAATATGAGAAGAGAAAACTATCATATTTTATTGATGACTTAAAACGATTCAATATAAAAACCGTGCTTATTCAAGAATACTCAGAGATAACAGAAATATTACAAAGTATAAAGAGGGTTTATAATGGTCGTACAGTATATCTATCTGGTGCGGCAGCTGAATACAACCCAGATGGTAAAGACGCATATGAAAAATTTATAAGTAAATTAAGCGGTCGCTTAATTTACGAAGGATATAAAATAGTTTCAGGATATGGTGTGGGTAGTGCGGTAATAAGTGGTGCTCTTTCTGAAATATATTATAATCAGAAAAAATCGCTTACAGACCAATTAATTCTGAGACCTTTTCCACAAGGTGACGATGCAAAAGAAATGTGGGAAACTTATAGACAAGACATGATATCTTATAGTGGTATATCAATCTTCTTGTTGGGTAATAAGAAAGAAAGTGGAACTATTGTTCCATCTAATGGAATGCGGTCAGAATATGAAATTTCAAAAGAACAGGGTAACTTCCTAATCCCTATTGGTAGAACAGGATATATATCTAAAGAATTATGGAATGAGTTATTGGAAGAAAGACAAGACGACCATACTTTTGATATTTATCGACATGATATTGAGTCTTTGGGCGATGATACAAAAACATTAGACGAAGTAGTAGAAATAGTAATAGAGTTAATTAAAAAAGTAAAATAACTATGGCACATAAAACATTTATTTCTTATAAATATAGCGAAGCGCAGGATCTTCGCGATAGGATAATAAAGGCATTGGGGGATGATGCGAGTTACTATCAAGGAGAAACAAGTGATTCTCCTGATTTAACAGATACGTCTACTGAGAATATAAAGAAGAACCTAAAAAATATGATGTATGACACATCTGTAACGATTGTAATTATTTCTCCGCATATAAAAGAAAGTAAGTGGATTGATTGGGAAATTGAGTATTGTCTTAAGAATATAACAAGAAAAAATAGAACATCGCATACTAATGGGGTCGTTGGTGTTATAATGAAAGTAAATGGGGGCTATGACTGGTTTAAATACACCTCAACTAAACCAGATGGATGTTCTGTTACTAATTATTATGATTCAAAGGTTTATGATATCATAAACAATAATAGATATAACCAACATCCTAAAGTGTATTCTTGTAATCAATGTAAATGTGTAAACGCATTGACTGGTTCTTATATTGCTTTTGTTGAAGAAGATGAGTTTTTGTCAAATCCTCAAAAGTATATTAACAATGCCTATGATAAAAGTGAAAAGGATGCAGAAGGATATAACTTAACAAAACAACGATAGATTAGATATGTTTGACAAATAATCCGATATTTAAATCAAGCATTCTTCTGTAAATAATAATAGCGTGTCCTTGGCTATATAATTCAAGGATAAAATGGAAGGTAAGATATGGCAACAAATCCACCGTCAGGAGACGGACATCGCAATGGTGCAGTGAGAAAACGTTCTCAGGTTTTTAATCCCAAAACAGAACAATGGGTAAAACGGGATAAAGATACAGGACGCTTTATTGATGTAAAACAGGATGGCACACCATTTAAGGGTGTAACTAAAGAAAAGTAATTTTTTACGAGGGCAAGAGACGATGATACTTGCCCTCTTTTATTTACATTGGCTTTATCATTGATTCTATAAAGGATATTTCATCTTCTGATAGACCGTATTTTGCATAGAGTTGAGTATCTATTTCAGATATGCTCCTACTCCAATTTATATCGCTGTTGGAAGTGAAATCTTGTAATGGAATAAATTGAAATTTTTCTGAGGATAAGTTTATAGATGATACAGAGAGCATTAGTAAGAAACGTAAAAAGCGTGTTTGGATATATTTATATTCGTTTTCAACAACTAACTTACTCTCGGAAGCCCCAACAATAAGGTAGGAATCTGTACACACATCATTAGGTCCAATAATCTCTGTTCTGGAGATTATCTTAAATTGTCCTTTTTTATCTGGTTCTCCTGCATGTTCAGCAGTAACCTTACTCATCAAAATTTTATATTTTGAAAGAAGATGATTAGTAGAATCAATTGCAGATTTTGGAAGCCATGATATTCCTGCACTTGTTATTAAACGAATTTCCCCCGTTTTTTCACCACGAATATTAGATGATAGTCCGAAGGGATTACGAGAGTTGACTATTGATGCAAAAGAATTATCAGATTGACATTTATGTACTATGTGAATAGCCGAATTGTAGCGAATAAATACTGAAAATTGGTCTAATGGACGCTGTTCCATGTCTCGTTGTGTTCCTTGAATAGTCGTAATACTACAATTGCCTTTGTAGTTTACATCCCATAAAATATAGTTGACACCACCGCCAATGCTTGCTGTAGGAAAACAATCTTTGGCATTTACATAGTCAAAAATATGGCTAATTCTTTTATCAGATAACATGCTTTCTCTAAAAGAGTCCAGTCCTTTCCCTCCTGCAAACCAACGAGAAGGCATAATCATAGAGATATAGTTAGGAGC
>OMCF01000940.1_pt1 | contig 10642 bp, 8 predicted proteins | sample 1673791 | NCBI WGS metagenome assembly OMCF01 (sample SAMEA103958127, study PRJEB25191) | human gut metagenome | biome: human-associated habitat [ENVO:00009003]; feature: intestine environment [ENVO:2100002]; material: feces | place: Germany | collected 2013/2015
ATCGGCTCTGCCGAAAAGTGATTGAAGATTGCAAATCTGCTAAAAATCCAAAAGCATACCGAACCAAACATCAAGCAGAATACCAACTGCACGATTCACTAAAAAAAGAGCTTCAGGATCTCGGTGTTACCAAAATCCCAAGCTCTAATAAAATCCAGAAACGGATTGAAAATCTTGAATCTGAACAGGCAGCTACTGTCCGCGAAAAACAGGAATTACAGAAAAAACAGAAGACACTAGATATCATCCAGCAGAATTTCATTGCTTTGATGTATACTCCAAATGTAAAATCCGATTCACTTCAGACAAAACGAGAATCAGTACCTATCTCGAGAGATGAATGAGGGCACTTTGTGCCCTCATTCATCTTCTTCTGACTCTTCCCAAAGTTCCAATCTCATTTTTTCTTAATGTATAATGTGGCACATAACCAAATGTATAACATTTTCGATCTGTCCCTCCCTGCAATGGTCTATATAGAGAAGCGAACTGTCCGTACTACTCTGGAAGTAGGAGCTCTTATCTCAATTTCCATCCAATCGCTTTCTTACGAATACCAATGAAATCTGCATAAATACCAGGCTGCCTTATCAAATCCTCATGTTTGCCTGTCTGAACAATGTGACCACCTGACAATACAAAAATCTGATCCGCATTTCTGACTGTTTTTAGCCGATGAGCTATCATAATAACCGTTTTATTCTTCGTCAGCTCTGAAATAGCGCCCATCAGAAGATTTTCATTCTCTGGATCAACACTTGATGTAGCTTCGTCTAAAATGATGATAGGAGCGTCTTTCAAGATTGCTCTGGCAATCGAAATCCGTTGTTTTTCACCGCCGGACAATGTAGCGCCTCCCTCACCAATAACGGTGTCGTAGCCATCAGGCAGACTCATAATAAAATCATGGCAGCACGCCTTTTGAGCTGCTTTTACAACTTCGTTATGGGAAGCCGCTGGATTGCCGAATTTGATATTATTTTCTATGGTATCAGCGAAAAGATATACCTTTTGGAATACTTCGCTAATATTGGTAAGCAGACTGTCCAGTGTGTAATCCCGCACATCTACACCGCCGATTGTAATTTTTCCTCCGTCAACATCCCAAAACCGGGCGATCAGGTTACAAAGCGTACTTTTTCCGGCACCGGACGGACCAACAATAGCCGTTACGGTTTTTTCGGGAATAGAGAGGCTCACATGATCCAGAATCTTGTGTTCTCCATAGGAAAAAGAAACATCATCAAAAACAATATTGTAATTTTCAGGCTTTACGGGTTTACCATGTTCGTCCATGACGGGAGTTTTGTCAATTTCGTTTACTTTGTCAATCGAAACATCCAGTAACCGCAGGAGAGAGGAAGTATTCCCCGCCGACTGAAGCTGACTAAAGAGCATAAATGATGCTACTGTCATAAGCAGGCAAATGGAAAGCGCCATCGTTCCATTCAGGTAAAAGTACAACCCCTCCACTATAACAAGAATACTTGTTCCGTAGAGAATGATTTGTTGCAGCATATTGTAAGGGACGAATGTACGCTCTAATTTCAGATTTTTATCCTTGCTGTCCAGAATTGCCTGTCTCATTTTGCTATTGGAATTTTGACCGAGATTAAAGGATTTTACAATCAGCATCCCTTGAACGTATTCCAGTACATTAGAAACGAGAGTCTCCTGGGCCTGCTGTCTTTGTGGCGAAACCGTTTCCGATTTTTTCTGTAACCGGCCGATGCACCATGTAAAAAGCAGAATCCCGCACAAAATCGTCAGTCCGATCCGCCAGTCGATACAGAGCATAACAATAGTAATAATCGCTGCATGGATATAGCCGCCTAATATGTTGGTTAGCACCATGGACGCATTATTTTCAATATCGCCCATAGTCGTAGTGACGACAGAAGTCAAATTCCCCAAATTGTGATCGTTGAAATACCCCATCGGCATATATTTCATGCGATCTCCAATATGAATCCGTTTCTCCGCGCACATAAAATATCCAATTTGCACCTTGCCGAAATCTGAAATGTAGCTGCAATAAATTTTAAGCAGCATACTTGCCAGGGTGATTCCAAATATCATCCAGATCATAGACGTAGTAAAACCGTCTGTTAAACCCGAAAAAACCATGGCTAATGCTCCAAAGGACATCATATCAAAAAGGGAGTGCAGGACAGAAAAAAGGATAGCTTTTTTCATTGTCCCCTGCATTTTCCCTGAAAACTGATAAATCTTGCTTAATGTCTTTATCATCTTCGCACCTCCTACGCCACATCTTTTGTGTCCATGTGCGCTTTCCACATTTCCTGATAGAGCGTACAGGAAGTCAATAAGTTTTCATGTGTTCCTTCGTCAATAATCTGCCCATCTTTTATGACAACAATTTTATCTGCATCGGTAATCGTAGAAAGACGGTGCGCAATCATCAGAACGGTTTTCCCGGCAATCACTTTTGCCATTGCCTCTTGAATTAAGGCTTCATTCTCGGCGTCAATGTAAGCGGTTGCCTCGTCAAGAATAACAATCGGCGCATTTTTCAGTACAGCGCGGGCAATCGCAATTCTCTGGCGCTCACCGCCCGACAAGTGACCTCCTGCACCTCCGACAACTGTATGGAATCCATTTTCCAGATTCAGAATGAAATCATAGCAGCCACAATCTCTGGCAGCCTGATATACTTCTTCATCCGTTGCGGATGGTTTTCCCATACGGATATTTTCTAAAACAGTTTCGTCAAAAAGATAGTTGTCCTGTGAAATATAAGCGATGTTATCCATAAGCTGTGACAACGGAATTTTGCGAATATCTGTTCCGTCTAACTTGACAGTTCCGTTTGTTACATCCCAAAATCCCGCAATCAGCTTCGTAATGGTAGACTTGCCGCCGCCACTGGGACCGACAAAAGCGGTAATGCTGTTTTCTGGAATAGAAAGGTTGATATTTTTTAGCAACGGCTTTTCGCTTTCATACGAAAAGCTGACGTTTTCTAACACAATATTGGAAGAATGAATAGACACCGGCGTTTCCGGGCGATCCAGTTCTTTTTCATCCAATACGGCGCACAATTCCTCGACTACTGATTTCATTTGAGAAATGCTGTCCGTAAAGTTCATGGCATTTAAAATTGGTGTGATAATACCCAATGACAGCACGATACAGGTAACAAATGCCGGAACGCTCAGGCTCCCGTTCCGGTACAGGACACAGCCAATAGGAAGAACACACACTAACACACTGGGCCAGATTGTAACAAGCATGGATTTGTAAAGCTGCACGCTTTTCATCCAGTTCACAGCATAGGCCGCATTATCTTCAACGGCATCTGAATATTTCTGGTAAGAATTAGCAGACTGATTAAACGCCTTAATGACTTCTATTCCGCCGATATACTCAACCACAGTGCTGGTCATTTTACGCACGCGCATAATAAGACCCTGGAATTTTTCTTCATATCCATTTGCCATTCCCTTATAGCACAACATACCAATCGGCAGGGTAATCAATGCAGCCAGCGCCATTCTCCAATCCAAAAACAGTAGGTAAATCAGAATACAAATCGGAATACAGAGATTCGCTGTCAGCTCCGGTACTAAATGCGCAAGGGTCGTTTCCATTCCCTCCACACGATCTACCAAGACATTTTTTAATTCTCCCGATGGGGTGTTAATCATATAGCCCATCGGAACCCTGGTAAGTTTATCTGCTAGTTTCAGGCGGATCTCCGCCAGAGTTGCGAAAGTGGCCGTATGGGAAACTAAAGTAGAGAAATTTGCAAAGCATACTTTCCCAAGGAAACCAATTCCCGCAATCAGACACCACTCCATATAGACGGACACAGATGTCTCTCCATCCATCAAGAGAATCACAATTTTTGAAACTGCAAAAAACGGCAGCAATCCGGCGGCAACACCCAGGATTGCCAAAATCACTGAAAGAACATATTCACCCTTATATGGAGCGGCAAGTTCCATCAGTCTGGACATGGGATTATCTTTCTTGTCCATTTCACATACGCTCCTTTTCATAAAAATAGAGGTTGGTTAAACACTTCTAACCAACCTCTATTATATCTATTCGGCTATTTTCTGCCACTCTGATAGGGCGTTAAACCCTCCATTTAGACATTGGATTATATTTATTCCGCAGGCTGTACGTTATCGATCTCAAAGAACTGTGGCACGCTGGAGAAAGTATATCCGGCGATTTTGGAGGAATTATATACAACCAGATCCTTAGAATAGGAGATCGGAAGGTCAATCACATTGTCGTTGGAAACATTCAGTGCAGTAGCAATCGCACTCTGAACCACTTCGGGATCAGCAGAGGTGGAGAACGCATTTACCGCATCCGAATAGCTCTGGAAATCCTCAAGTGCCTGCAAGGAAATAGCATGAGGATCAGCACCGAGGGATTCCTGCAGGAACTTGTGCGGTTCAGTATAAGACCCTTCTGTATTCCATGTTGTAATGTCATAATTTCCTGCAACGCCTTCGGTCCACCAGGTCATCTGATCCTGGCCGGTAGTGGTTACGTCAATACCAACCTCTGCAAGCTGGGTCTTAATTGCAAGAGCCATGTCCTGTGCAAGAGAAAGATCAGTCCAATAGGTGTAATTCAGGGAAAGCTGCTGTCCATCTTTTTCACGGATACCAGTGCTTTCATTCATCACCCATCCAGCTTCATCCAGAAGTGCATTTGCTTTATCCAGATCATAGCTCCATGTGCTGTTATAAGTAATGTCTGTGTAGGGCGCTCCGGGTGCAAACAGGCTGGTGGCCGGAGTTTCGTATCCATAGGTCAGGCCCTTGGTGATTTCTTCCTTATTGACAGCGTATGCAATCGCCTGGCGAACCTTAAGATCGCTCAAAATTTCGCTGGACGCATTCAGAACCAGGTTCCGGGTCAGGGTATTTCCATCATTGATTGCGCCCTCGATCCCATCCAGAGAAAGAGCCTGATTATAGTCATCATAGCTGAGAAGGTCAGCACCATAAATCAGGTCAACCTCACCGGTCTGTAATGCTTGAAGTCTGGAAGATGCCTCCGGGATATACTTTATGACAACTTCGTCATAGTAAGGAGCTTCACCCCAATAGTTTTCATTTCTGACAAAACGGGTGCAGTCGCCGGAAATCATTTCTTCGCGGATGTATGGACCAGTGCCGACAACATCTGTGAATGTCTGGAAGTTTTCAGCTTCAAACACATTCGGGGACATCATACCAGCAACATTCTGGAAGCAGAAGTCATTGATATAAGAGAAGCAAGGGGCAGCATAATGAACGGCCACCGTGTATTCGTCAACAACCTCTACGCTTTCAATGTTGTAAATGCCTTTAATACCGCTAAAATTGGGGTTGGAGCGGTCAAAATCCAGAATTGCCTTTACGCTCTCCGCATTAAAAGCGGCTCCATCTGTAAAAGAAACATCCTGACGGAGTTTAAAGGTAAGGACAGTATTTGTGTCATCCCATCCCCATTCCTCGGCCAGTTCGGGAACAATTTCCCCGTCCTCGTAGGCAACCAAAGTCTCATAGACCAGACCGCAGGCGATATTATTCTCCTTGTTCATGGTCAGTGTCGTAAGGTTGTCCAGTTCCTTTGCTGTGACGATTGTCAGCACCTTCGCTTCGTTTTCATTAGCCGCTTGCGTCTGCTCGCTGTCGGTCTGCGTCTGCTCGGAGGTATCGCTCTGACCGCAGCCAACCATGGACAGAAGCATACTCACGCCCAATGCAGCGGCGAGAAGTTTCTTGTAAATCTGTTTCATGTTATCCTTGTCCTTTCTGGTTTGATAATTGATCTATTAGATAACCTTGCTCGGCGATCCGTCCCTCCTGCATGATGATAATCCGATTCGCAATACGCATTGCATCCTTTCTGCTATGCGTAATGAAAATGCAGGAGCTGTCGGATAGCTTCACAAAGTTCTCTACTAAAGTAAGTACGGCGTCTGCCGAAATCAGGTCAAGCCCGCTGGTTACTTCATCCATGATTAAGTAATCAGGTTCCACGGCAATCGCCCGAAGCAAAGAGAGCCGCCTCTGTTCGCCGCCCGAAAGCTGACGGACAGGCGTTTCCAAAAGCCCATAATCCATGTGTACGGCATCCATCAAATCTAAAATATGTTTTTTTCTTTCGGCTCTTTTCTTATCAGTTAAGTTCACCAGTGCTTCTTCTACATTTGCGTATGCAGACCTGGCAGGATTTAAAGTGCCGGAAGAATCCTGAAAAACAGCCTGTATTTTTTTACGGTGCTGTTTCCATGTTCGATAATTCCAACAGGTTATATCTTCACCATCCAGTAATATTTTGCCAGAAGTTGGTTTCTCAATGCCGATCAGAAGTCTTGCCAGCGTGCTTTTTCCCGATCCGCTTTCTCCCTCAATAGCAAGACTTTCACCTTTACAAAGGTGGAGGTTGATGTCCGAAAGCGCATTAAAATCTCCCTGATTCGCATTATGATATACCTGATTTACATTCTGGATTACAATTTCTCCCATTTCCATTCACCCCGACTTTCCCTATGGCTCAACGCGGAAAATTGTTTCATCCAGTCTGTCTGCGGACTTGACAAGAGTTTATCCATCGTTCCATGCTCAATAATTTTTCCAGCTCCCAGAACATAAACGTTCTGACATAAGTTTTTAAGTGCGGCCACATCATGGGATACAAATAATATGCCTTTGTCCTTCATTTGCTCCTGCATGATGAGAAGCAATAAATCCCTGTTTTCTTCATCCAATGCAGCGGTTGGTTCATCGGCTAAAACATAATCCGGCGACATTCCCAATAAGATTGCCGCAGCTACTCGTTGTAGCATTCCGCCTGATAGTTCAGACGGATACGCACCCAAAATCCGATCCGTGTCTTTTAGATTTACGGAAACCAGTTTCTCTTTCGCCAGGTCAGTTGCTTCACTTGTATTCAAATGCAAACGATTGACAAAGGTTTCCCGCATCTGATAACCGATTTTTAATCGGCTGTCAAAAGCCGTCATAGGGTTCTGGGGGATAAATCCAAGCTTCTTCCCACAAAGCTCACGATGTGACTTGCGGGAAAGATGTGATAAATCTATATCGTCCAACAAAATTTTCCCGGCATCAATATGACAGCTTGTGTGAAGCATTCCCAAAATGCTCCGCAGCAAAGTTGTTTTTCCAGAGCCGCTTTTACCTGTAAGCCCAATCACATGGCCTGCAGGAATTTCCATAGATATGTCTTTCAGAAGGTAGCGGCCTGACCGTTCCTTGACATCTAACTGTTCAATTTTTAACATCACTCTGCCTCCTTCGTTGTCAACTGCCTGCCAATGACGTTAAAGCAGAGTGTCGATAAAATTACCGCCCCTATTGGATAGAGAATCATGGTCGGGTGAAGAACCAAAGCACCCCTTGCGTCTAAAATCATACTTCCCCAATCTACTACATTATCACCAAGCCCTAATCCAATAAAGGAAAATCCGGTAATAGCCAGAATCATATCCGCACAGGAAAGGCACAGAAAGCGAATCATTTCGGCAATCAAATTCGGGAAAATATGAATCAGCATGATTCTGAGCTTTGAAGCGCCGGAAGCGATTGCACACATGACATAGGCTTTTCCCATTTCCATGTCGGTACGGGTACGAACCAGTTTTATGTATCTCAAAATGTAAGACACAGTGAGCGCGACAAGAGTAGTTTTCGCTCCGCTGCCCCAGGCTCCAATAAACACAATTAAATACGCAATCGGGGGGATGGCTGTAACAGCGTTAATCAGGCCATCAATAAGTGCATTTTCTTTCATAACGGCCCGGCTTGTCACCATTCCGATAACAGTGCCAAGCAGAAAAACAATAAGAGAGCCTCCTAATACAATCCCCAGCGTTGTCCAGCCACCATAAAGAATCCGTGACAGAATGCAGCGCCCTAAAGCATCCGTACCAAACGGATATTCTGCGCTGGGATCAGCATATCTCTCCAACAAGTTTGATTTCATTGGATCGTTGGGTGCAAATAAAAATCCGGCAAAAAAGAAAATAATCACAAGGGTTGGAATGAAAATCGCACACCATTTCCGAAAACGCTTCGTTTTCATTTACGCCACCCCCTTTTTACGCCCGATTGCCCACTGCACCAAGTCAGCGGCAATGTTGCAAAGAGCAATCGCCAGCGCCAGAAAAAACACCTCAGCGTGTATCATGGGAGTATCGCGATCAAGCACATGGTTTACAATCAGATAACCAAATCCCGGAATTGAAAAAATGGATTCAATCACCGTTGCGTTAGCCAGTGCCAAACCAATGCTTTGTAAAAAGTTTGGAACTAAACCCATCGCTGCCCGCGGAAAAAAATGGCACAGCAAAAGCCTTTTTTCCGAAAGCCCACGGCAACGGGCATAAAATGCGTAATCCTCGTTGCTTTCATGCTCCAGAGCATCCATCAGAAGCGGCGTATAGAAAGAAGCCCCGAATACGCCAATGCAGATTGCCGGAGATATGTAGCTGAGTAGGGTTGTATTTCCTGCCACAGAAATTAAGGACTTTTGAACAGCAAAATAATCCAGATAAACGGTTGCCAAATAGAAAGAGGGTATGGACACACCCAAAATGCACAAAAGCCTGACTGCCTTTTTCGGAAGTTTCCAGGGAAGTAAAAAGGCAATACAACTAACGATTACAATGAAAACAACCTGAAAGATAGATGCCAGAGCTACAATTCCAAGCGTTTTCGGAAAAGCTGTGGCAATATCCGTCCAAACATCATGTCCATTTGCCAAAGAAACGCCTAAATCAAAATGCAGTAAGTCCCATACCCAACGGCCATACTGGACAAGCAATGGTTTATCAAACCCCAACTGAATCCGAATCTTTTCAATCTGTTCCGCTGTGGGGTTTCCGATCATCCTCTTTGCATAAGCTGTGGCTGGATCAACGGATGACAGTCTCATCAGCAAGAAAGACAGTAGAGTTACAAACAATAAAGTAAATATCAGCTCAACCAGTTTCCGTAGGATATATTTTCTCATATCCCGTTTCATAATACCGACTCCTTCGCGAGTTAGAATAATCTAACCCCTATTCAAAAAAAAGAGCGTCTGCACGACGCTCTTAAATCATCTGCTAGTACAGATGATAGTATATTGTATCTGGTATTTTGCCGCCACTCTAAAAAGACCAAACATCCTCTATTTGGACAACTTTTTTCGGAACTCGGAAGGCAGTTCTCCAAATTCCTTTTTGAATACTTCGGAAAATTTACTTGGATTATCGTATCCCATTTTAGCCGCAATTTCTGTTATGCTGTCAGAAGTATCCCGAAGCAAGATCGTGGCAGCCTGCATACGATAGGATTTCATATAAGCATAAATAGAACACCCATAAACGCCCTTGAAGCAAACCTTCATTGAGGTAAGAGGAATTTCAAATTTTTCTGATAACTCCTGCAAAGTATAATGGTTGCGAAGATCAGCCGTCATATATTCCTGCATTTTCTTTATTGTTTGTACTTGATTTCTTGCAAAATATCTTCGTTCTTCCTGGTAATCCTGAAGCGAAACCTGATTCAGAAACATCAGCAATTCCAACACTTTCACTTTTAAATAGTAAGCGATCATCCGAGGCTCCACCCGATAAAGTTCCGAAAAAATATGTTCAATTTCGCTTTGAGTTCTTAATACAATGCAGGTATCATTCTTGCAAAACTTATCTGCAATCGAAAAGACATCTATATTCAGACCTCCAATCACACTTTCTATCCGCTTCATAGTTTGATCTGCCGTAGGCAGATCAATGGTAATAGAAATGCCGTGATAATGCGACAACGGAAAGTAAGTTGATGTAGTTTCGTTTGTCAGGCGGTTAATTGCAAGATCGCCAGCACCGACATACTGATAATCTCCATTAGCAAATTCGCATTCAAAACGTCCCTCCCGGCAATGATTGATTTCAAGTACATCAGAGTGCGGAAGCTTGTTTTGATTCTGTCCATCGCTCATGTGAAAATCATTATAAAATAATTCAATACCCGGAAGAATTTCATAGCGAGTGATAACACCCTCTCCAGTTACATTTTTCATTCTGTAAATGGAGCAGCCATCTTCGCTGACAATTTTTTGAATTTCCGGGTCAAAAAAGTCTGTAAATTGCTGTTCGCTCATTTGTATTTTCTCCCTGATTAGCATAAGTAAACCACAGTTAGTATAGCATATTTTCATGGCCGCAGTCCATGGATGTTTTTTGAATTTTGAAGTATGCGTGTTGTTTATGTTACTGTTCAGGTGCGAACTTGATTAAGAAAAGCCGGTGGTGTAAACTGTAATCAGTCAAAACCACTGGCTCTTCTTAATCCAGAATCCTGGATACTCTATCAAAGAGGTTACTTTCATTTTGTCGCATCACAACCAGCATGCTCATGCTTTTACAGAGATAATCGTGGCTTTGGTTACTCCGGAAGGACACGACCTGCTTTTGCTTTCTTTTATAGTTGCGAAGCTGTCTCTCGGCTTCATTATTACTTGTCGGAACCCTTCTGTCATGCAGGAACATGAGATGGTTTTTCATCAGTTTGTCCATGCGTAGGTACAGGTTGTATCTGGTGTTAGCATATAAGTCCGGACAAGTGGCTCCGAAGAAATCGGAGTAATCATTCTCCTTATTGTATTG
>OMCF01000945.1_pt1 | contig 10622 bp, 6 predicted proteins | sample 1673791 | NCBI WGS metagenome assembly OMCF01 (sample SAMEA103958127, study PRJEB25191) | human gut metagenome | biome: human-associated habitat [ENVO:00009003]; feature: intestine environment [ENVO:2100002]; material: feces | place: Germany | collected 2013/2015
TCTTACCAAACATATAAAGATAGAATTGTTAAACATTCCGACAATTGATGTAACCATAGGCGGAAAGAAAAGTCCTCTGATGGTAGCCGCAAGCCAAACTTCCGCTTCTTTGGCAAAATGTTTCAACGGTGAGATTAGAAAAATCTCATACCCTGCAAGATAACAGAATTTATGGATGAACGCATCAGTCAATATAGAGTTATGTGGATAATGGTATTTTTCGACTTACCCACCGAAACCAAGAAGGACAGGAAGGCATATGCTGCGTTTCGCAAGAATCTAATACAGGATGGGTTCTCAATGTTTCAATTTTCAATCTACATCAGGCACTGCGCAAGCATAGAAAATGCCGAAACCCATATCAAAAGAGTGACATCAAGACTTCCTGAATATGGGAAGGTGGGAATAATGTGCATCACTGATAAACAATTTGGCAATATTAGCATTTTTTATGGAAAGAAAACAGCACCAAGTTACTCTCCTGGCACTCAATTGGAACTTTTCTAATCCGAAACGCACTTCAACAGAAAATGAAATCCACTAATAGTAATCACTTCCGCCTACAAGAAAGTCCTTCTTTTTTTATTTCTACAACTACACATAACAGCCTATACAACACCACATTACACACATCCTGTTGTATCTATAGTAACAAAGATAAGAATTTTAAAGCAAATCACAACTTAAGGCTTTAGGCACGTTCTATGATGATTGTTGTATCTATAGTAACAAAGATAAGAATTTTAAAGCAAATCACAACTTGTGTTCATAACGCAGGAATTGACGAGCTGTTGTATCTATAGTAACAAAGATAAGAATTTTAAAGCAAATCACAACACTACTGATGAAGTATTTGCTGAACCTACTGTTGTATCTATAGTAACAAAGATAAGAATTTTAAAGCAAATCACAACTTTACCGCCAACCAAATCACGACCGCCGACGTTGTATCTATAGTAACAAAGATAAGAATTTTAAAGCAAATCACAACTGTCGCTCGGAATGTCGGATGCTTCTGAGGGTTGTATCTATAGTAACAAAGATAAGAATTTTAAAGCAAATCACAACATTGTATCGCCTATTATACCACGCTTGATTGTTGTATCTATAGTAACAAAGATAAGAATTTTAAAGCAAATCACAACTCAGCTTTAAGTTTCTGTCCGCAAGTCGGGGTTGTATCTATAGTAACAAAGATAAGAATTTTAAAGCAAATCACAACTTCATAAATGACATTAGCAACAGGTTCGCAGGTTGTATCTGCGGCAACAAAGATAAGAATTTTAAAGCAAATCACAACGAGCAGGTCGTTAAACACTGCAAAAAGAAAGTTGCGTCTGTAGCAACCGAGCGAGGTGGTCTACAACTCTGGGAACAGCGAAGGCTCGGCGAGCAGGCGGAAGGTGTGGCGGTGGTATGGGGTGGCGCCAAAACGCGCAATGGCTTCGCGATGGGCTTTCGTGGGATAACCTTTGTTCACGTTCCAGCCGTATTGCGGAAATTCCTCGTGGATGCGTTTCATAAACTCATCGCGGTGGGTCTTTGCAAGAATCGACGCGGCGGCGATGCTCATCATCTTGCCGTCGCCTTTCACAATGCATTGGTGGCTGATGCCGTCGTAGGGACGGAAACGGTTGCCGTCGATAAGCAGAAAGTCGGGACGCACCGACAAGCCGTCCACGGCGCGGTGCATGGCGAGAAACGAAGCCTGAAGAATGTTGATATGGTCAATCTCATCGTTGTCAACGATGCCCACTGCCCAAGCCAGGGCGTCGCGCTCTATTACGGGACGCAGTGCGTCGCGGGCATGCTCGGAAAGCTTCTTTGAGTCGTTGAGAAGGTCGTTGGTGTAGCCGTCGGGCAGAATCACCGCCGCGGCAAACACCGGTCCGGCAAGGCATCCGCGCCCAGCCTCGTCGCATCCTGCCTCGAGGCGTCCCGGTTCAAGATACGGCAACAACATCAGTGGTGGCGTTTGATTATGTAGTCGAACAGCGACAGGAATGCCCGCTTGGCTTCGTTGTCGGGATATGGCTCAAGGATGCTGCGTGCCTCGGCGCGCAGACGCTCCATCGTGGCATAGGCATATTCGATTCCGCCCTCTGCCTTGGCAAAGTCTATCAGCGTCTCTATCTGTTCGGTGGTAAGCGAGTCGGAGTCGGCAAGACGGCGCATCTCTTCGTGGCGCGGAGCGTCGGTGTGCGACAATGCGTAAATCAGCGGCAGCGTCACCTTTCCCTCGCGCAAATCGTTGCCCGTGGGCTTGCCTATGGCATCATCCTTGAAATAGTCGAAGATGTCGTCCTTGATCTGGAACGACAGTCCCAGCAGCTCCACAAACTTCGACAGGTTGGCGATGTCGATGTCGGAGGCACCTACAGAGTATCCGCCCACCTTCACACAACTCTGGAACAGCGATGCCGTCTTCTTGTTTATGATGCTGAAATAAGTCTGCTCGTCAATGGAATGATGCTTGGCAACGTCGATTTGGTCAATCTCGCCGGTCGACAGTTCCTTGCCGAGCTCGGAGATGGTGCTTATCACACGGAAATCGTTGGTGCGGATGGCACAGGCAAGGGCGTTGCTGACAAAGAAATCGCCGACAAGCACGGCGATATGGTTGTCCCACGTGTTGTTGATGGTGTCGTGGCCGCGACGCTGCTTGGTCTCGTCGATAACGTCATCGTGTATCAAAGAGGCATTGTGGAGCAATTCCACCGACGCCGCGCCGCAGAGCACACCGTCCGACACCTCGGCGCCGAAAAACTTGGCGCTGAGCACAACGATTATCGGGCGTATCTGCTTGCCTTTTGTTTCCAAATACTTGTCTACAATCTTATTGAGCAGCGGACTATTGCTTGAGAGCGACTGCTTTATTATCTTCTGCAGCCGCTCCAAATCGGATGATATCAGGTCTCTTATTTCATCAAAATTCGTCATAAAACGATTTTTAAGACACAAAAGTAATCATTTATTCTGCGAAAATTGTAATTTCACGGTGAATTAATGCCGAATCATTGATTTTTTTATATTAATTAGTACTATTCACCTTCAATATATGGAACAGAAAAAATTATTTTTGCTCGATGCCTATGCCTTGATTTTCCGGGCATACCACGCAATGAAATACTCTCCTCGATTCACGTCGGGGGGAATGAACACTTCCGCCATCTTCGGCTTTGTAAACACGCTCGAGGAGGTGCTGCGCAAGGAGAACCCGACGCATATCGCCGTGTGTTTCGACCCTGCGGGAAAAACGTTCCGCCACGAGATGTTTGCCGACTATAAGGCTGGTCGCGAGGCTACACCGGAGGATATCAAGGTGGCTGTTCCATACATCAAAGACATTATACGGGCTTACGGAATCCCTGTGGTGGAAAAAGAGGGATATGAGGCCGACGACGTGATTGGCACGCTTGCCACGATGAGCCGCAGCCGCGGATTCTCAACGTTTATCATGTCGCCCGACAAGGATCTCAGTCAACTTGTCGACCCGTCTGTGAAAATCTACCGTCCGGGCTACAAGGGACAGCCGGCGGAGGTGCGCGGCGAGAAGGAGGTGTGCGACGTGTTCGGCATCAACCGCCCGATACAGGTGATCGACATTCTGGCGCTCATGGGCGACAAGGTGGACAACATTGTCGGATGCCCGGGCGTCGGTGAGAAAACGGCGTCGAAACTGATTCTGGAGTTCGACAGCGTGGAGAATCTTATCGCCAACACCGATAAGCTGAAAGGCGCGCTAAAAACCAAAGTGGAGTCAAACGTGGACAACATTCTGTTCTCAAAAAAACTCGCCACGATATGCACCGAAGTGCCAATTGAATTCGACGAGGAGGCTTACAGCCGCCACCCTGTCGACGAAGCCGCCATCCGCGACATCTTCGGCAAACTGGAGTTCCGCTCGTTGCTGTCGCGCGTGCTCGGCGACAAGGCGGAGGCAAAGCCTGCTCCAAAGCCTGCGCCCGCTTTCGGCGAACTTTCGCTCTTCGGCAACGACATAACTGACGCGACAGCCGCAGAGGCGGAGCCTGCGCCAACCGAGCATACCTGCAAAACGATCATCGCAACCGATGCCAACATCGACGAGCTTGTCGACAAGGCGTTGTCGCAGAAAACAATAGGAATCCACATGGTCTGCACCGCGCCAAACGCCATGGAGGCTGTTCCTGCCGGCATCGCTGTGGCACTGAGCCCCAACGAGGCTTTCTATCTTGAAGCCACCGAGGAGTCGGCTTTCGACATTTTGCGCATCCTTAAATCGGAAACTGTGGAGAAAGTGGGAATAAACCTGAAATTCGACATGGTGGTGGCGCTCAACATTGCTGAGAAATTAGCGGCGCCCTACTACGATGTCGCCATCGCGCACTATCTGCTGCAGCCGGAGATGAGCCATTCAATAAACCGGTTGGCGGAGATATATCTGAAAAAAATTCTGCCCGACTATCAGCTGCCCGCCACGGCAAAGGCCAACAAGTTCAACCCGGCGCTCTCACTTGAAATCGAGGATATAGCCAAGGTGGCTTGCGCACGTGCCGCGGCATGCCTCGAGCTGAAGCCTGTGTTTGACAAGAAACTCGAGGAGGAGAAAATGGCGCATCTGCTCCACGACATCGAGCTGCCGCTCGTCGAGGTGCTCGCCGACATGGAGCACACTGGCGTGCGCATCGACACAGACGCCCTTGCCGCCTACTCCAAAGCCCTGACTCAGCGTCTTGCCGACATCGAGCGGGCATGCATCGACCTTGCGGGAATACAGTTCAACGTGGGCTCGCCGGCACAGGTGGGCGAAGTGCTGTTCGACAAACTGAAAATCGACGAGAAAGCGAAAAAAACTAAAACCGGGCAATACTCCACCACGGAGGAGGTGCTTGAGAAGCTGTCGGGAAAACACCCCATCGTGGGCAAGATCCTGGAGTTCCGAAAGATAAAGAAGCTTCTGTCAACCTACGTCAATGCTCTCCCAGAGCTTATAAACCCTCAAACGGGAAAAATCCACACCACCTACAATCAGACTGTCACGGCCACCGGACGCCTGTCGTCGACAAACCCGAACCTGCAGAACATCCCTATCAGAAACGACGACGGACGGGAAATCCGCAAAGCGTTCATCCCCGACGACGGGCACTCGTTCTTCTCTGCCGACTATTCGCAGATTGAGCTGCGCATCGTGGCAAACATCAGCAAGGACGAGGCGCTCGTGGAGGCTTTCCTTGCCGGCGAGGACATCCACCGTGCCACTGCCGCCAAAATTTTCCATGAACGCACCGAAGACGTGACCGACGACCAGCGACGGAAAGCAAAAACCGCAAACTTCGGTATGATTTACGGCATTTCGGCATTCGGACTGTCGGAGCGACTGCAAATACCTCGCAGCGAGGCCAAGCAACTGATTGAAGGCTACTTCGAGACATTCCCCGGCGTGCGTCGGTTTATGGACCAGAGCATCGAGATGGCGAAAGAGAAAGGCTTTGTGACAACCCTGTTCGGACGGCGCCGCATGCTTCCCGACATAACATCGCGAAACGCCGTGGTGCGCGGATATGCCGAGCGAAACGCAATCAACGCTCCAATACAGGGAACTGCTGCCGACATCATCAAAATCGCGATGAACCGCATTTACCGTCGGTTTGACCGCGATGGAATACGGTCGAAGATGCTGCTGCAGGTGCACGATGAGTTGAACTTCGACGTCGTTCCTGGCGAAGAGGATTCTGTGGCACGCATTGTAAAAGAAGAGATGGAGGCTGCGTTCAGCGGAACTGTACCTCTCGTTGCCGACTGCGGTTCGGGCGCAAACTGGCTTGAAGCGCATTGACAAGCACCGACGCAAACGCGTCTTTAAATAAAAATTTTGCCCTGCAATAAAAAAATATCCGCAAAAACATTGCAATATTCAGAAAAGTGAGTACCTTTGCATTCGATTTTCGGACTCGGGGTGTAGCACAGTTGGTTAGCGCGCCACGTTCGGGACGTGGAGGTCGGAAGTTCGAGTCTTCTCACCCCGACTATCAAAGGCTTAAATGATTGGCATTCAATCGTTTAAGCCTTATTTTTTAACAATATCCGGGACAAATTCGGGACAAAATAGCGAAAAAGCACCCCCGACAACGTTTGCCTGTCAAGGTGTGGAGGTGGCTCTTTACACCTGATTCACCCGGCAAACCGCCGAATTCCCAATAAAAACACTACCTTTGCAGAAGAAAAGCGGCTCGATACGCATACGCAAAAGCAGCGGCATGACTCTGCTTTAGCAGCGTTTTTTCAACAACCACAAGAAACATTTATGATTACAGTTGATGGACTGACCGTCGAATTTGGCGGCACCACCCTATTCAAGGACATTTCCTTTCAGATAAACGAGAAAGACCGTATAGCCCTTATGGGCAAGAACGGCGCAGGAAAGAGCACTTTGCTGAAGATTATCGCCGGCGTGCGGACAGCCACACGCGGCTCTGTCTCCGCGCCTAAAGATTGCGTAATCGCCTATCTTCCCCAACATTTGATGACCGAGGACGGCCGCACCGTGTTTGAGGAGACAAGCCAGGCTTTCGCTCATCTGCACCAAATCCAGGCGGAGATAGACCGCATCAACAACGAACTCTTGACACGCACCGACTATGACAGCGATGAATACATGCAGCTCATCGAGAATGTGTCAACGCTTTCTGAGAAGTTCTACGCAATCGACATGACTCATTTCGAGGAGGATGTTGAGAAAACGCTTCTCGGCCTGGGCTTCGAGCGCGAGGACTTCAACCGCCCAACCAGCGAGTTTTCGGGCGGATGGCGCATGCGCATCGAGCTTGCCAAGCTGTTGCTGCAAAAGCCTGACGTGCTGTTGCTAGACGAGCCTACCAACCATCTGGACATAGAATCCATACAATGGCTGGAAGATTTCCTTATCAGCAATGGAAAGGCTGTCATCGTCATCAGCCACGACCGTAAATTCGTAGACAACATCACCACCCGTACCATTGAAGTGACCATGGGACGGATATACGATTACAAAGTAAACTACTCCAAATACCTGGAACTCCGCAAGGAACGCCGCGAACAGCAACAGAAAGCCTACGACGACCAGCAGAAGTTCATTGCCGAAACCAAGGAATTCATCGAACGGTTCAAAGGCACCTACTCCAAAACCCTGCAAGTGCAAAGCCGCGTCAAGATGCTGGAAAAGCTGGTGCTTCTGGAAGTGGACGAAGAGGACACATCGGCATTGCGGCTCAAGTTCCCACCCTCTCCGCGTTCCGGCAATTATCCGGTCATTTGTGACGGGGTGAAGAAAGTATACGGCAGTCATCTTGTTTTCCACGATGTGACTTTGACTATTAATAGAGGTGAGAAGGTGGCTTTTGTCGGAAAGAACGGGGAAGGTAAGTCCACTTTGGTGAAATGTATAATGGACGAAATCCCATACGAAGGTAAACTGACCATCGGGCACAACGTACAGATTGGTTATTTTGCTCAGAATCAGGCTCAGATGCTGGATGAAAATCTGAGTGTTTTTGATACGATTGATTATGTGGCAAAAGGGGATATTCGTTTAAAAATTCGTGATATTCTGGGAGCATTCATGTTTGGAGGCGAGGCTTCTGATAAAAAAGTAAAGGTACTGTCGGGTGGGGAGCGGAGTCGTCTTGCCATGATAAAACTTTTGTTAGAACCGGTGAATTTCCTTATTTTGGACGAACCTACCAACCATCTGGATATGCGCTCAAAGGATGTATTGAAAGAAGCTATCAAGGAATTTGATGGAACGGTGATTGTTGTTTCTCATGACCGTGAGTTCTTGGATGGACTGGTGACCAAAGTTTATGAATTTGGAGGTGGAGTAGTAAAAGAACACATTGGCGGCATTTATGATTTTTTACAGAAAAAGAAAATAGAGAGTCTGAATGAGTTGCAGCTTTCGGCTTCTCCTACTGTGTCTGCCACTAAAAAGGAAGAACCCGAAACGGTCAGTGAGAACAAATTATCTTATGAGGCGCAAAAGGAATTGAATAAGAAAATTCGTAAATTGGAGAAACGAATTGCGGATTGTGAACAAAAAATAGAAAAGCTGGAAACTGAGATTAGCGGGGTGGAAGCCGATATGGCTACTCCCGAAGGTGCATCGGATATGGCTTTGTATGAAAAGCATCAGAAACTGAAAAAGGACTTGGATCAGACGGTAGAAGAATGGGAGGCCGTTTCTATGGAATTAGAAGAGATGCAGGGAAGTTAATATGTATCATATATATAGAACAAATGAAAGCAAAACATTATTTACCAATGGCTGTATTGGCTCTGGCAGTAGCTGCCGGATGCGACAGTAAAAAGGAAGCCGTCATGACTTCGGGTATAGACTTGACAAATTTGGACACTACGGCTGTTCAAGGAGCTGATTTTTATCAGTATGCTTGTGGCGGATGGATGAAGAAACACCCTCTGACCAATGAATATTCCCGTTTTGGCTCATTCGATATGCTTGCCGAAAATAACCGGGAACAACTGAAAGGATTGATTGTGGAAATTGCTGCCGGACAGAATGCGCAAGGTACAATAGGTCAGAAAATAGGGGATATCTATAATCTGGCTATGGATAGTGTGAAACTGAATGCGGATGGAGTAACTCCTATTCAAGCTGATTTGGAAAAGATTGCTTCAGTGAAGGATAAATCGGAAATAGTTCCTTTGATGGCGGAACTGGCTCATAGCGGTGTATTCCCTTATTTCAGTTTCTATGTGGGTGCCGATATCATGGACAGCAAGAGCAATTTGTTTCAATTGTATCAAGGGGGTATCAGTCTGGGTGAAAGAGAATATTATTTGGACAATGATGATGTGACTACCAATATCCGTAATAAGTATAAAGAACATATTGTAAAGATGTTCCAATTGGCTGGTTTTGATGAGGCTGCCGCTAAAAAGAAAATGGAGGCTGTAATGGATATCGAAACCCGTATTGCGAAAGCTTCTTTCAGTGCGGTGGAACAGCGTAACCCTGCGGCCAATTATCATAAAATGTCTTTGGATGAATTAAAGAAAGAGATTCCGGGCATTGACTGGGATGCTTTCTTGAATGGTATAGGCGTGAAAGGGGTGACAGAACTGAGTGTTTCTCAAGTGGAGCCGATTAAAGAGGTTGAGAAAATTATCAATAGCTTGCCGGTTGAAAATCAGATCGCTTATATGCAATGGAATCTGATAGACAGGGCTGCCGGTTACTTGAGTGATGATTTGGTAGCACAAAACTTTGATTTTTATGGAAAAACACTATCCGGTAAACAGGCTAACCAACCTCGTTGGAAGCGTGCCGTAAGTACTGTGAATGGGGTACTGGGTGAAGCGGTAGGTCAGATGTATGTGGAGAAATATTTTCCGGCAGCCGCAAAAGAACGTATGGTGCAGTTGGTAAAGAATCTGCAGACCGCATTGGGAGAACGTATCCGGAATTTGGAATGGATGGGTGACAGCACAAAGATTAAAGCTATTGAGAAGTTGAATTCTTTTTATGTAAAGGTAGGCTATCCTGATAAGTGGAGGGATTATACCGGTTTGAATATTGAAAAAGATTCTTATTGGGCCAATGTGAAGCGTGCTACAGAATTCGAACTGGATTATATGTTGTCCAAGGCAGGCAAGCCGGTTGACAGAGATGAATGGGGAATGACTCCGCAGACTGTCAATGCATATTATAATCCGACCACGAATGAGATTTGTTTTCCGGCAGGTATTCTTCAATATCCGTTTTTTGACATGAATGCTGATGATGCATTTAATTATGGAGCTATTGGCGTGGTTATCGGTCATGAAATGACTCATGGATTCGATGATCAGGGACGTCAGTTCGATAAGGATGGTAATTTGAAAGATTGGTGGACAGCCGAAGATGCCAAACGTTTTGAAGAACGTGCTCAGGTAATGGTGAATTTCTTTGATAGCATTCAGGTTTTGCCGGGACTCAATGCCAACGGTTCTTTGACTTTAGGTGAGAATATAGCCGACCATGGTGGTTTGCAGGTTTCTTTCCAAGCGTTCAAGAATGCGACAAAAGATGCTCCGCTACCAGTAGAAGACGGATTTACTCCGGAACAGCGCTTCTTCTTGTCATACGCCGGAGTGTGGGCTGGCAATATCCGCGACGAGCAGATTCGTTTGCAAACAAAGTCTGATCCACATTCATTGGGCAGATGGCGTGTGAACGGAGCACTCCCTCAAATTGGTGCATGGTATGATGCTTTTGGCATTAAAGAGGGGGATCCTATGTATTTGGCTCCTGAAAAACGTGTCTCTATTTGGTAAGCTTTATACATAAAAGATAATAAAAAGCATGGTAATTGCTGATAATTTGGCATTTACCATGCTTTCTTTTTGGAATTTACATGATAAACACCTATTTTTGTGCCCGATGAAACGGAGACGATATATAGCATGGGTATTAATGTTGGTCAGCATAATCATGTTGACTGCATCTGTTCTGCCTCATCATCATCCCTCTGCTGACCATGATCTCCAGCACCTTTACGCTGGCTCAAGGCGAACTGCGCCGGGTACAGGGGCACGTGGGAGACTTTACCCTGTACTACTGGAAGTACATCCTCACCGGCACCATGGCAAATGCCGTGCTGTGGGGC
>OMCF01000950.1_pt1 | contig 10589 bp, 8 predicted proteins | sample 1673791 | NCBI WGS metagenome assembly OMCF01 (sample SAMEA103958127, study PRJEB25191) | human gut metagenome | biome: human-associated habitat [ENVO:00009003]; feature: intestine environment [ENVO:2100002]; material: feces | place: Germany | collected 2013/2015
GCAGCAGCGCGCTGTAAACCAGCGACATGCGGGTGTTCTGGGCAATGCGGGCATCCACCGCGCGGGAAATGCGCACCGCGGCAGCGGCATCGGCCAAATCGTCCCGAAGCAGCATCACATCGGCGGCGGGCAGCGGCTCGGCTCCCGTGCCAATGCCGACATCGGCACAGGCCAGTGCCGCGGCGGCAGAAGTACTGCCTATCATGGCGGCAGGGCCGTTTGTTTGCAGGCGGCGCAGTTCGGCTTCCAGCTCTGCGGGGGCAAGGCCGGATACCACGTGGGCGTCATCCAGCCCAACCTGAGCGGCAACGCGGTCTGCATTGGTGCGGCTGTCGCCTGTCAACAGGATCACATCCAGCCCAAGGGCTTTCAGCGCGTCAATGGCGGCTTTGCTGGCGGGCTTTACGGCATCGGCAACGCCGATCAAACCGGCTGCATGGCCGTCGAGCGAAAAGTAAAGCGGGGCAATGCCGTCAGCGGCCAGCTGCTCGCCAGCCTGCTGCAAATCGGGGGTCAGCTCGCACTGGGCGGCAATAAACTCTGCGCTGCCGCCTGCCATCACCTTGCCGGCCATTTTGCCGGTCAGGCCCTGACCGGCAAGAATGGTAACGTCCTTAACGGCGCTCAGCTTGATGTTCTCCGCAGCGGCTTTGCGCATCACGGCGCGGGCCAGCGGGTCCTGGCTCTGGCTTTCCAGCCCGGCAGCCATGCCAAGCAGGAACTTGGCGGGCACGCTGCGGGTGCCCACAATGGTGACCACTTCCGGCTCGCCGTTGGTGATTGTTCCAGCTTTATCCAGCACGGCGGTGTGCAGGGTACCGATGGACTGCAGGCTGGCGGCTGTTTTGAACACGATGCCGTGCTTGGCACCCACGCTGGCACCGGACATGATGGCAGCCGAAGCTGCCAGCGCCAGCACACAGGGGCTGCTGACAGCCAGCACGCTGATGGCGCGGGCCAGCGCAAAAGCAAAGCTCTGCCCCAGCAGCAGCCAGATGATGAGTACCACGCAGGCAATGCCGATAACGGCGGGCACAAACACGCTGCGTACCTTATCGGCCAGGGAACTCAACGGCACCTTGGCAGCGGCAGTGGTCTGCACGGTATGTACCAGCTGGGCGGCGGTGGAATCTGGCCCGATGCGGGTGGCACGGCAGATCAGGGCGCCGCCCTGGTTGGCGGTGGCGGCGTAAACAGTGCTGCCTTTGTGTTTGGCCACGGGGGCGGCGGCACCGGTCAGGGCAGATTCATCCACCGTGGTTTCGCCCTCAATGACAACGCCATCTACCGGTATCACATCGCCGGGGCGAATCAGGAAGATATCGCCCACCGCGACTTCATTCAGCGGCACGGTGTACTGCTGGCGGCTGCGCAGCACGCAGGCGGTTTCGGGAATGCGCTCTGCCAGACTGTGCAGAGGGGCCATGGCTTGTGCCTTAAACCGTACTTCCAGCAGCTGGCAGGCTGCGGCAAAGATCAAAATAGCAGCGGCAGAGGGCAGGAACAGCTCCTGCGGGGCATCCTGTGTAAAAATGGCGATTATGCCGTAAACCAGCGCCGCCCCGGAACTGAGCGCCACCAGCGTATCCGGCCCGGGGGCGCGGATGCTCTTGCAGCCGTTGATAAAATAGGAACGGTTCAGCCAGCAGACCGGCACGGTGAGCACCAGCTGCACAATGCCGCACCACATGGCGTTATCACCGGTCAGGAACGGCGGCAGTGGCAACCCGAAAGCAGCGCCAAGGCCAAGGTAAAAAAGCAGAATCAGCAGGCAGGCACTGATGACCAGCCGCCGCTTGATCTGGGGAACAGCACTGCCCGGCATGGCGGCAGCGGCCCCGGTAGGTTCAAAATTTTGCATTGGAACACTCCCGTATCAAATAAGAGTTGCAAGCGTCAGGAGATGTTGGTGGAAGAAAGCCGGTGATTGGGCCGGGGTGCCTGACGGCACACCCCTACCATTAAAACAGACCTTCCGGCAGAATAATGTCGTTTTGCGGCACGCGCTGCCAGCTGAAGCCGTCGGCCAGCTCGGCAGGGGTGCGGGGGTCCGGAGCGTTTTGCAGCCCGCAGGCATAGGCCAAACGGCCAATGATCTGCTCCGGCGTATAGCGCGCCTGTAAATGCTCCAGGCTTTCGTCCCCATCCCGTTTGGAAAGCCGCCGCCCATCCACGGCCAGCAGCAGCGGCATGTGATAAAATTCCGGCGCGGGCAGGCCCAGTTCCCGGTAGAGCCACAGCTGGCGCGGCGTGCTGGACAAAAGGTCTGCCCCGCGCACCACCTGGGTAACGCCCATCAGGGCATCATCCACCACCACGGCCAGCTGGTAGGCAAACACACCGTCCGCCCGCCGCAGGTAAAAATCCCCGCAGTCCTGCGCCAGATTCTCGGCATAGGGGCCCATGTGGCCGTCCACAAAGGAAATGGTTTCGTCCGGCACCATCACCCGCCAGGCTGGCTTGCGCCTGGCGGTGCGCAGAACGATCTCTTCCGGCGTCAGGTTCCGGCAGGTCCCGGCGTATACCACCTTCCCATCGGAGCGGTGGGGGGCATCGGCGGCGTGCAGCTGGCTGCGGCTGCAAAAGCAGGGGTAAACCAGCCCTTTGCGCACCAGCTTTTGGTAATATTCTTCATAGATAGCGCTGCGCTCGCTCTGGTAATAGGGGCCGCGAGGGCCGCCCTTGCTGCCGCCTTCATCTGCGGCAAGGCCGAGCCAGGCAAGGTCGGCTTCCAGCAGATCAGCAAATTCGCGCGGGCAGCGCACGGCATCCAGATCCTCAATGCGCAGCACAACCTTGCCGCCGCTGCTTTTGGCCGAAAGCCACGCCAGCAGGCAGCAGCACAGGTTGCCCAGGTGCATCCGCCCGCTGGGGCTTGGCGCATAGCGCCCGACTGTGCTGCTCATTCCAGCGTATAGCGGGCATCGCCCAGGCTGCGCAGGTGGACGCGGTAGAACCCGGCAACGGCCCGCACCATGGCGTCAGCATCGGCCACCGCGGCGCTTTGGGCTGATTTATGTGGACTACCGCACCATGGAACGCATCCCCAAGGATTCCGCTGCGTGGTACGCCCATGTGATCGCTACAAACGGCAGCGAGCTGTAAAATGCAAAACATATGTCAGGGGGAAGCTCTGCGCAGGGCTTCCCCTTGACTTTTTGCATGCTGCGCTTTATAATTTGAAAAGACTACCGATTTGATAGGTTGGGCGGGCGTGAACCCGCCCATTTGTTTGTTAATTTACAAAACCGTGGGGGAGCAGGCAGTATGCTGAATCAGTTTTCAAGAACGCAGTTGTTGTTTGGCAAGGAGGCAATGGAGCGCCTGTACAACGCCCGTGTGGCTGTGTTTGGCGTTGGCGGTGTTGGAGGCTATACGGTGGAAGCACTGGCACGCAGCGGCATTGGCACGCTGGACCTGATTGATGACGACAAGGTCTGCCTGACCAACCTGAACCGCCAGATCCTGGCCACCCGCAAAACGGTGGGCAAATACAAGGTGGATGTGGCGGAAGAGCGCATCCATGATATCAACCCGGACGCCGTGGTGAACACCTACAAGACGTTCTACATGCCAGACACCGCCGACCAGTTCGATTTCAGCCAGTACGACTATGTGGTCGATGCCATCGACACGGTAAAGGGCAAGCTGGAACTGGTCATGCAGGCACAGGCAACGGGCACGCCCATCATCAGCTGCATGGGCGCGGGCAACAAGCTGGATGCTTCCGCCCTGGAAGTTGCGGATATTTACGATACCTCCGTCTGCCCGCTGGCCCGCGTAATGCGCGCCGAGCTGCGCAAGCGCGGGGTCAAGCACCTGAAGGTGGTATACTCCAAAGAGCCTGCACTGACCCCCATTGATGATATGACCATCAGCTGCCGCACCCATTGCATCTGCCCGCCCGACACGGCCCGCAAATGTACCCAGCGCCGCCAGGTTCCCGGCAGCAACGCCTTTGTGCCCGCCGCCGCGGGGCTGATCATTGCGGGTGAGGTCGTAAAGGATCTCGCAAAGGGCTGAGGAGGGGTTTTATGAAGCTCATGATCGCATCGGATATCCACGGCGCGGCGGGGTACTGCCGTGAGCTGCTGGCCGCGTTTGACCGGGAAGGGGCCGATAGGCTTTTGCTGCTGGGCGACATTCTCTACCACGGCCCGCGCAACGATCTGCCGGATGAATACGCGCCCAAGCAGGTGCTGGCCATGCTCAACGAGCGGCGCGAACGCCTCTTCTGCGTGCGCGGCAACTGCGACACGGAGGTCGACCAGATGGTGCTGACCTTCCCGATCCTGGCCGATTACAGCATTTTCCCGGCCGGAAGCCGCCTGATCTACGCCACGCACGGCCACGTCTATAACACCGCGCATCTGCCGCCGCTCTGCCCCGGCGATATCCTCCTGCACGGCCACACGCACGTGCCCGCGTGGGAGCCGTTCGGCGAAAACAACCTCTATCTCAACCCCGGATCTGTCTCCATCCCGAAAAACGGCTCCGCACATGGCTATATGACGCTGGAGGATGGCGTTTTCGAATGGAAAACGCTCTCCGGCGGGGTCTATCACACACTGACACTGTAACATTTTTTTGCAAACTGATGCCCCCGGCGAGAGCCGCCGGGGGCTGTTTTTACGGTTCCAGAAGCCTGCGGGCCTGCGTGAAAAATTCTTCGCGGGAAAACAGGACGTTGAGCGCCTGCAGCAGCGCGTTTGCGCTCATGTGCGCGGGCAGGCGGAGCGCCTTTAAAAGCGCGGCGCGCTTTTTTGCGCTTTCAGGGCCGCCGGAAAGGCCGAGGGCGAACAGGTCCTGCTTGGTGATCGGCTCCCTTGCGGGCGGAGGCGTACTGCCGTCTGCAAATTCAGCGCCTGCGTTGCGCAGGGCTTTGAGAAGAATTTCGGGCGTCATGCCCTCCACGCCGAGCAGCCCTTCTTTTCCGGGGGCTGCTTTTCGTTTTTCCTTGCCGGGAAGATCGGGAATATACGCGTGCAGCACGCCCGTTTCCGGCAGCGCGCTTTTGAGCGTGTTGCGGATGAGAAACCCCGCGCCGTCCGAATCGGTCAGGATCACAAGGCCGGTCGTCTGTGCGGCCTTCTGCAGCAGGCGCAGCAGCGCGGGGTCCTTCATGCCGGTAAAGCCGTTGGTGGTGAAGATCGGGGTGTCGACCAGCTGCCGCAGGGCGTTCTGGTCGTATTTTCCCTCGACGACGATGGCCTGCCGGAGTTTCAGCTTATCCATGCTGCGCCTCCTGCGCAAGCCGGACGAGCAGCAGCTCCAGAAGCTGCTCCTGTTCGCCTGCGCTCGTCTTCATGGCGAGGTCCGTATCCAGAACCAGCTGGATGGCGCTCTGGCAGAAGCGGTCGGTCACACGGCGGGCCGCCGTCATGGTCAGACCCGCGGGATAGCTCTTGAGCCCCGTCAGCTCCATCAGCTCCTTCTGTCCGCCGCCAGAGGAGAGAATGACCCGCGCGTAATAAAGCCTGCGCAGCTGCGCGCCGATCGCGCCCAGCACAACGATGGGGTCGGTCTGCATGGCGTAAAGCTCCTGCAGTTTGAAAAGGGCCTTTTCAAAATCCCGGTTCACGACCGCGTCGCTGATGTCAAAGGTCTGCGCGCTGAGCGCCGGGATGACCACCGCGTCGATGGCCCCGCGCGTGATGGCCTCACCCTCCTGATAGGCGGCAATTTTGTCGATCTCACCTCCGAGCGTGGTCATCAGCCCGTCGGTGCGGAAGATGAGATACTGGCACAGCTCGTCCGTGACGCTCTTGCCGTGCGCACGGAAGTGGCGCGTGATCCACGCGCACAAACTGCGCTCGGACTGCTTGCCGAACGAAACGATCTGCGCGTGCTCCTTGACGGCGGCCGCCAGCTTTTTCATCGTGCTGTTGATCTTAAATTCCACCGTGTCATAGACGAACAGCACGCAGCAGTAATCCGGGATATCGGACAGAATGGCGGCATATTGCTCCCGCGCGCCCTCTGGCTGCTTGAACAGGTCGACGTCGTCTACGCGCACGAGCGTCCGCTCGGCCATCATGGGCATGGCGTCGATCGCGTCAGCCAGCGCCTGCGGCGTGCAGTCGTCGGCGGAAAAGCGGTGGAAGTTAAACTCGCCCGCCGGGCCGTCGGTGAGTTTTTTCGTAGCAAGCTCCACATAATGGCTGCGCAGAAACGCTTCCTCGCCGCAGATAATATAAAAGCTGCCGAGCGTTCCGGCCTTCAGATCCGCTTTGAAGCGGCGCTCAGCCTCGGCAGCGGCGTCGTCAGGCTTTTTTTTTGCCATTTGCTTACCCCCTGATGGTGATGGTGCCGGACAGATCGGTGCGGAAGACCGCCGCGCCGGCTTTTTCAATGCGGCGGAGCGTTTCGTCCGCCGGATGTCCGAATCGGTTGTCCGCACCCACAGAGATGAGCACGGCCTCCGGCCGGATGGCGCGCAGAAGCGCCTCAGATGTAGACGTAGCCGCGCCGTGATGCCCCGCGACGAGCACGGCGGCACGCGGCAGCGCATGCGTGGACAGCAGCCGGTACTCCGCCTGCTCGGACAGATCGCCGGTCACTAGAATATCATATTTTTCGCCCGCTGCCAAGACGCAAAGCCCGGTATTGCTTTCCTCCGCGCTTCCGGTGGGCGCAAACATGCGCATGCCGTCCGGCAGCGTCAGATCGTTCGTGACAAACCGGATTTCAGCGCCCGCCTGCGCGGCGGCGAACAGGATTTTCGTGCGGAGGTTACTTTCCGGCGATACGTCCGGCACATAGAGCGTTTTGACGCGCACGCGCCGCAGAAGCTGCCGGACGCCGTTGCAGTGATCAGCGTCAAAATGCGTGAGAATGAGCCGGTCGACCTGCGTCACGCCGCGCGCAAGCAAAAACCGCGCGGCTGTCTCGCCGCTGGCATCCTCCTGCCCGCCGCAGTCGATCACGCTGACGCTTTCTCCGCTGCGGCTGACGAGGCACTGTCCCTGCCCAACATCGAGCATGGAAAAGCAGGCCTCCGGCAGCGCGTAATCCGCGCAGGAAAGCCCCATGCAGCAGGCCGTGACGAGCACGGCTGCGGCAGCGGCCTGCCAGAACCGGACGGCTTTCGGGCGCAGCGAAAGCAGCAACGCAAGTCCATAGAGAAAGACCGCCGCTGCGATCAGATATCCGTTTTCAAGATAAAGCGCCGCGAACGGGAGCTTTGCCGCGCTCCGCACGAGCAGCAGCACCAGCCGCACCGGCCAGCTCAGCGCCCATGCGCAGACGCCTGCGGCAGCGGGAAGGGCCAGCGCGAGCAGCGCCGTGAGCATCCCGCCGCAGAAGACGATCGACAGCATCCACAGCGCCAGCACGTTCACGACCGGCGCTGCAAGCGAGACAGTCCCAAACTGGAGCGCCGTAATGGGAAGCGCAAAGACCATGGACGAGATCGTGCAGCAGAGCGCCGTCAGCATGGCGCGCAGGAGTGAGCTGAGAACCGTTTTGGGGCGCAGCAGGCGCGTAAGGAACTGGTTTTCCGAAAGGCTCCGGTAAAGCCCGCCCGCGAAGAAGACGATCCCCGCCGTCGAAGCGAACGAAAGCTGCAGCCCCACGCTCAGAAGCGACCACGGGTTCTGCATCAGCAGCACGAGAAGGGCTGCACAGATAGTCGTCGGCGGGTCATTCTCCCGGCGCACGAGCGGCGCGCACAGGACCAGCGCCTGCATCACGCCTGCACGGACTGCGGAGGCAGGTGCGCCGGTCATGACGATAAAAAACACGGCGGCAGGCAGACCGAGCGCCGCCGCAAGCCGGTGGTTCCCGCCGCAGAGCAGCAGGATCATGCCGAGCAAAATCGAAACGTGCATACCGGACACGGCGACGGCATGGTAAATGCCCGCGATGGCCAGATCGTTCTGATCCTCGTAGCGGAGCCCTGTTTTATCGCCCAGCAGCAGCGCCTGTACAAAGCCCGCCGTGTCAGACGGGAATGCGGACTGGATCGCCGCGCGGAGGCGTTCGGCAAACAGAGCCGGGGCAAGCCAGACTGATGCGCGGCCCGGCTCGGCGTGCAGCGTTTCGCGGCAGCTTGCCGTCAGGAATACGCCGCGCGACAGATCGTAATCCTTGCCGCGCAGATGCTTTTCCTGCGCCGTGGTGAACTTTGCCGTGCCGGACAGGAGGCTTCCGGGAAGGATCTCACCGTCGGCCTCGTCAAAGTAAATGACCGCCATGCAGCTTTTTCCGTCCAGCGTCAGCCGGGCGGAGACGGACTGCCCGTAGCTGCTTTCCTGCGGAGCGGCAAGCGCCTGCGCGGAAAACGCGGCTGTTTCGCCGGAAAGGTCTGCAAACGGGCGCAGAAAAAGCGCCTCGTACCCACGGCACCAGGCAAATCCGGCCAAAAGGCCCAGCACGCAGACCGCCGCCCGGCGCAAAATCGGACGCCGGAGCAGAAACAGCAGCGCACAGACCGCTGCAAGCGCGGCGAGCAGCACGCCTGGCGCACCGTGCAGCAGAAACAGATACAAACCAGCGGCAGCGGCGAAGCCGCCGGTGAACAGGCAGAGCCGTCGCATGGGCCGTCTCCTTCAAAAAGCAGAAAAACCGGGCGCACTGCGAGCAATGCGTCCGGTTCTGACAGGCTTATTCTTCTGTCTTGGGGGCGTCCTCGGCGGGAGCTTCCTCAGCGGGGGCTTCTTCCGTCTTCGGAGCCTCGACGGCGGGCGTCTCGTCAGCCTTGGGCTCGTCGTCGGCGACAACGATCTCAAAATCGTCGTCGGTGGGGGCGTCTTCGGCCTCGGCGGGCTCTTCTTCCGTGCGCAGGGAGGCGATGTAGTCCTTCAGGTCAGCGATGGCCTTCTTGGACTCGTCGATCTTCTGGCACCACGGCAGATACTCGGCAGTGTCGAGCTCTTCACCGACGGCGTAGTCGCGGTAATACAGCTTGCCCAGCTCGATCTCGGCCTTCTTGACCTTGTCTTCCTCGGCATAGATGGAAATGTTGGCCTTTGCGACGGCAGCCAGCTCCTTCGCCTTTGCGGCGGCAGTCTGGGCGGCCTCTACGGCAATGTTCTTTGCAGCTTCAAAATTTTCAGAAAAACGCATGGAGAAGCTCCTTTCAGCAGCATATTTGCTTTATTATTTCCTGTAGTATACCACCTGCCCGAAAAAAATGGAATAGGCAAGTGATGCGGAATGTCAGTTATTTTGTAAATTTTCTTTTAATCGTCCTGTTTTTCATCCGCCTGCGGTTCTACGCGTTTGCGGTTGACGTAGAGCGATTCGCGCGCGGGCTTCTTTTTGACGAGCACCCACGCGAGGATTCCCGCCGCGGCGAGGAAGGAGACTGCCGCCACGAGCTGGCTGACGCGGATGCCGGTGGAAAACAGGTACAGACTGTCGGTGCGCAGCCCCTCGATCCAGACGCGGCCGAGGCCGTACCACGCCACATAGGCAAGGAACACCTCGCCGTCGAATTTCCGCTTCTTCGAGAAGAAATGCAGGCCGATGAAGCCGATCAGGTTCCAGACGGATTCATAGAGGAACGTCGGGTGGTAATACGTCACGACGCCGGACGCATCCTGCAGGCCCATCTTCAAAAACGTATCCGTGACAGCGCCGTGCGCCTCGCGGTTCATAAAGTTTCCCCAGCGGCCCATAAGCTGGCCGATGATGACGCCCATGCCCGCCACGTCGAGCAGGACGGGAGCCGGGATTTTCTTGCGCTTCGCAACGACGAGCAGCGTGATCGCGCCGCCGATGATGCCGCCGTAGATGGCAAGTCCGCCCTCCCAGATGTAGAGGATGGAAATGGGATCGTCGGCGTAGAGCTCCCAATAGAAAATGCAGTAATACAGCCGGGCGCAGATCACGCCGATGGGTACGGCCCAGAGGATCATGTCAAGCACGTCGTCCTGCGTGATGCCGAAGTCCTTCGCCCGCGCGAGCATATAGAAAACAGCGAGCAGGAACCCGGCGGCAATGATGATGCCGTACCAGTAGATGTCCTTCCCAAAGACCGTAAAGGCCACGGGGCTTGGGTCGATCTCGATGCCGAGATTCGGGAATGTGATGGGAGATGCGAGAAACATATGAATTCCTCCTAATGAATTGAGCGGCGGATGCCTCCGGCGGCCCTGTCTTTTCTCTCGCAAGAGAAAAGACAGGGGAGAAAAGAGTGCTGGGACGCGTTTGGTGCCTGCTGCGGGTACAATTTAGGCGAGGACCTGAATTTTAGTCCCTGCGAACACACCAAGTCACCTTACGTGCGCTGTGGTACGCGCCGCCTGTTATGGTACAACAGATTTGTAGGTAGCTGCGTTTTAATATCTGCGGTAAAAACGCTTTGCATTCGAAATTTGCAGGGCAGTACGGATTCGCCGAAGATTTCCGTTAAAATAGTGCATTCTGCCGGGCCGATGTGGGCATCAGCCCCTGCAATTGGTGCGTCCAAAATCTACGCTTCTTCCGGCGCAACAACGCTGAGCGCGGCGCGTTCCGGTGTGACTGTCTGCGTCAGCAGCGCTTCTGTGTCGGAAAGCGTGATGGAATCCAGCAGATCAAACTCGCAGAAGCAGTCTCCGCCTGCGAATATGGCCTCGCATATACGATAGCAGGTCGATTCGAAT
>OMCF01000960.1_pt1 | contig 10482 bp, 9 predicted proteins | sample 1673791 | NCBI WGS metagenome assembly OMCF01 (sample SAMEA103958127, study PRJEB25191) | human gut metagenome | biome: human-associated habitat [ENVO:00009003]; feature: intestine environment [ENVO:2100002]; material: feces | place: Germany | collected 2013/2015
TTGAATATGTTCAGCTTTAATTTCGGCATCTCGAATAATTTTATCAGCATTGTTTTGAGCTTTTTTATTTTTGAAAAGCAGACATGTGTTAAAAGGGAAGCAGGTGGAAGTCCTGCACGATCTCGTCACTGTAAGCCGGGAGTATACATTCGATATCGGAAGATAACCACTGGCCGCAAGGCTGGGAAGGGGAATGTGTATGAGGATCGGTAAGTCAGGAAACCTGCCGTGTATTGGTACAGGAAGAATTTCCAGATCACGAGTAATTGGTCGTACTGCATGATAGATATTTTTTATCTGTCTTTTTATCGAAATTACTCCGCTGTCTTATGACTGCGGTTTTTTGTTAATGTCTGTATACAGATATAGTATGCGGTTTTGGCAGATGTCAGTGCATGTAAGACCAGATGGATCCTGATATAGGAATTTCCACCGTAAATTGTACAGATCGGTAAAGGAGACAAAGATGAAAAAGAGAACATTAGCAATCGTTATGTCACTTACACTTGCAGCCGGAATGCTTGCAGGATGTGGTGACGGGAAAAAAGAAAATTCGGAAAATACGCAGGTGAGCAAGTCAGATAAGGCAGAAGTGGATGATCAGAAAGCTGCTGACGAAGTTGCAGATTTAATCGATGCAATTTATGTCCAGGAGCGTAATGATAAAACTGATGAGCAGTGTAAAGCTGCAAAAGAGGCATGGGACAAGCTTACAGATGCCCAGAAGGCACTCGTAGAAGGAAATAATGCTGACCCTGATTATTTTGGAAGAGATACAGGTGATGCGTCAAAAGATGATCCACTCAATCAGGATGATATCGGAGAAAATGAACTTCTTGTTGTAAGCTTTGGAACATCATTTAATGACAGCCGTGTGGCAGATATCAGCGGAGTTGAGAAAAAACTTCAGGAAGCTTATCCTGACTGGTCAGTGCGCAGAGCTTTCACAGCACAGATAATAATAAATCATGTACAGGCAAGAGATGATGAAAAGATAGATAATATGGAGCAGGCACTTGAGCGTGCGGTTTCAAACGGAGTAAAGAATCTTGTTGTACAGCCTACACACCTTATGCATGGTGCAGAGTATGATGAACTTGTAGATGTAGTAAATAACTACAAAGATAAATTCGAGACAGTTACAGTTGCAGAGCCTCTTCTCGGTGAAGTTGGAAGCGATGCGACAGCTGTAAATGATGATAAGAAGAATGTTGCCGAGGCGATCACAGCGGAGGCAGTAAAGACAGCCGGATATGATTCCCTTGATGCAGCAAAAGAAGATGGAACAGCATTCGTATTCATGGGGCATGGAACATCACATTCAGCAAAGGTAAGCTACAGCCAGATGGCTGCACAGATGTCAGAGCTTGGTTACGAAAACGTATTTATCGGAACTGTTGAGGGTGAGCCAGAGGAAACTGCATGTGAGAATGTTATAAATAACGTAAAAGAAGCAGGCTACAAAAAAGTTGTCCTTCGTCCACTCATGGTAGTAGCAGGAGATCATGCGAACAATGACATGGCAGGTGATGATGAGGATTCATGGAAGAGCCAGTTTGAAGCCAGCGGTGCATTCGATAAAATCGATACACAGATAGCCGGCCTTGGAGAAATTGATGCGATCCAGCAGATATATGTAGATCACACAAAGGCAGCAATCGAATCACTTGGAGATTCAGTAAGTACTTCAGCAACAGCAGAAGTATCAGATTCATCATCACTTACAGATGGAACTTACAGCGTTGCATTTAATACAGACAGCAGCATGTTTCATGTAAACGAAGCAAATAATGGACGCGGAGTGCTTACAGTAAAAGACGGAAAAATGACGATCCACATAAGTCTTGTTTCAAAAAAGATCGTTAATCTTTTTGTAGGAACAGCAGCAGATGCAGCAAAAGATGGTGCAGCAGTACTTGAACCGACAACAGATAAGGTTACATACGAAGATGGAACAGTCGAAGAAGTTTACGGGTTTGATGTACCTGTAGAGTCATTAGATAAAGAATTTGATCTTGCGGTTCTTGGAACAAAAGGTGAGTGGTATGATCATAAAGTAAGTGTATCTGATCCACAGGCACAGAATTAGATTTAATGACACTGTTTATACATTACAGCTTAAACAGAAGAGTGTAGGTCTTTATATGTTATAGAAAATTTCCAAAATGCATTATGCGTTTTGGAAATTTTTATTAAATGATCCAAATTACTAAAATTTCCCATATGCATAATGTTGATGGTACCGTCCGGGGTGCGGGCTTACGCCTCTTCCGATAGCGGAACATTTCGTCCGGATTGCGTAAATTTGTCAGGTGCCTGTTTCCAGCTCGAAGTTTGTGTACATTCTCCAGATGCACACCCACGCCACGGACGGCACCACACGGATTCCATTTAACAATTTAGTAAAAAGTAAAATAAGTGAGGACAAAATAATGAAAAGAAAAATAGTTACAGCAATGGCAGCTGTACTTGTATGTGCAGCAGTAATGACAGGCTGCGGTAGTAAGGCTGCTGATGATTCTTCTGACAAAAGCAGTCAGACAGAAGAAGCAAAAGATTCTGGCACAAGTAAACAGGCAGATGCAGGCTCAGAGATAAGTGATGTGGACAATTCACTTGTGGAGGAGCCTGAAGCTGTAGCTGATATGCCGGCAGATGGTGAATATACAGCGGATGTAAGCTTGGAAGGCGGAACAGGAAAAGCCACGGTTGAGTCACCTGCAAAGATTACTATAAAAGAAGGTATTGCATATGCTACAATAGTATGGAGCAGTAAAAATTATGATTATATGATAGTGGATGATGAGAAATATATGAACGAGAATAATGGTGGCAGTTCGACATTCACATTTCCACTTCCATCACTTCCGTGTGAGATAAATGTTGTGGGAGATACAACGGCAATGAGTACACCGCATGAGATCGATTATACACTCACATTTTCACAGATAAACGAGTAGGAGAGAATGATGAAAAAATTTGCAGCAGTAATAGCTATAATCGTTGTAATGATATTTGCATGTGCATGCGCAGATAAAGAGAATCCAAGTGAGAATGTGCAGGCGGCAGTAAATTATGCAGATCTGGAAAAAACAGGGAGCATGGAACTTAAGTATGCTGCACAGTTTTCGGTCGATGAATACAGTGATAAAAATAGCCATGATTACAAACTGATCACCATAGAAAACAGTGGAAAATTTCTTGTGGTTAATGAAAATGAGCAGGTGCCGGATAATGTGCCGGAGGACGTAACTGTTTTAAAGCAGCCGTTGGATAATATATATCTTGTAGCAAGTGCCTGCATGGATCTGATATGCAAAGTTGATGGTACATCTTCCGTAAAATTTACAGGGACGAAGCAAAAAGACTGGTATGTTCAGGATGCAGTGGATGCAATGGAGAGTGGGAGCCTTACCTATGCCGGAAAATACAGCGCACCGGATTATGAGCTGCTTTTGAACAGTGGGTGTGATCTTGCGATTGAAAATACAATGATAAACCATAACCCGGAAGTAAAAGAAAAGCTTGAAGAGCTTGGGATACCTGTTTTGGTGGAAATGTCAAGTTATGAGAGCCATCCGCTCGGAAGACTTGAATGGATAAAGCTTTTTGGAGTATTATTAGGAAAAGAGGATGAGGCAGCTGGATTTTTTGACGCACAGGTAAAAGAAATAGAGCCTATATTAAAAGCTGTGGATACAGCAGATGAAAAAGCGGATGCAAAATCAGTTGCTATATGTGCGGTTACATCAAATGGATCAATAACTGTCAGAAAACCTAATGATTATGTGTCTAAAATGATAAGCCTTGCTGGAGGAAAATATGCTCTTTCTGATTATGTCCCAGAGGAGGAAAATGCTTTATCTACAATGAATATGCAGATGGAGGACTTCTATGCCGCGGCAAAAGATGCGGATATCCTCATTTATAATGGAACGATAGAGGGAGAACTGGGATCAATAGAAGAACTGACATCAAAAAATGAATTATTTGCGGATTTTAAGGCGGTAAAGGATGGACAGGTGTACACTACGGACAGCAGTTTTTACCAGCAGACGACAGGGACATGTGATTTCATAAAAGACTTAAATCAGATTTTACAGGGAAATGATACAGATTACCGGTTTCTCACAAAGCTGAAGTGATAACTATTGTAAAAATACAGCCAGGATAAGGACAAATGGGAAAAAACAGCAAAATAAAAAGATATATAACAGCATTTACGATTATTATAGCAGTACTGCTGGTACTTATTATATGGAACATAAGCTATGGAAGCGTTGATATGAAATTCCGGGATATAACAAATGCATTGTTTTTGCGTGATGAGTCGACTCTTTCGAAGATAATCTGGCAGATAAGAATGCCAAGGCTTATAGCGGCAATATTGTTAGGAGGGGCATTGTCAGTGTCTGGATTTCTTCTTCAGAGTTTTTTCCAGAATCCAATAGCAGGACCATATGTGCTTGGAATTTCTTCCGGGGCAAAACTTGTTGTGGCACTGGTGATGATTTTTTTGCTGGAAAAAGGGATTATGATAAGTTCGCTTGGAATGGTGATCGCAGCGTTTACAGGTTCGCTGCTGGCAATGGCATTTGTGCTCGTCATATCATTTAAGATCAAGAATATGTCGATACTGGTAGTCTGCGGAATAATGATAGGATATATATGCTCTGCGATAACAGATTTCTGTGTGACATTTGCAAGTGATTCAAATATAGTAAATCTGCACAACTGGTCTATGGGAAGTTTTTCAGGGATAAGCTGGGATAATATAAAAGTGATGAGCATGATCGTGGTGATAACTGTCACAGCAACATTCTTTCTTTCGAAACCGATAAGTGCATACCAGCTTGGGGAAGCATATGCGCGTAATATGGGTGTGAATGTCCAGATACTGCGTATACTTCTCATATTATTATCAAGCCTTTTGTCGGCATGTGTGACAGCGTTCGCCGGCCCTATATCGTTCGTCGGGATTGCAGTACCACACCTTGTAAAGATAATCATGAAAACTGCAAAACCGATAGTCCTTATACCGGGATGTTTTCTGGGAGGGGCGGTAATAACACTGTTTTGTGATGGAATCGCAAGATGTGTATTTGCACCAACAGAAATCAGCATAAGCTCGGTAACAGCAATATTTCTGGTTCCGGTCGTGCTTATGGCTATGTTAAAAAAGAATGGAAAATAACATGAATAAAAACAATATACAGTCAGTTTTAAACACAGAAAATCTTGCTGTAGGGTATGGGGAAAAAATAATAATAGACGATATATCGTTTTCTGTCGGGGCAGGTGAGGTATTTACACTCATTGGACCAAACGGGGCGGGAAAATCGACAATATTAAAGACGATAACACGCCAGCTTAAGAAGCTGCATGGAGATATCTGTGTCTTTGATGAGGAAATTTCAAGACTCTCAGATGCGGGGCTTTCAAAGCAGGTATCAATGGTCATGACATCAGCAATAAAGAGCGAGCTTATGACCTGCAGGGATATCGTGGCAACAGGCAGGTATCCATATACAGGGAGGTTTGGAGTACTTTCTGATAACGACTGGGAAAAGGTTGATGAAGCGATAGCTATGGTCCATGCAGAAGAGGTATCGGATCATGATTTTTCAAGGGTCAGTGATGGACAGAGACAACGTATAATGCTTGCAAGGGCTATATGTCAGGAGACAGGTATACTTGTCCTGGATGAACCTACGTCATATCTTGATATGAGATACAAGCTTGATTTATTATCAAGCATAAGAAAACTTGCGCTTAGTCGTGGGATGGCGATAATAATGTCTCTTCATGAACTGGATCTTGCATACAAAGTCTCAGATAAGATTGCCTGCGTAAAGGAAGGCCATATTGATAAAATTGATATACCGGAGCGGATTTTTGCAGGAAACTATATACAAAGGCTTTATGGTGTGGATGATGATTGCTTTGAACCGAAAACTACACAGCTTTTTATGCAGAATAAGTCAAAGACAGATAGATTTGATGTGTTTGTGATAGGCGGTGCAGGCACTGGGATCCCGGTGTATAACAGGCTTTTCAGATTAAATATTCCGTTTGCAGCCGGGATACTGCAGGAAAATGATCTGGAATACGCTGCGGCACATGCGGCTGCCGTAAAGGTTGTATCACAAAAAGCATTCACTCCATTTTCAAAAGAAAATTACGAAAAGTCAAAAGAATGTATAGATGCATGTGAAATGTGCATATGTACCATAGATGAGTTCGGGCAATTCGGAGAATATAACAGAAAACTCATGGAATATGCAGCACAGCATAACAAACTCAAAAGCATGGATGATATATAAAGAAGATTTATTTGATGGAGAGATACGGATATGGCAAAAGTAATAATGGTTCAGGGAACAATGTCGAATGCAGGGAAAAGTCTTGTGGCAGCAGGACTTTGCCGTGTGTTCAGACAGGATGGATACAGGGTGGCTCCGTTTAAGTCACAAAATATGGCACTTAATTCGTACATTACAAAAGAAGGACTGGAGATGGGGCGCGCACAGGTCGTGCAGGCAGAAGCCGCCGGAATAGAGCCACAGGTGTGCATGAATCCGATACTTTTAAAGCCGACAAATGACATTGGTTCACAGGTCATAGTAAATGGTGAGGTCCTTGGAAATATGCCAGCCAGAGAATATTTCAAATATAAGACAAAACTTATACCGGACATTATGAAAGCCTACAGAAAGCTCGAAGAACAGGCAGATATCATAGTTGTGGAGGGAGCGGGAAGTCCCGCAGAGATAAACCTGCGTGACAATGATATTGTAAATATGGGGCTTGCCGAAATGCTTGATGCACCTGTTATACTTGTAGGAGACATAGACAGGGGAGGCGTTTTTGCGCAGCTTCTTGGAACGATAATGCTTGTATCGGATGATGAGAGAGCACGCATAAAAGGGCTTGTGATAAATAAGTTCAGAGGTGATAAAACAATACTTGATCCGGGAGTTGAAATGATTACAGAAAGAGCAGAGATTCCGGTGGTCGGGGTGCTGCCATATATAAGGGTTTCAATTGATGATGAGGACAGTTTAAGCGGCAGACTTACGTCATCACAAAAAGGAATTATAAATATAGTTGTTATAAGACTGCCAAGATTATCTAATTTTACAGATTTTTCTGCATTTGAGCAGGTTGAAGGAGTAAAAGTGATCTATACAGATAAGCCGCAGGAGATAGAAAATGCCGATATGGTGATACTTCCGGGAAGTAAAAATACGATAGATGATCTGAGGTGGCTTCGGGAAAGCGGGCTTGAGGCAGCAATAAAAAAATATTCAAAGACAGGAATTGTTTTCGGTGTGTGTGGTGGTTACCAGATGCTGGGAAATACTGTAAATGATCCGTATGGAGTGGAAGGTGGCGGAAAGATAAGGGGGCTTGAGCTTATTGATATGGAGACAACTCTGAAAAAAGAAAAGATCCGCACCCGCATCAGAGCACAGGTTAAAGGTGCCGGAGGCGCACTTTCAAAGATAAATGGCTGTATGGTAGACGGCTACGAAATCCATATGGGAGAAAGTATTGTTGGCGGAAAAAATGGTACTTTTATAGAAAAAATAATAAGCCAAAACGGGCAGGATCATATAGAAAAGGGCATAAGTGCATGGAATGGAAATGTGTATGGAACATATATCCATGGCATATTTGACAGTGGCAGTATAGCTCACAGGATAATTGATGTTCTTGCAGAAAGAAAAGGAGTATCACTTGGTAAAAACGAAGATGCACCTGACTACAGACAGTTCAAGGAAATGCAGTATGACATACTTGCTGATATGATAAGAGAAAATATGGACATGGAAGCAATTTATAAAATGATGGGAATGAGGTAAAAATAGGAACTAAATGGAATATAAAGACGATATGGAAGAAAAATATTACAGACAGATAAGAAAAAACTGGGATCGTATTGCAAAACCTCTTGATGGCATGGGAATTTTTGAGCACATAACTGCAAAAATCGGTCAGCTGCAACAGACAGATATGCCGGTCACTGACAAGAACATCGTGGTTGTGTTATGTGCAGATAATGGGATCGTAGAAGAAGGGATAAGCCAGTCAGACCAGAGTGTTACTGCGGTATGTGCGGAGAATATTGCAAAAGGACGCTCGACTGTTGGCATAATGGCGGATTCTGTCGGAGCAGATGTGGCAGTGGTAGATATAGGAATCAATTCAAAAGAACAGTTTGACGGAGTCGAGGATAAAAAGATATCACCTGGTACAAAAAATTTTGCAAAAGAGCCGGCAATGACTGTAAAACAGGTAGAGCAGGCTATACATACAGGAATACAGCTTGTGAAAAAATGCAAGGATGCGGGCTATGGGATGATAGCGACCGGAGAGATGGGGATCGGAAACACGACAACAAGCAGTGCTGTTGCGGCCGCCCTGTTGGGATGTGAGGCAGAGGAGGTCACTGGAAAAGGTGCGGGTCTTCCAAATGATAAAATCAAACATAAGGTAAAAATAATAGATGCTGCGCTGGAAAAATATAATCTGAAAAACAGAAAACAAAAAGAAAGAGCAGATAAAGAATATGTCTTTTCTGTGCTCAGCTGTGTTGGAGGATATGACATTGCCGGAATGTGTGGGATCTTTCTTGGAGGGATTGAATATGGTATGCCTATAGTTATAGATGGATTTATAAGTATGGTTGCTGCACTTGCAGCAAAAATAATAAATCCGGCAGCAGCAGGATGCATGATACCATCACACATAAGCCGTGAGCCAGGAGCAGCACTTCTTGCAAAAGAACTTGCAATAGAGCCGGTAATAATGGCAGATATGGCACTTGGTGAGGGAACAGGAGCTGTCATGATGATGTCGCTAATCGATACAGCAAATCACGTATATAAAGAAAGCTACTCTTTTGACGAGGCCGGAGTAGACCAGTATGAGCGTTACAAAACAGGAGAAGAATAAAATGATGGTACTTGTTATAGGTGGAAGCGGCAGTGGAAAGAGCAGTTTTGCAGAAGATGTATTAGAAAAATTTCCTGAGAGCAGAAAATACTATATAGCAACGATGCAGATATATGACGAAGAAGGAAAGAAAAAAGTAGAAAGGCATAGAAGAATAAGAAAAGAAAAGGGATTTTTTACAATAGAAAGTCCGACTGATGTACATAAAAATTGTATAAAAGCTGATATAAAAAAGAAGGACAGCGCAGCTATACTCGAGTGTATATCAAATCTTGTGGCAAACGAAATGTTTAAGGAAGATGTGATATACGATCGTGACACTGTGGCAGGAAAAGTTAAATCTGATCTTTGGAAAATGATATCGGAATTTAATGATATAGTGATAGTAAGCAATAATGTATTTGATGACGGGATAGATTATGATGATACTACGACAGCCTATATATCTGCAATGGGAGAAATAAACAGATTTCTCGCCCAAAATGCAGATGAGGTTCATGAGGTTGTAGCCGGAATTCCGATACAGATAAAATAACCGGGAGAAATAAATGAAAGTAATAAAGACGATATTTAAATCAATAGATGTGGCATTCTCAATATACAGTAAGATCCCGATGCCGAGATTTGAGTGGGATTCAGAAGACATGAAATATCATATGTGTTTTTTCCCGTGGGTTGGTGCCGTTATAGGAATGATCTTATATTTATGGAACCGGTTTTGTGTGTGGAATGAGATAGAAGGAATTTTGTATCCACTCATGGCAGCGTCAATCCCGCTTCTTGTGACTGGTGGATTTCATCTGGATGGATACATGGATACGATGGATGCTCTTCATTCATATCAGAAAAAAGAAAAGAAGCTGGAAATACTTAAGGATCCGCACATAGGTGCATTTTCGGTCATTATGGCAGCAGTGTATGGGCTTATGTATACAGGCTTTTTATCTGAGATAAGAGATGTTAAAGCTTTTGGGATTATCTGCTGCAGCTTCTTTGTAAGCAGATGTCTCAGTGGCATTTCAGTTATGACATTTCAGGCGGCAAAGAAAAACGGAATGTTAAATGTATTTTCAACAACTGCTGAAAAGCGCATAGTTACAATATTTCTGGTGCTTGAGCTTATTGCTGCCATCGCATTTATGTTTTTTATATCACCTCTTTATACATTGGTAGCGGTGCTTTTTGAATTTCTGGTGTTTTTATATTATAAGCATATGAGCATAAAGCAATTTGGAGGAATAACCGGAGATCTGGCAGGATTTTTTGTATGTGTGGCTGAACTGGCTGCTGTCATGTCTGTATCTTTGGTGGCAATAATATCAGCAGGTTGATCTTAGGAGAAATCAATATGGAATTATATATAGGCGGTTTTGCGCAGGGAAAACTTGAATATGTGACAAATAAATACAACTGTGCAAAAGTATATGATGGGAAAAATTATAAAAATCTGATACAAAATGTAGAAAATAAAATGATCACAGAAAAAATTGTTATTTTAGATCATTTCAATGATATAATTAGAAA
>OMCF01000962.1_pt1 | contig 10463 bp, 9 predicted proteins | sample 1673791 | NCBI WGS metagenome assembly OMCF01 (sample SAMEA103958127, study PRJEB25191) | human gut metagenome | biome: human-associated habitat [ENVO:00009003]; feature: intestine environment [ENVO:2100002]; material: feces | place: Germany | collected 2013/2015
GTATCCTTGAGCCACTTGCACCTGCAGCACCAAGGAGCCGCCATGCGCACCGAGCTCGATGTCCCCTTTTCGCACAAAGAAGAAGCCAAGGCGCTGGGCGCCAAATGGGACCGGACCAAGAAGGTCTGGTATGTACCCGGCGGCGTCAACCCCGAGCCCTTTGCCGAGTGGCTGCCCGGTGTTGACCGATCCGACCCCTCAGCGCCGTATATATATCTAGTACTGGGCAAGCGCGAGTGCTGGAAGTGTCACAAAGAGACCTCGGTCGCGGCCTTCGGCATTCCCTATCGAACCGATAACGACGAGAGCGTCGCCATCGCGCACGCGCCCAACGAGTCCGGGCACATTGCCATCGACACGGCCAACGCCAACGCACTCGCCATCGTGCCCGCTCTTGGCTGCGTGCCGGGCGAGATCCGCGACTACCTTCATAAGCGCTGCGGCTACAAGCCCGTAGGCGCGCGAGCCTCCAAAGCCCCGTCGCTCGGCAACACGTGCACCAGTTGCGACGCGCTGCAAGGCAGCCGCTATCTGTTCGAGGAGCCCTCGTCCCCGTTTGCCCTCACTGCCATCAACAAGCTGCCGGCACTGGAGTTTATACGCGTCGAAGTTGCCGGCGTCTTTGGCGTCCCGGCCACGCGCACCGACTTTGACCAGGCGCTCTTTACCTGGGCACGCGACCATCACGCCGAGTTCCACAGGCAACTCGGTGAGGGGGTTTATTTGTAGAGACGGAGAAGCCTTCACAGCCAGCTCCTCCGCATCACCTATCCCTCGTCGCCGGCGTCATACACGATATCGAGGCCACAAACAGGGCATTTCTCCGGATACACCGGCATATGAACGCCTGTCTGTTTTCTCACTTCGTCGCTGAGTCTGTCGCGCGCATCGATGAACCGAATATCGAGACACGGTATTTGCGAGCCGCAGCAAGGGCAGGTGACGACAAACGACCCGCAATCAACCTCTACGCTCGGAAACATATTGTTGTCTATAAGGGCACACGGCAGTTTTCCGTACTTCCCCATCGCAATATCGCCTCGCCAGCTCATACACGCTCCCCTCTCGCTATACAAAACAGGAAGAGCATGCACCGGCGGGCGTGCGCGAGATTGTATCGCCACGCGATCCGATCAAACAACACGATCGTCAAAGAATACCAAAGCCAAATACGCTAATACGGCAGAAGCCCCGCCTTTTCACGCTTCTTTTCCGAGCGATCGAACTCAATGCGATGGGCCTCAAGAAACACCGTATTGGGTCGCCACTGACGCTCATTCGGCTGCCTTAGCGTCGCACCCGCAAAGGAAGCGTAGTCGGTCTTATCCAGCAGGTACGATCCGCACAGCCGATATTCGCCGCAAACAGGCTCAAACGAAATCAGGTGAGCATCAAATAGGGAATGAAGGTCGCGCCGAAGCAGAATGCCGTTGCTGGCAACCTGCGATTTGGGTCCCGAGTAATTCTCGATATGCGCAGCCTCCAGAGCTTCGCTGACGCCACAGTCCGACACCGCGCAACGGCCGTCATAGGCGGCAACGAGCTGCTTGCGGAACCATTGTTGCCCCAATCGCTCGCGCCTTAACGCATAGCGGACCTTTTCGTCGTCGGTCGCACCCTGTCCGGCAAACTCAATATCGACGGGCATGCGCTTCAGATAACTCATGTCGGGCGCAAAACGAGGGTCCGGCCCGCCTTTATGAACAGGACCGTGCAGAACAAACCATCCGTTTTCGGGCTCGAACCGCTCAACAAACGCAAGGCCGAGCACCTTATAGCCCACCTCGGTTGCAAATATGACTCCGACCGGAACGCCGCATTCCATGCAGTTGAGCATTTTACGGTTGTAATTCTGGTCTCGAAAACCAACGGTACCCGGCGCTTGAACCGAGTACTTAATGACCCACGTACCATCGTCCAAATAGAGCGGAGGCACATCGGTGTAGAAGCTCTTTTTAGAGTTATGGACCGAGAGCGCAAAGATCTTATTGGGATCTTGCTTCACCCGATCCTGGCCCGGCCAGAAGATCCCTGAATCCCGCGTTACGGGAAAGAAGTCCGAGCCAATTCTCAAACGATACTGATACTGAGGGCTATCTTCCTTGGTGTGGTGCGGAAGGCTGGTCCAAACGCCGCCGCGCTGCTCCTCACCCAGAAACCACTCCCATGCCTCAACGTATTCAGAAGGCACGAGACTGCAGGCACGGTCATAGCTTGGTCCATCCATCAACGGAACAGCAAGGTCAATGTCGTTCATCGCCAGCACCTACAACCATACGAACGCGAGTCATGCCCCTCAATAATATGACCGAGAGTCAATTATTACGAGATCTCATTCCGCGATCGGCACATCGTTGATGCTCTCGATTTGCCGCTGGCGCGCTCGTACCCCGCTACCCCACTCCCCTGTATACTGATGTAGCACGTGTTTCATCCGGGCTTGTTGGACCGGATTGTTCATGGGAGGGTCTTATGGCTGCTTCGAATCCGCCTAAGGGGAGCGTTTCTTCTTCGTCCATCAAGCCGGTTACGCGCAAGGCCGTGCGCTGCCAGCGCGAGGTCGCTTGGCTTGTCACGCAGGCGGCGGGCAGGCTTGTGGCGACCACTCAGGACGTCAATGCGCCTACACCGAGCTTTGTGTTAGCAGCGGCGCTGGATTTTGTGCGCCAATTGGAGCTTGCCGAACAGGATGCCAACGGCCACCTCGACTACCAGAATGTTATGGCGCCCGACCTGCAAACGTTCTGCCACATGGCCAAGTTGCCCGCCGCGCCCAATGCGCTTTCGGACGCAGGCTACATGTTTACGCTTTCGGGCGCGGACCTTATCCGCGACATCTATGTATACTGCAGCGAACTCGCCGAGCGCCACGTCTTTGACGCGGCTGAAATCAAACCGGGATATGTCATCAAGCTGGTTCTTAGGCTGTTCTTGATGGACGGGTTCGGGGCCATGCCGGCGTAAGCCGAGTCTTTAGCATCACCGTCGACTGAGCAACAACCGCTTTACCTTAGTGGGCGCCAATTGAGGGTCGATTATTGGGTCGCCTCGTCCACTAACGCATTTATTCCACGCGCTCTGACAGTCGATACTTGCGGTTGCGGCTCGTCGCCGGCGCCGTGGGCTCAAGCTCGCCTTGAGCAATGAGCGCGTTGACGCGCGACCTAACCTGGGAAATTGTGAGCCCTGTGTGCTCTGCCAACTCGCGCGTCCCCAGCTCGCCGTAGTGTTTGAGTGCCGTCACAATTAAGCCCCCGCCATGATCGACCGGCTCAATCTTTGAACGGTAAAGTACGACCTTGAACCGATCGAACCCCGGGCAGAACAGGGGCTCGGCCAGACCATGCGCGCGCATGGCATCGATCATCATCGGGATGCCCGAGCCATTGCCCTCAGCCGGCGAACCTGCGCCATCCGGCAGCGGGACAATCGACATGAGTTTCACGAGCGTCGCGTTACGGCATCGGGAGCTGCCATCAAACAAGCTCTCGCGAGTCTTCCCTCCATAAAGGCCGCCGGGATTCGTCACCTCGATACGGTCGTCAAAAACGTCGACGGCGATCGATTGCCCACAGAACCGATCCCCGTATTCCCTGTGGATAACCGCGTTGGCGACTGCCTCGCGCAGGACCTCCTCGGGAATCTCCAGCGAGTCGATACGCGAGATGCCTTGGACGGTCGAGGTGCGGCGCAGGTTTTTGGCGACAGCCGCGACAGTATCCGAAATCATCTCGCCCAGGGTGCCCTCGCAGACTGTGCGGTCCATAAATCTTAGCGGTCCCGCAGCGCCCTTTTGAGTTCCCGCATGGACAGCCACATCAATGAAGAGCTTGGGATAGAACTGCTGAGGGTAGGTGCCCGCAACTAGGAGTCCAGCCTTGGTAACATTGCCCTGGAAGTCGAGGAGATTCAGGCGCTCCATCTTTGTCTTCTTGTCCGTCGCACCACGCATCGCTCGAGGCGTCAACGAATAGGCGCGTTCTATCGTGCGGTCGACCAGCGACTCGTCGAGATCGCCCACACTCGTGCCGGGCACCGCATCGCGATCGCTCGGAGTCGCTCGACCGTATGACGCCAATGCGAGCACCTCGGTCGATGAAAGCGGCACATCTTTGTCATCGATGCGTTTGTAGCTGCCACCTTGAGCGCCCCGCTCTATGACATAGCACGGCTTGCTCGACGGGTCGAGCTCCTCAATCGTGATGACCAGAACCACGGTGCCCTGGAGCTCCACGCGCTCAATGGTGTATTTGGGCGGATTGGCCAGCTTTCCGCGACCGCCAGCATCGCCCATGCCCGCCACGAATTGGTTGAGCACTTTCTCGGTCTCAAAGTTTGCAACTGGGACAAAACCCGCGCGCTCGCTCACTCCGAGCACGATGATGCCGCCGGCGGTGTTTGCGAAAGCGCTGACCGTTTCCCATACGTCGCGGGAAAGCGTCATGGCGCTCTCCTTGACCTCGACGTTAAAATCGTCCGAGCCCATGCGCCTTAAAGACTCGAGCAGACCGGTCAGTTCGTTTTCGTTCATCTGCACGTCCTTTCGCTCGGTTCTGCGGAGAATGCCGCGAATAAATTTCCTTCGTCTCTCAGTTATCTCTCGTAATTATCTCTCATCTTTCTGTTATCTCTCGTATTTGAGACGAATGAGATATGAGAGATGTGCGGGCGGCGGATGAGCGTGGATTTTGGACGGTCGGGAAATGAGGGTGGATATTTGGACGGTTTTTGGGCGTTTTGAGGCTGATTCCGTCCGAAAATCCACTCTCATTCGATAGGCGTCCAAATTTCCACGCTCGCGCGGCGGTCACGCGGGGCCTTTACCCAATCCGCCGGTATCGCCTTCAGTTCGCTGCAGAACCGCGGCCCCATATGGGTATACTCTCGAGGATTCGACTCGATTCGCCCCCGCTGGGGCGTCAAAGGAGACTGCATATGCCCACCACCTCAACCGACCCGCGCGCCGCTGCCGCCGCGCTGCTGGTGCCCGGCACCACCTGCCACGGCTTTGCCGTCGAGCGCCGCGAGACCGTGCCCGAGCTCGACTCGGACGCTTACGTGCTGCGCCACACTGCCTCGGGTGCTCGCCTGCTGTACCTGGCGTGCGACGACGAAAACAAGGCTTTTGCCATTGGCTTTAAGACGCCGCCGGCCGATTCCACCGGCGTGTTCCATATTCTTGAGCACTCGGTGCTGTGCGGATCGGCCAAGTTTCCCGTCAAGGAGCCGTTTGTCGACCTGATCAAGAGCTCCATGCAGACGTTCCTCAACGCCATGACCTACCCCGACAAGACCATCTACCCCGTTGCCACCACCAACGAGCAGGATCTGTACAACCTGATGGACGTGTACCTGGACGCGGTGTTCAACCCGGCCATCTATACCAAGCCCACCATTTTTGAGCAGGAGGGCTGGCACTACGAGCTGGACCTGCCGGAAGGCGTCGAGGGCGACGGCAGCGCCGCCAGCCTGCGCGAGGGCACGCTGCGCTATAACGGCGTGGTGTTCAACGAGATGAAGGGTGCGCTGTCCGACCCCATGAGCGTGCTGGACGACGCCGTCAACGCCGCGCTCTATCCCGACACCGCCTATGCGCACGAGAGTGGCGGCGACCCGCGCGCGATTCCCGCGCTCACCTACGAGCAGTTCCTGGACACGCACGCGCGCCACTACAATCCTTCCAACTCTTATATAACGCTCTACGGCGACCTAGATGTGGACCGCGCGCTGGCGTTTTTGGACGAGCGTTATCTGTCGCAGCCGAGTGCCGCGAGCTGCCGCATGGACGCTGCCGTCGCTGCCGGCGAGGACCCGTCCACGCTGGCGCCCAATCCGCTGGGCGTGCAGGCACCCGTGACCTGCGAGTATAAGCGCGTCGAGATGGCAACCACGCCCGAGAACGCCTTGGTGGGCCTGGGCCTGGTGCTGGGCAGCGCGCTCGACCGCAAGCGCACGATCGCGGCGGATATCCTGTTCGAGGCACTGCTGGGCTCCAACGAAGCGCCGGTTAAGAAGGCCATTCTGTCCGCCGGCCTGGGCGGCAACGTGGTGAGCTACACCGCGGCCGAGAGCCTTCAGCCCTACGAGCTCATCATGCTGCAAAACGCGCAGCCCGGCGTGGCGCGCGAGCTGCGCCGCGTGTTCCAGGACGCCTGCCGCGACCTATGCGAGCATGACGTTCCGCGCGAGCGCCTGGAAGCCATCATCAGCAGCAACGAATACGACCTGCGCCAGCGCGACTACGGTATCGCCGACGGCGTGGCCATTGCGTGCGACGCGCTAAGCACCTGGCTCTACGATGACGACGCCGCGACGCTGGCGCTCAAGTACGGCCCGGTGTACGAGGAGCTGCGTAGCGAGCTGGACGGCAGCTATTTTGAGGACCTGCTGCGCGAGCTGGTGCTGCAGAACGATCACATGGCGCTGGTCGAGCTGGTGCCGGTGGACGCCGCCGAGGGTTCGGAGGGTGCCGAGGCCGCCGAGCTAGCAGCCAAGCGCAATGCCATGACCGATGCCGAGCTGGCCGACGTGGTCGAGCGCACGGCCGCGCTGCGTGCCGCGCAGGAGGCGGAAGACACGCCCGAGGCCAAGGCCACGCTGCCGCGCCTGCGCGTGTCCGACATTGGCGAGGCGCGCCCCGAGCCGCCGCTGGTCGTGGACACGACCGCGCCCATCCCCTGCCTGCGCCACGGCATCCCCACCAACCGTCTGGCCTACGCCATGCAGTATTTCGACCTGAGCTGCGTCACGTTTGAGGACCTGCCCTATGTGACACTGCTCTGCCGCCTGCTTAAGCAGCTACCCACGCGCGAGCACTCGGCCGAGGAACTCGACAACTTGCTCGCTGGCAAGCTGGGCTTTTTGAGCTTTACGACCGAGGTCATGACCCAGCCCGAAGTGGACGGCATGCGCCCCTACCTGCTGGTGAGCGCCGGCGCCCTGTCCGAGAAGATCGACGCGCTGGCGAGTCTACCGCGCGAGGTATGGTCGAGCACGCTTTTGGCAGACGCCGACGCCGACCGCATGCGCGACGTGCTCACGCAAATTCGCATTGGGCTTGAGCAGGGCTTTATCAACAACGGCCACTCGGCGGCGCTCGGTCGCGCGATGAGCTACAGCTCGCCTTCGGCCGTGGTGCGCGAGCAGCTTTCGGGCGTGGACTTCTACCTGTTCCTGCGCGATCTGCTCGAGCACTTTGACGAGCGCGTGGACGGGCTGCGTACCAAGCTTGCTGAGCTGGCGGAGCGCATCTTTGTGGCCGATGGCTGCCTGGCGAGCTTTACCGGCAGCGACGAGGACTTTGACGCGTACTGGGATGCCGCGGGCGACCTGGGGCTGGGTGCGGGCGATGGTGCCGGCCGCGACGTGCTCGTGGTGCCGGCGCCGTGCGACCGCCGCGAGGCTTTCGTGATCCCCAGCGACATCTGCTTTGCCGCGCGTGCGTGCGATCCGCGTCGCCTGGGCATTGACGTGACAGGCGCTTGGGCCGTGGCTGCCAACGCGCTCTCCTACGACTACCTGTGGAACGAGATTCGCGTGAAGGGCGGTGCGTACGGCTGCGGATTCCGCGCAGCCGGCGAGCGCCAGACGGCGTTCTACACCTACCGCGACCCGGCGATCGACCCCTCGATTGAGCGCGTGGAGCGCGCAGGCGAATGGCTCGGCAGCTTTGAGCCCGACGAGGCCGCCTTTGAGGGCTTTATCGTGAGCTGCGTGAGCGGCATGGACGCGCCGGTGAAGCCGTACGCGCTCACCAAGCGCCGCAACACGACCTATCTGGCCGGGCTCGATCCGCATGCGCGCGAGGAGCGTCGCGCCCAGATGCTCGCCGCCACGCCCGGTGAGCTGCGCTCACTCGGCGCCGATGTGACGCGCATCGCAGCCGAGTCGCCCACCTGCGTCTTTGGCGGCCGAGACGTCACCGCCAAGAGCAACGCCGGCTTCAACGTAGTCGACCTGCTGGGCTAAGGCACGGCAAGCAAAACTACCACGAAGGTCGCAGTTCACAGGCGCCCTTCGTGGTAGTTCGAACACTTGTTCTATACGCACACATGTTCTATAGTAGAGGTGCTTGCAACGAACTGAAATTGCAACTAGAATATAGTTGCAGAATGTGAGGCGGGATGACGCGGACCGATAAACTCATCGCCCAACTGTTTAGCTGCCCTTCGACGTATCGGTATGCGGATTTTATAAAAGTCATGGCTTCGTATGGCTTTGAAATGGACAGCAAAGGCAAGACATCCGGATCGCGTGTTCGCTTCTACAGGCCATCAGATGGCAGGATGTTCGTAATGCACGCGCCTCATCCATCTGACGAATTGACAGCGGGGACCATTCGAAACATCGTTCGCTTTCTGCAAGATGTCGGAGGTAGTCATGAGTAACGTTTTGGCATACAAGGGTTATTTCGCCCCGGTCGAGTTCGATGCCGAACAGCATGTGCTAACAGGTATGGTCGCCGGCATTAGGGACGCAATCGTATTTGAAGGCTCCACGGTTGAAGAAGTGGAGCGATGCTTCCACGACGCCGTCGACGATTACCTTGAGTTTTGTGCCGAAAAGGACAAGGAACCAGAGCGGGCTTTTAAGGGCTCATTCAATGTGAGAACAGGCTCCGAGCTTCACAAGCAGGCAGCACTGGCGGCGGCAAAGAAGGGTGAATCGCTTAACAAATTTGTGGCCGAAGCAATCGCCGCGGCGTTGTAATAGAGACGAGTCGCCATCAAAACCACCACGAGGGTGCCTGTGTTCCCTTCGTGGTTGTTTTTGCTGTTTGCCCAGATAAAACCTGCCAAAATAAACCTGTCCCTTTTTGGTAGGTTTGGGAGAGGGAGCCGGGATGGACAAGGCTGAGTTGCGGCGGGCGGTGATTGCCCAGCGCGATGCTCTTGATTTAGATGTGCGGACGGCGAAGTCTACCATTATCTGTGCGCGGCTTGTTGAGCTGTTGGATCGCTTGGGTGCCGCGGCGCCGCACACCGTTGCTGTCTATGCCGCGATGGGTTCCGAGGTCGACCCAGCCGCGTTTGCCGCTGCGGCCGCCAAACGTGGCTGGCGCGTAGCCTATCCGTGCATGCTCTCGGCAATTGATGCCGCAGCTTGTGGCCAGCGCATGTGCATGCGGGCAGTTGCCGCCGACGATGCGTCCGCGGCTCCGTTTATCGCCCACCCCACGCGGGCCTTCGCGGCCACGGACATCGACAGCGACCGCTTCCCTATCGTGCCTGCCGAAGCTCTCGACATGATCGTCGTGCCGCTCGTGGCCTTCGACCAAACCGGCGCGCGCCTGGGCTACGGCGGCGGTTGTTACGACCGCTACCTGCCTATGCTCTCGCCCGCATGCCAAATCATCGGCATCGCCTTTGACGAGCAGCACGTCGACCACGTTCCCACCGACGCCCACGACCTGCCGCTACCCCACATCATCAGCGCCTAACGGCTGGTGCACCTCCCGGCGGCCTAGTGCTCCTCGCCGGCGCGGGCCAGGTCGTAGGGCGTGGTCTGGTAGACGTAGTAGTTGAGCCAGTTGGTGTAGAACAGCTGAGCCTGGCTGCGCCAGACGTTGCGCGGCTCGGCGGAGGGGTCGTCGCCCGGGAAGTAATGCGCCGGCACCTCCGGGTTGAGCCCGCGCTTCACATCGCGCTCGTACTCCAGGCGCAGCGTATCGGTGTCGTACTCGGGATGGCCAAAGACAAAGAAGCGACGGCTATCGGTCGACTTGACGATGTACAGGCCCACCTCGTCGGACACGGCCACGACCTCAAGCTGCGGCTCGGCCTCCACGTCCTCGCGGCGCACGTCGGTGTTGCGCGAATGTACGGCATAGAAGCGGTCGTCAAAGCCGCGGACCAGCGGGCTTTGCGGCTTCACCAGATAATGCTCGAACACGCCGCTCGCCTTTGCCGGCAGGTCGTACTTCTGGATGCCGTAATGATGGTACAGGCCGGCCTGCGCGCCCCAACAAATGTGCAGCGTAGAGTGCACGTGCGTGGTGGACCAATCCATGATCTGGCAGAGCTCGGGCCAGTAGTCGACCTCCTCGAACGGCATCAGCTCGATCGGTGCGCCGGTGATGATAAAGCCGTCGTATTTCTGGTCGCGAATGTCGTCAAAGGTCTTGTAGAACGTCAGGAGATGATCCTCGGGCGTGTTTTTGGAGTGATAGGTCTTGGTCTGGATGAGATCGACCTCGATCTGAATGGGCGTGTTGGACAGACAGCGCAGGATCTGCGTCTCGGTCACGATCTTGAGCGGCATCAGATTGAGAATGGCGATGCGGAGCGGACGAATGCGCTGGGTCGTCGCGCGGTGTTCGGTCATAACGAAGATGTTTTCGCTCTCGAGAACCGCACGCGCCGGCAGGCTGTCGGGAATTTTTATCGGCAAGAGAAGCACCTCTTTAGAATGATTATGGTAAGTATAAGCAACGCTGCGGTTTGGTGCGCAGCGTTCTATACTTA
>OMCF01000973.1_pt1 | contig 10385 bp, 9 predicted proteins | sample 1673791 | NCBI WGS metagenome assembly OMCF01 (sample SAMEA103958127, study PRJEB25191) | human gut metagenome | biome: human-associated habitat [ENVO:00009003]; feature: intestine environment [ENVO:2100002]; material: feces | place: Germany | collected 2013/2015
GCAAATTAACGAACTTCGTAAAACAGATACAAGAACAGGCACAGCAGATTATCCTGCTGTGCCTGTTAACTGTCTTATGCGGCCCGCTCATTGGCCGGGCTTTGGTTCATTTGGACGACGTCGGGTCGTAGTTGCGGCCGAATTTGAGGTCTTCAAATTTGATGGTCGCGCTTTCGGGATGCATGGGGCGCGCGGCGGGCTTGGCCGGGGCGGGGGTGGAGACGGTCTTCGTCTCCGGCTCGCTGCCGATCAGCTTTTCGAGGTTGTCGGAGATCTCCGTCGCGATTTTCTCTGCGTCCTCACTGGGAGCGGGAGCGGGCGCTGCGGGCGCTGCGGGCTGCTCTGCCTGCCAGTCGTAGGGCTTTTCATGCGCAGGCTGCGGCTGCGCAGGCGCGGCTTCGCGCGTCAGATCGCGGGCCTTGAGCGTTTCAAGCAGCTCCAGATGGCCCTGAATGTCGCGCTCGACCACGGAGATGAAATTCAGCGCGGTCTGCTTGGCGTAATCCAGCCGCTCCTGCTCGGCGTGCAGCTGCTGATTGAGCTGCGCAAGCTGCACGTTCGCGGCGTTGACCTGCGCATTGGCCTGCGCGTTGACCTCCGCGTTCTGCAGCATGGCGGCGCACCGCGCCTGCGTTTCCTTGAGCAGCTGGGCGCTTTTGGCCTCTGCATCAGCTGCGGCAGTGGACTGCTTCGTCTCCTGGGCGCGGTATTCCTCCAGCTTTTCAACCAGGATCTTCATCTTGGCCTTGAGCACGGAATTTTCCTTATAGAGCGTGATGTAGTCGTCGGTCAGCGGTTCGAGAAAATCGTCGACCTGCTGCATATCATAGCCGCCGAAGACGGCCTTGGAGAAGGTTTGCTCCTGAATTTCCTGCGGTGTGAACATGGACGCTGCCCCCTTGTACGATTAGAGATAGACGCCGTTGTTTTCCAATTCGTCCATCAGATTGTCGCCGACAAAGTCGACGTTGTACGGCGTGATGATGTAGGTGCTGATGGCGATCTTTTTGATCTTGCCGTCGAGCGCATAGGCGCAGCCGGACAGGAAATCGACCAGACGGCGGGCGACGTCTTTGTTCGTGGATTCCAGATTGAGGACGACCGCGTGCTTGCTGCGCAGATGCTCCGCGATCTCGGTCACGCTGTCAAAGCGGTCGGGCTTGACGAGCACGACCTGCAGCTGGGCCGTGGCGTGAATGTTCACGACCTTGCCGCTCTGCGTACCGGCGGCGTTATTGCCTCCGAGTGTCCGGCGGCCGGTGGAAGCGCTGCTGCCGGTCGAGGAAAACTCATCGCTGTCCAGATCGAAGCTGCTGCGATACGAGGGCTTCGGCGCCGAGGACGAACGGGAAGGCCGGCTGGGGCGGGCGTCGTCGTCGAATTCATCAAAATCGTCGTCGTCTTCTGTATACGGCTTCGTGAGCTTCTTCAGGTCATCCATAAATCCCATTGTAATGTATCCTCCAGATTTGCTATTCTATGTAATTGTGCCGTGTCGGCGTGTCGGTCAGATGTTATAGTTCCGTTTGCCAAAAATTGCGGTGCCGATGCGCACCATGGTCGAGCCTTCGGCGATGGCGTCGGCAAAATCGTCGCTCATGCCCATCGACAGGCATTCCATGGACACATTATCGTATTTTTTTGCCCTTATGTCAACAAAAAGATTGCGCATTTCGGCAAAATATCTGCAATTTTCGCCCGGAAATTCGCTCACAGGGGGAATTGCCATCAGACCCTTGAGCGCCGTGTGCGGAAAATCGGCCATTCGGGCGGCAAGCGCGGCGGCCTCGGCCGGGGTAAAGCCGGATTTGCTCTCCTCATTGCCGATGTTGACCTCAAAGAGAATGTTCTGCACGACGCCCAGCTTTTCCGCCTGCTTTTCGATGCACTCCAGCAGCTCCAGCCGGTCGACGGACTCAATGAGATCGACCACGCCGACGAGATACTTGACCTTGTTGGTCTGCAGATGGCCGATGAAGTGCAGGGGCTTTCCCGTGTACGCGCCCAGCGGGCGCTTGGCCTGGATCTCCTGCACGCGGTTTTCGCCGCAGCAGTCGACGCCCGCGGCCACGGCCTCTTTGACGCGGTCGGCGTCGTTCATCTTCGTCGCGGCGCACAGCAGGATCTCCGACGGGTCCCGGCCGGCTTTTTTCGCAGCCTCGTTCATCCGGGCACGGATGTTCGCAATATTTTCAGCAATCGTAGACATATCAGTTGACGACCTTTCCATCGTATAGATTTTTCGCATTGATGATCAGCTCGTCGCCCGGCCAGAGGTTGTTGGTCGAGCTGGTGTCGAGCGTGACGACATAGCTTTCGCCGGTATCGTGGAGAATGGTGATGGGCTTCCACTTGGCGAGCGTGCCTTCGAGGATATACACGCCGGTCTGACCGTTTTCGACACGGACGGCCGATTTGGGCACGCGCAGACCGGAATACGAGGCGAAGACGATCTCCGCCGACTGCTGCCGCAGGAGCGTTACGTTCTGCAATGCCCGGTCAGACGACAGGACCAGCAGCCGGGAGCCTGCCTCGTTTTCGCCCAGACGCTCCACGCGCATGGTGACCGGCTGGTAATAATCGCGGGCGAAGGTCAGCGTGGCGCGGTCGCCCTCCTCCACATCGGAAAGCTCGCTTGCGGGCACGACGCAGGCGTAATACCAGGTCGTGGACGTGATGAGCCTGCCGATGGCGTGGGCGTCCGCCTCGTCCGGCTGGACGGCCTCAAATTCCGCAACGGTCATGTCCATCAGCCGTTCCGGCGTCAGCACGGCCTCATAGCCGTCGACGGCGGCGGAAAATGTTCCGGCCCTGCCCGCGGAAATGGCGCTGGTATCGCCCGCGGACTGCGCCTCAAGCGTATCCAGCTCCGCCTGCAGGGCGTTGATGCGCGATTGCAGCGTGCCGCTGTCGGCGCCGCTTCCCGTGCGCCGCAGGATGAGGCCCTTGAGCTCCGGCGAAAGATCGGAGACGGAATTCATGTCGCGCAGCGCCAGGTACCGGCTCAGCTGCGCAAGCGCATCCGCGATGTCCGTGTCGAGCGCAGCCTGATCGTAGACGCTGGAGACGGCGCTCCACGCGTACTGAAGCTGCTCGATCTGGCCGGACAGCTCGTCCATGCGCGTCTGCCGGAGCCGTGCGTCCTCGGAGCGGTAGCCGGTGGCGACGGTGTCGTTCGCGGCCACGTGCGCGCCTTCGGCACAGCTCAGAACGGTCGTGCCGTACTGCGAATATAAAAGCTCCTCCTCACGCACGACAAAGCCGGAGGCGTAGTAGCCCGCCCCGGCTTCGTATGGTGTGACGGTGGCCGTCATAAGGGGTGCATAGAGACTGCTGATCACGTGATAGCCGAAATACGCGGCGATCGCGGCCAGCAGGATCCAGAGGATGACTGTAAAATAGGATTTGCCTTGCTTCATAGCGCTCCTTCCCGCAGGAGCAAGAACGGTGCTCAGCCCTGCGTCAGGTGGACGGGCATGGCGGGCGTCATGGTAGACACCGCGTGCTTATAGATCATCTGCTGCCGCCCGTCGGACTGCAGCATGATCACGAACTGGTCAAAGCCCGTGATAATGCCGCGCATCTGAAAGCCGTTCATCAGAAAAACGGTCAGCATCGTGCGGTCCTTGCGGGCCTGGTTCAGAAAAACGTCCTGATAATTCTCTGTTGTTTTTTGCATGGGTATCGGCTCCTTTTCTTTATATGGGAGGCTCTGCTCCAATGCCCTTGTCCATTGCATCAGAGCCTCTCTGATGATCTGACACCCATATCGTACCATATTCAAAATGCGGAAAAAGGAATATTCTGTCGAGCGGCGGAAAGAACCTCCGAAAAATCTTCCGTGCCCGTCAGCCGGAGCCAGTGAATGTCCGGATTGCGCCGGAACCAGGTCAGCTGCCGCTTGGCGTAGTTGCGCGAGCGCTGCTTGCAGAGCGCAGCGGCTTCGTCCAGCGTGCACGCGCCGTTTAAGTATCCAAAAAATTCTTTATAGCCGATGGCCTGCATGGCGGTCGCCTTCGGGCTGACGCCGAGGGCGAGCAGCGCGCGAATTTCGTCCAGCAGCCCGTCTTCCAGCATTTTGTCGACCCGCAGATCGATGCGCCGGTATAAGGCGGCGCGATCCTGATAATCCAGACCAATCCACACGGGCCGGTAGCGCGGGGGGATGGCCTGCGTTTCCAGATTGTGCTGCGTGATGGTCTTGCCGGTTTCCTCATAGACCTCCAGCGCGCGGACAATGCGCTTTTCGTCCGCCGGATGGAGCCGCGCAGCGGCCTCCGGGTCAATTTCGCGCAGACGCGCCAGCATGGCCTCTCCGCCGTTTTCGCGCAGCTGCGTTTCAAGCGCTTCGCGCCTGCCGGTCTGCGGGACGGGCGCAAATGAACGGCCCGCGATGAGGCTGTCGACATACAGCCCCGTACCGCCCGCAATGACGGCGGTCCTGCCGCGCGATAAAATGTCCTGCACGCAGCTGTCTGCCAGCTGCACGTATTTTCCGGCGGAAAAATCCTCGCCTGGCTCAACCATGTCAATTAAATGGTGGGCAACGCCCTCCATTTCTTCTTTTGTGGGCTTGGCCGTGCCGATGTCCATGTGTTTGTAGATCTGCATGGAATCGCAGGAGACGACCTCGCCGCCGTACAGCTTCGCAAGCTGCACGGCAAGCTTCGTCTTGCCGGAGGCCGTCGGGCCGACGACGCAGATGATCCTGTCCATGCTCAGACCCTCTTGAACTGCTTTTCCAGCTGCCGCTTCGTGAGCGTCACGCAGACGGGACGGCCATGCGGGCAGTATTTGATATCGTCGCGGGACAGAACCTCCTGCACGAGCCGCCGCAGTTCTTCGTCAGACGTCTGCCATCCGGCCTTGATGGCCGATTTGCAGGCGATGGTGTGCAGCAGATTGTCGCGCAGGCTGTCCGGGTCGAGCGTTTTTCCGGCCAGCAGATCGCCCGCCAGCTCCTGCAAAAGCGCCTTTGCGTCCTCCACGTCCACGTCGGACGGGATCTGCCGGATGAGCACGTCTCCGCCGCCAAAGTCCTCCGTCTCGAACCCGCAGCGCTCCAGAAGCGCCCTGTTTTCCAGCACGGCAGCGGCCTCTTCGCGCGAAAGTTCCGCGGAGACGGGGGCCAGCAGCAGCTGGGCCATGATGGGGTGGTCCTCCTTTTTGAGCGCCTCAAAGCGGATACGCTCGTGCGCGGCGTGCTTGTCGAGGAACAGAACGGCCTCGCCCTGCTCGACAATGATATAGGTGTGCAGCGCCTCACCGATGATGCGGAAGGGCTCTTCCGGGACAGAAAGCGCCTGCTGTGCTTCCGGCTCTTTGACGGGTTCCGGCTTCGGCTCGGGCCTGACCTCAATCTTCGGTTCGGGCTTCGGCTCCGGTCTGACCTCCGGCTTTGCTTCCGGCTTCGGAAGCGGAAAGCTCTGCTGCGCAGGCACAGGCTCGGAGCGCGGCAGCTGCACCGGCGAGGCCAGCACGGGCTGGGCCGGCTTCTGCACAGGCTGCTGCGCAGCCTGACGGCGGTATTCGGATGCCTGCATGGTCTGATAGAAGCCGGGCTTCGGCGGCTGGACAGCCTTTGGCTGTGATTGCGGCTGCGGAGCAGACTCCTGCTTTTTCTCCGGCGTTTTCCATTCCGGGCGGCCCGCCGCTCTGGAGAGCGTGGACAAAACGGCATAGTGCACCGCGTCGAAGACCTCGCGCTCGGATAAGAACTTGACCTCCGTCTTGGCCGGGTGGACGTTCACATCCACGGCCTGCACGGGCATATCGATCTCCAGCACGCAGGCCGGGAAGCGGCCCACCATGATCTGGTTGCGGTACGCCTCCTCCAGCGCGGCGGAGAGCAGACGGGATTTGATATAGCGGTTGTTGACAAAAAAGCTCTGCCAGGCGCGGTTGCCGCGCGTGGCGGTCGGCTTCGTGACGAAGCCGCGCACGCGCAGCTTTTCCCAGCTGCCGTCCACTGAGAGCATGTTGTTGGCAAGCTCGCGGCCGTAGATGGCGTAGATGGCGGCCATACGGTCGCCCTGGCCGTCGGTATGCAGCTGCTCCTGCCCGTCCTTCAGAAAGCGGAAGGAGATCTCCGGGTGCGCGAGCGCCTGCTGCTGCACGACGGAGAAAACAGCGGAGGACTCCGCCGCGTCGGATTTCATGAACTTCATCCGCGCGGGCGTGTTGTAAAACAGCTCCCGCACCAAAATCGTCGTGCCGTACGGGCATCCGGCAGGCTCCTCGGACAGGACCTGCCCCGCCTCCAGATGCAGCCGGACGCCGTTTTCCGCGCCCTGCGCCCGCGTGAGCAGGTCGATCTTCGACACGGACGAAATGGCCGCCAGCGCCTCGCCCCGGAAACCAAGCGTGCCGATGCAGGCAAGATCCTCTTTTTTGCGGATCTTGCTCGTCGCGTGGCGCAGAAACGCCGTGCGGGCGTCGACCGGCTCCATGCCGCAGCCGTCGTCGGTGATGCGCAGGAAGGTCATTCCGCCATTTTGTAATTCTATTGTAATATTTTTTGCGCCTGCGTCAATGGAATTTTCAACCAGTTCTTTGACGGCGGACGCCGGGCGCTCGACGACCTCGCCTGCGGCGATGAGATCAGCGACATGGCGGTCAAGCTGAATGATCTTCGGCATAAAGCCCCTCCCAATCAGAAGTTCAGCTGCAAAAGCCCGAACGACAGCGCGTTGACAATGGCGTGCAGCGAGATGGACGCCCAGATCGTCCCGGCCTTTTCATACGTCCAGGCCAGCGCGACGGAGGCGGGCAGATACGGAATGCAGCTCAGAAGCACCTTTCCGGCAGGATAGAGCATGAAATACTGCCAATTGTGCATGAGCGTGAACAGAATAACGGACACGAGATACGCCATGACGCGCGACGTCGGCTGAATGGAGCCGAAGACAAGCCCGCGCACAAGCGTCTCCTCAATGATCGGCGCAAGGAAAACCGTCACGGCCAGCATGACATACTGATTGTCGGAAATGAGCGAACCGACCGTCTCGTTGTTGTAGATCGTAAAGCCGGGAGCCAGCCGGGAAAGCGCGAATTGCAGCACCCACGTGCCCACGTAATACATCGCGAAGCCCAGAACCAGCGCCTGCACAAAATTCCAGAACGAGCCGCCGAAAAACGACTGCCGCAGGAAACCATGGAAAATCAGCAACACGGCCAGCAGATTCACGGCAAAATAGACGAGATTCATCGTCAGTGCCGTCATGCCAAGCGAGAATTTCACGTTCGCCAGCTGCAGAAGCAGATTCAGAATCAGAAGATAAAACGGCAGATAAAGCCACCCGGCAATCGTTTCAAATTTCGTCAGCCGGTAAGAAATCGCGTGGGACGCTTTGCGGGCCATAATGGAGAAGCCCCTTTCCGAGAGAATCTGTAGGGGCCGACGACTCTGTCGGCCCATTGGGAAGCTGCGAATTCGCTGAAGAGTCCCGTAAAAACGCTGCATTCTGCCGGGTCGATGCAGGCATCGGCCCCTACAGGCAGCCCCTTTACAGCAGCTGCTTCAGCTGGTACAGCTGGTTCAGCGCCTCGATGGGCGTGAGTGTTTCGACGGTGATGGCTTCAAGTGCGCGGCGCAGCTCGTCCGACTGCATATCGAGCATGGAAACCTGATCGGACACGGGTGCAGCCGCGGGCTTTGCACGCTCCGGCGCGCCGGATTCGAGATCCTTGAGAATTTCCCGCGCGCGCGTGATGACCCGGTCGGGAATGCCCGCGAGCTTGGCGACCTCGATGCCGTAGCTGTCGTCCGCCGCACCGGGGACGATCTTGCGCAGGAAAATCATGTCCCCCTGCCGCTTCTTGACGGCGATGTTGAAGTTTTTGACGCCCGGCAGCGCCTGCTCAATGTCCGTCAGCTCGTGATAGTGCGTGGCGAAGAGCGTTTTCGCGCCCAGCCGCTTGCGGTCGGCCGCATATTCGAGCACGGCTCTTGCGATCGCCATGCCGTCGAACGTCGACGTGCCTCTGCCGATCTCGTCGAGGATGAGAAGCGAACGCGGCGTCGCGTTTTTCAGAATATCGGCAACCTCGGTCATCTCGACCATGAATGTCGACTGGCCGGAGGCCAGATCGTCTGACGCGCCGATGCGCGTGAACAGCCGGTCGACAATGCCGATGTGCGCCGACTGCGCCGGGACGAACGAGCCCATCTGCGCCATGAGGACGATGAGCGCCACCTGCCGCATGTAGGTCGATTTACCGGCCATGTTCGGGCCGGTGATGATGGCCGTGCGGCAGTCGTCGGCGCCGAGCCGCGTGTCGTTCGGGACGAACAGCGCGCCCTTGAGCACCTGCTCGACCACCGGATGGCGGCCGGCGGTGATGGAAACGGTATTGCCGAGGTCGACCTCCGGCTTGCAGTAATGATTATGAACGGCGACGGCGGCAAAGCTGCACAGCACGTCCAGCTGCGCGACAGCCTGCGCCGTCTGCTTGACGCGGGCAGATTCCCCCGCGACAAACTGCCGCAGCGCCACGAACAGGTCATATTCCAGCGCGACGATGCGGTCCTTCGCCGTTAAGATCGTGCTTTCCAGTTCTTTGAGTTCTTCCGTGATGTACCGTTCGCCGGTGGAGAGCGTCTGCTTGCGGATATAGCTGTCCGGGACCAGATTCAGCTGACCCTTTGCGACCTCGATATAATAGCCGAACACGCGGTTATAGCCCACGCGCAGGTTCCGGATGCCGGTCTTTTCCTTTTCACGGGCCTCGATCTGCGTGAGCATCCCCTTGCCGCCGGACTGGACGGCGCGCAGCTCGTCGAGCTCTTTGTTCGCGCCGTCGCGGATCAGGCCGCCTTCGCGCAGCAGAAACGGAGGATCGTCCACGATGGTCGCGTCGATCTTCTCCTTGAGATCTGCCAGCGTGTCAAGCTGCTCAAAAAGCGTCTGCAAATACGGCGCGCGCATACCGGACAGCCGCTCCTTGACGGCAGGCAGACTCGCCGCGCCCTGTGACAGCGCGGCAAGATCGCGGCAGGAGGCCGTGCCCGTCATAATGCGGGTCATGGCGCGTTCAAAATCCGTAATCTCGCGCAGGGACAAGATCAGCTCTTCCCGGTCGATGGTCTTTTTGACCAGCTCCTCCACGGCGGTCAGACGGCGCGTGATCTGCGCGGGGCTGAGCAGCGGCCGCTCCATCCACGCGCGCAGCAGACGGCCGCCCATGGCGGTCTTCGTCTTGTCGAGGACCCAGAGAAGGCTTCCGCGTTTTTCCTTTGCGCGCATCGTCTCCGTCAGTTCGAGATTCCGCCGCGCGGCAAGATCGAGCTGCATGAACTTGCCTGCAATATATAATTCCAGCGCCCGGATGTGCGGCAGCTCGTTTTTCTGCAGATCGCGCAGCGTGGTCAGAAGCGCGCCCGCCGCTGCAATGACGCACGGCATATTCGCAAGACCGAGCGCCTCCGGCGACTGCCCGAACTGCGCCGTCACGGCAGCCTCGCACAGTGCAGAGTCAAACTGCGCGTCCGTTCCCAGATTTACGCAGGTGTGGAAGCGGTCGCGCAGGAAATCCGCCAGCGCGCCGTCCTCCGCCGCCGTGCCGCCCAGAAGGGCCTCGGACGGCAGAAAGCTGCCAAGCTCGTTCTGCGCGTCCTGCATGGCGTCGGCTCCGGAAACCTGCGTCGCGCTGAACGCGCCGGTCGACACATCGCAGAAGCACAGGCCGTATGTACCGGCTGCGCCGTAGACGCAGGCGTAATAATTATTTTTGGATTCCACCAGCATCGAGCTTTCCGTCACGGAGCCGGGCGTCACGATGCGGATGATATCGCGCTTTACAAGCCCCTTCGCCAGGGCAGGGTCCTCCATCTGCTCACAGATGGCGACCTTGTAGCCCTTGGCGACCAGCCGCGCGATATAGCTCTCCGAGGAATGATACGGCACGCCGCACATGGGAATTTTGTCCTCCGCGCTCTTGTCCTTGGCATGGTCGCGCGAGGTGAGCGTCAGATCGAGCTCGCGCGAAGCAATGCGCGCGTCCTCCTCGAACATCTCATAAAAATCGCCCAGCCGGAAAAACAGCAGGCAGTCGGGGTTGCGCTGCTTGATCTCGTAATATTGCCGCTTCATCGGCGTCAGTTCCGCCATGCGTCATACCTCCTCGCCATAGAGCGCCCAGGTGTTGCTGTCGGTGATTTTTACATCATGATAATTGCCGATGGCGGACGCGTCGCCCACCAGATGCACCAGCCGTCCTCCGGCGGTGCGGGCCGTCAGTGGCCAGCGGCTGTCGTCGCTCTGGCCGTCGATCAAGCAGCGGAGGGTGCGGCCCACGTATTGGGCGTGAATCTCCTCCGAAATTTTATTCTGGGCGTCGCACAGCCGGTCGAACCACACCTGCTTTTCCGCACGGGGGACGGGGTC
>OMCF01000974.1_pt1 | contig 10364 bp, 10 predicted proteins | sample 1673791 | NCBI WGS metagenome assembly OMCF01 (sample SAMEA103958127, study PRJEB25191) | human gut metagenome | biome: human-associated habitat [ENVO:00009003]; feature: intestine environment [ENVO:2100002]; material: feces | place: Germany | collected 2013/2015
TTTTTGCTTCTAGTAGATGCTGTTTCCGAAGAGTTGATTTCGTAACAGCCCCTAAAGTCTAACCTTACAATATGATTAGTCGTTGTCAACGAACGGAAGTAATCCCATGAAACGAGCGTTTTTAATAGCCTTTGCCAACATACGTTGATAACGTGCGCTGGTTCCAGTTGTAGCTCTAGGTGTGATCTTTCCGTTAGGTGAGATAAACTTCTTCAAAGTCTCAACATCCTTGTAATCGATGTTCTTGATGTGATTCTTGGTGAAGTAGCATACCTTTTTACGAGTGAATTTCTTTTTCACAAACATAGTTCATGCATCCTTTCTTTAATTATTATCAAATCAAATACTAGAATGGCAAATCGTCATCAGATGTGTCGATTCCTTCCACAGGTGCGTCAGCTTTAGAAGATGAAGAGAAGTCATCACTAGGTTCGCTAGGCTCATTACGTGAAGCACTGTCGCGTTTTGATTCCAAGAACTGAACAGTATCACATACGACTTCTACAACACTGACCTTCCTATTGTCCTTAGACATATAGGTTCTTTGCTGAAGTCTTCCATCCACAGCGACAAGGCTTCCCTTGTGAGTGAATTTAGCGACATTTTCAGCAGTGTTTCTCCAAGCAACACAAGAGATGAAAGAGACATTTGCCTTTCCATCTCTAGATGGAATTCCATCCACAGCAAGAGTGAATGTTACGACGCTAGAATCAGAAGTAGTTTTTCTTAACTCTGGATCTCTAGTAAGTCTTCCGACCAATACGACACGATTTACTGCCATTTGAAATGTTTCCTTTCTAGTTGATTACTAGGCATTAGCCTTAGTGATCAAATAACGGATAACATTTGCGTTGAGACTAGCAAGACGTTGGAATTCCTTAAGAGCTTTGCTCTTGTCGGGATCAGCCTCAATCTCAAGAATGACGTAGTATCCTTTTTTGAAACCTTTCATCTCATAAGCGAAGTCTTTGAGACCCCACTCAGTGGTCTTGTTAACGACTGCACCATTATTGGTGAGGATGTCAGCAAGCTTAGCGATTTCAGCCTTGGTAGCTTCTTCGCCGAGTTCAGGTTTAAGGACATACATGATTTCGTACTTTCTCATGTTCTTTTTCCTCCCTTTGGACATGACGGCTATGTACAGCATTTCTGGTGCATAGCAGAGAGCTTTGTTAAATATTCACAAAGCTAAATAATTATAAAGATGTTTTGTCTTAAAGTAAAGAGAAATAAGCATATCACCTAATGTTATCCATAATATATGTGCCTGTTTAATAGTGAAAGAATCAAATTCTTTTTTTAATATTTAAAATCTAATCAACTATGGAAATAAAAATAGCTCTGCCGAAGCAGAGCTATTTTGTTTCAATAGGAACTAATTAGTCAAGAATATCGATGACGGTTCCTGCACCAACGGTGTGGCCACCTTCACGGATAGCGAACTTAGTGTTCTTCTCGATAGCGACCTTCTTGATCAACTCAACGTTGAACTCGACGTGGTCACCAGGCATGACGATCTTGCTTCCTTCTTCCAAAGAGATGACACCAGTGACATCAGTTGTACGGAAGTAGAACTGAGGACGATATCCATCAGCGAAAGCAGTGTGACGTCCACCCTCTTCCTTGGTCAAGATGTAAACTTGAGCACGGAACTTTGCATGAGGAACGATGGTTCCAGGCTTGGCGATAACTTGACCACGGACTACTTGGTCACGATCGACACCACGGAGCAACATACCGATGTTGTCTCCAGCCTTTGCATAATCCAAGGTCTTACGGAACATTTCGAGTGAAATGACGGTGGAAGTACGAGTAGGCATCAAACCAACGATTTCAACAGCGTCGTTAGACTTGATTTCACCACGCTCAACACGTCCAGTGGCGACGGTTCCACGTCCAGTGATGGTCATAACATCTTCGACAGCCATCAAGAAAGGCTTCTCGATATCACGGACAGGATCAGGGATAGACTCATCGCAAGCATTCATCAAATCGACGATGCATTGCTCATCAGCAGATCCAGGTGCAGCTTCAAGAGCCTTCAAAGCAGATCCACGGACGACAGGGCAGTTCTCTCCGTCAAATCCGTTCTTGCTCAAAAGGTCACGGACATCCATCTCAACGAGATCGATGAGTTCAGGATCATCGACTTGGTCACACTTGTTGAGGAAGACAACGATGTAAGGAACACCGACCTGCTTTGCAAGCAAGACGTGTTCACGAGTCTGAGGCATAACACCATCAGTAGCAGCGACGACGAGGATAGCTCCATCCATCTGAGCAGCACCGGTGATCATGTTCTTGACGTAGTCAGCGTGTCCCGGGCAGTCGACGTGGGTGTAGTGTCTCTTAGCAGTCTCATATTCAACGTGAGCGGCGTTAATGGTGATACCACGAGCCTTCTCTTCAGGAGCGGCGTCGATTTGGTCATAAGCCATAGCCTTGGCCTCACCCTTCTCGGCGAGAACCTTGGTAATAGCAGCAGTAAGAGTTGTCTTACCGTGGTCGACGTGTCCAATTGTACCGATGTTAACGTTCGGTTTGCTTCTATCGAATTTCTCCTTTGCCATAAGCTTTTATAAGCCTCCTTAAAAATTGGTTTGCCAGCATTGCTATGTAGCCTTATAAATATACATTAGTAAGGCTTTTTTTTCAATAAAGGCCCATAGCTGGTGTAGAGCCATTGAAAGCGTTTTATGTAGGTTTTTAACTAACGAATCAAATTCGACTAATTGCCAGCACCTGTACGGGCTTTGACAATTTGTTCCTGGATGGACTTAGGAACTTCTTGATACTGAGCAAATTCCATAGTGTAGATACCACGGCCTTGAGTCATAGAACGAAGATCGTTGATGTATCCAAACATGTTTGCAAGAGGTACCAAAGCACTAATGACTTGAGCATTACCTTTGGAGCTTGTATCAGTAACTGTTCCACGTCTTGAGGAAATATCTCCTAAAACAGTACCGAGATATTGTTCAGGAGTGGTGATCTCAGCCTTGACAATAGGTTCAAGGATGACAGGATCACACTTTTGAGCTGCAAGTTTGAAGGCGATTGAAGATGCCATCTTGTAAGCAGCTTCGGAAGAGTCGACAGGGTGTGATGATCCATCCATCAACTCAGCCTTGATGTCAATTGCAGGATATCCAGCAACCAAACCATGGGCAGTAGCTTCTACCAAACCATCGATTGAAGGTTTGATGAATTCCTTAGGAATACGACCACCAGTGACTTCATTCTGTGTCTCGATTCCCTTACCAGGGTTAGGTGAGAACTTGAAGATAACGTGTCCGTATTGTCCGTGTCCACCAGATTGCTTGATGTACTTACCTTCACAGGTAGCAGACTTACGAATAGTTTCCTTATAAGCAACTTGAGGAGCACCTACGTGTACAGGGATGCCATAGTCATCTCTCAAACGGGTGCAGTTAACATCGAGTTGGAGTTCTCCGACACCAGCGATGATGGATTGTCCAGTTTCCTTATTTGTGTAGAAGTGGAAGGTAGGATCCTCTTCGCAGAACTTCATAAGGACTACAGCCATCTTATCAGTGTCAGTGTGTTTATCAGCTTCGATAGCCTCAGAGATAAGAGGATCTTGGAACTTGATAGATTCAAGATATATAGGATTCTCTTCAGTGCAGAGGGTATCACCAGTCTTTGTGGACTTGAGACCGATAATAGCTGCGATTTCTCCAGCTCTGACTTCGGAGACATCCTCTTCAGAGTCAGCGTTCATAAGAACAATTCTGGAGACACGCTCAGTGACATTACGAGTAGCGTTGTACAAGTATGAACCATTCTTCAAGGTACCAGAGTACACACGGAAGAATGTGAGCTTACCAAATTGGTTGGTAGTAATTTTGAATGCGAGTCCAACGAAAGGTGCATTTGCATTAGGCTTGCACTCGACATCATTTCCATCCTTGTCTTTTCCAACAGCAGCAGGAATATCCAAAGGTGAAGGCAAATAGTCGACAACAGCGTCGAGCAATGTTTGAATACCTTTAGAACGGAATGAAGCTCCAGCGAGAACAGGGTGGAACTTGTGAGAAATGGTTCCACGACGTAAAGCGGCCTGAATTTCTTCGACAGTAGGTTCTTTTCCTTCAAGAACTTCCATCATGATTTCGTCATCGTTGTTGGCCAATTCATCCAACATCATTTGACGCCACTCTTGGGCCTTCTCCATATACTCAGCAGGAATTTCAATTTGAGTAGGAGCAGGAATGGAGTTAGTTCTAGGATCTACTTCATTAACCCATTTCCATCCTATCATCTTGACCAAGTCGATGACACCATAGAATTCCTTCTCAGTTCCCAAAGGATACTGAATAGCAATTGCGGTTGCACCAAGCTTTTCCTTGATTGAGTGGAAAGACATCTCGAAATCAGATCCGATAGAATCCAACTTGTTGACATAAACAATTGAAGGAACGTTGTATTTATCAGCCTGTCTCCAAACAGTTTCAGTTTGAGGCTCAACACCGTTCTTTCCATCCAAAACAGCAACAGCTCCGTCCAAAACACGAAGTGAACGCTCGACTTCAGCTGTAAAGTCGACGTGTCCCGGAGTATCGATCAAGTTAATACGATACTCTTCCTGAGTTGTTCTTTCCTTCCAAAGACAGGTAGTACAAGCGGATTGAATAGTAATACCACGCTCTTGCTCCTGCTTCATGAAGTCGAGTGAAGTATTACCATCATCGATATTACCTATCTTGTGGGTACGTCCGGTATAGAACAAAATACGTTCAGATGTAGTTGTCTTACCGGCATCGATGTGGGCCATAATTCCAATATTACGAACATGGTCCTCGGCAATAGCTTCAAACGACTGTACGTTTGAGTCTTCCTTATTAGCCATTTTTATGGTTTCCTCTCTATATTTTGAGTCTTAGGACGACTAGTAGCGGTAGTGAGCATAGGCCTTGTTGGCTTCAGCAGTCTTCAAGGTATCTTGCTTCTTCTTTACAGCACCACCGACACCATTTGCAGCGTCGATAATTTCTCCAGCAAGCTTGTCTACCATGGTCTTCTCATTACGGAGGCGAGCATAGTTGACGAGCCAACGGAGTCCAAGAGTAACCTGACGGTCAGCAGAGACTTCGACAGGTACTTGGTAGTTAGCAGCACCGACACGACGAGCCTTGAGCTCGATTTCAGGCATGATGTTTCCAAGAGCGAGTCCGAAGACATCCATGGCGGGTTTGCCAGTTTTCTTCTCTACTTTTTCGAATGACTCATAAAGGATTCTTTGGGCAAGACCTTTCTTACCATCCTTCATGATCTTGTTGATGAGACGAGTAACAAGTTTGCTGTTGTACACAGGATCGGGAAGTACGTCTCTCTTCTCGATTGAACCATTCTTTCTAGGCATTGTTCATTAACTCCTAACTTTACTTCTTTTGGATCTCACCATTCTTCTTGGTTCCGTATTGAGATCTTGATTGCTTACGACCTTCGACACCGAAGCACTCAAGAGCACCACGGATGATGTGGTAACGCACACCAGGGAGGTCACGTACACGGCCACCACGGATCAAAACAACTTTGTGCTCCTGGAGGTTGTGTCCTTCTCCACCGATGTAAGCAGTGACTTCGTAGTTGTTAGTCAAACGAACACGAGCGTACTTACGAAGAGCGGAGTTAGGCTTCTTAGGAGTCATAGTTCCGACACGGGTGCAAACTCCGCGCTTTTGAGGAGCTGGAGTGTTGTTCATCTTCTTGTTGAGAGAATCCCATCTCTTGCCCAATGCAGGAGAAAGGGACTTCTTTACGAGCCTGCGTCTCTCATGACGCACAAGCTGGTTAATTGTAGGCATTTATCTTATCCCTCTTAATTTTATGTCCACGATTCCGGGCGTTTCGTACTTTTCGCATAAAAAATACGAACATCTCCCGTTCGTGCGTTGATAATGATATCAGTTCCGGGCGTTTTGTCAAGCCTTTACAGAGAATTTTTAATAAAAAAGTAGTTGAAAAAGCAACATATTGAATGTAAAGCCCTAACATAAAAATGTCTACGGATTACCGCAGACATTTTCTTTAAATAATATGTATTTATTTAGAACCTAATTCAGATCATTCAATGCAGTAATAAAAGCATCCCTCGACGTATATACAGTAACCTTTTTATTTTTACCGTTATTTTTATCGTTTTCAAGCAAATAAATGGAAGTACATTCATAATTGGAAGTATGTTCAGAAGTACCGTCAAACAAACCACTGATATTATCTCTACCCTCATTACCATCGGCATCGGCTTGAATTTCACCTTTGTAGTTCGCTAAAATTAGACTATCATAATCATAGTTTATTTTTTCACCTGCTTCATTTTTATCAAAAGTAAATCCAGGAGAGAAGTCCGCTGAAGTACCAACTATAGATCCTGTCCATTTCTTGTAGAAATTAAACTTTTCACCATAATTGTATGAGAAACAAGAAACAGCCTCATTGCAACCAGTCATCTTAAATTTATAAACATAATTGGATGAAACCCAACGTCCAACACCTGATGTACTGCTAGGCCACATCCATAAGTGATCAAGACCATTGGCCGAATAGAAAACTATGTTCTTATTCTTTGTAAGATCGACATCTTGATTAGTGTTGATTGTAAACTTGCGATTATCTTTATCAGCAGTAATATAAATATCAAAGGAATTGGAATTCTTAGGTAAAGGCAAAGCTAAGTACTCAATGTATCCATTATTGTCTTTAGGAGCAAAAATTGTTTCATTTTCCGTCTTAAACTTAAATATAAGACCTGTAGGTGCTGTTTGAGGCGTCATGATAAACCCGGCTTTTTTATTTGTGTCGTTGAAATCATTGCAAGCTTCATAAAGAGCATTATATTTAATATGCAATGATTTATAACTCTTGCCATCTTTAGTCTCAGAGCTCAAAGGCAATGAAACCCCAAAATCTGTTCTATCATTCCAGAGCCACACAGAACCTGGTTTATTATACTTGTCATTTGGATCTTCGTTTTCGTTATGGAAATAAATATTGTAATCACTAGCTACCGTAGGAGGAGTTTCAGTATTTCTAGGGACTAAAAATAGTATTCTAGATTTAAAAAAAGGGTATCCTATATTTTTCCTATAATCTTCAAATTTAGTAGAAGAATATGATTTAGCATCAAGCGGTTTATCCATGTCACCACCATCAGAACTAGTGCCATTTTTATTTCTTAATTCAATGCTCTCGTTTGTTAAATGATCTACTAACTTATACTGGGAATTTAATAAATCATATAAGTAAATTTCTGTCATGCTAGTATCTGAGCCTGTCACGCTAGTACCTGAGCTTGTTATGCTAGTACCTGAGCGATAAAAGACACTAGATACAAAAGATCCTAAAGCATACTCTCCTTTAAACGGATATTTATACAATTCATTGACTGCTGAAGAAGAAACACCAAATACTTTCTTTGAATAGTTACCATTCTTTCCTATGAAAATATTGCCATTATCGCTGAAATTTTTTGAATTATCCAAGAATCCTGATTCGCTTTTAGCAAAATCGGCGTCTGTAGGAATCACGCCATCTCTACAATCTATGATTTTTAAGTAACTACCATATGTATCTTTATTTTTAAAGTTTTCTTCTATATCATCCACCTTCATATCAGTCTGAACTGTCTTTGAACTTTCATCAGGAAAGTACCAAAAAGAATAAGCAGTAGAAATAAAAGCGGTCATCAAAAAGATGAAGAGCATCAAAACAATAATAACATTTCTATTTAATAATGTTTTTCTTCTCATCTTATTCAAACCTCCTTTTATCTTTTAATATCATCTTCACTATAAGGAATATATGTTTGCTTAGTAAAAGTAACAACTATGCAAAGGGATGCTTGATTACCAAATCTTTCCTTCATCAAGGCTTCATATCTATCAGTAAGTCTAAGATCGATTCTATCATAATAGAAGATATATACCATCAACACTATTGCTATAGCAAAGACTGAAATCAATCCCGTGCCAGATTGAATATAGATGACTATAGATCCTAATACTTGATTTTGATAGCCATCAAAAACTCCAACTATTCTATCCGATGTGACATTAATTTCACCCGACATAGAGGCTGGGTTTGCATCTCCTCTAAAGGTGAACAATTTATGCCCATCTTTTTCTCCTATAGAATAGACTCTATGAACTATTATCTTATCGTCCATTCTAAAAGCTACTATGTCATATACTTTTATTTGATCTTCGGATTTGAATTTATCGATTCCGATAAAAGCATACTGAGATATTCTCGTATTCATCCTATCTTTTGAATCTATACTACCATCTTTCAAATACTTGTTGTTCTCGTTGATAGATGCCATAGAAGAAGTCTGAATAACTAAATATGTCTTATCTCCAAAATAAGTAGTCTGGTCATTCGACTTCATCACAGTAGCCCAGACAAAGAAACCTATGAGAGCGACTAGGAATATCCCTACAATACTATTAGAAATAATATTCCCGACTTTTTTTCTCTTTTTTCTCTTATAGTAAGTTTCTATAAAAGATAGTTTTTTATTTTTCTTCTTATCATACTTCTCAACATCTTTATTCAAAATCTTAATTACTTCGTTATCTTCTAATTTGTTTTCTATACACTTCTTTCTATTAAAGTAATAAAAGGAGAAGATACAAATATAGACAATTGCAAAACACACCAATGATATTGCAGATACAATCAGTACCAATGTTGATAAACCCATATATACCTTCTTTCTTGTTATTATTTATTAAAGGGACACTGAAAAAGTAAAAGAAATATTTGCATTACTAAAGATTTGAACTATATCTTTATAAAGATACACATTATCTTTAACTTCATCTAATTTATCAGTAATCTTAAAGCCTTCTGGAAATTTAAAAGATAGATTGTCAGAGCAAAAGACGAATGTGTCCTTAGCATCAGTCTTATCAGCTTCTCTAAGAGTAGAGCCATTCGAGCTCACTACATATTGAGCATCCTCTTGAACTTTACCTTCATCGCTTACTGTAAACTTGTTGTAAGAATCTGAAGGAGTACTTACTAGTTCAATATCTTGTCGCCACTGAATTCCATTATAAATTACTGTTCTTCTAGTAGGACTATCTGCTGGTATTGTTACATCTACATCCTTTTCATCAACCTTAATAAGTTTCTGATCTGGGATATTATCATGTGAATAAGGTAAATAGGACACATTCATAATATCGGCGACAGTCCTGTCAATATCAGGGACAGTCCTGTCAGCTACATATCCAGAATCAACTGTTAATTGCAAGTTAAATTTAAGTCTCCCTGCATTAGAAATTAATGCTCCTTTTGGAAGTAGATAATGTACATAAAACGGATTATTCAAATGGATTCTATCAGATTCAACAATTATTTTAGAATTCAAAGAAGGCGAACTAATATCTTCTACACTATTTTTATCATAATTAATGACTATCTTTCCAAAATCAGCAACACCTGTTATATTGGTAGGAATAGTTATGCTATCTCCTTTAATCGCATCATTTACAAAGTACCATGTTGAATATCCAACCCCAAATAATGATAAAATAGCAAAAAAAGGTACCACAAAACCAAATAGCAATGATTCCATGTACCTTTTCATATAAGAACTCCTTTAGAACTGAAAGATTATTAGACTACTAAGCAACATCAATTTCAGCTTTAAAGCTAATATCAATGGTTTTACCAGATACAGCGGCCTTCATATCATCATATTCAGCCGATGTAGAAGGCTCTTGTGCATATGCAACAGTCACATTAGTATTATGCAAATCAGAAGAAATTTTGAAAAACTCGTCAAATTTTTCTTTAGCATCGCCATCTACGGTTAATTTATATTGTTTTGTAAGAGTTAACTTAGTAGTGGAGGAAGTTTGGTCATCAGGTTGGTCCTTGTTAAGTTGGCCCTTGAGTGTGAAATTAACATATGTAGCAACTTCTGAAGGAATATTAATTGTAGTAGTTACTATATAAGAAGTTTCATTAACGAACGTATCATGAGTATTGAGATCTCCATCAGCATCTGCTATCAAAGACTCACTGAAAGCTCCTTCAAAATGAACACCCATACGACCAGCAGGCATTCCATCAGTGTCGGATTTATCTGTTTGATCAAGAACTAGCTTAAAATTCTCCCCACCCTGTTGGAACTTAGCACCTACAACCTTCTTTTCTTCAGGTTTTATTGTAATATTTATACTATCAGGATTGACAGTATTGTTGAAATACCATGTTGCATAACCAGATCCAATCAAAGAAGCGACTGCCAACACAGGAATACCAAAAGCCAAAACAAATTTTTTCATTTTTTCAAAATAGTAAAATATATATGTCATAAGATGTAAAGGATA
>OMCF01000976.1_pt1 | contig 10353 bp, 8 predicted proteins | sample 1673791 | NCBI WGS metagenome assembly OMCF01 (sample SAMEA103958127, study PRJEB25191) | human gut metagenome | biome: human-associated habitat [ENVO:00009003]; feature: intestine environment [ENVO:2100002]; material: feces | place: Germany | collected 2013/2015
ATCTTAATGATTGATGACCCTATGGGAATGCATCAGCACTTGGAAATCATGCTTCAGTATGTTGGGGGTGGTTTAGGTGTCTAAGAATGTAGAATTCCATAGTTATTCAGTGAATGTGAAAACAGCACTGAAAGATAAAGCAATTGCTTTTCTTCATGAAATTGGTGGTGAAATCAGGTCACAGGCACAAAGAAATAGCAGAAAAAGGCTCCCAAGACACAAGCCATGAAAGGTTGATCATGTATTAAAGACTCTCCCCCTGTCAAATCCTGTATGATAGGCAGAATAGAACTCAGCACAAATACAGCATAGATGGTTTTCACACTAAACTTCCATCCCAAAATAACCAAAGAAAGTATCAACAATACTCCGTTTATTCCCAAATAGGTGTACTGGACCGGCAAACCGGTAGCCCAATAAACAATAGAAGCAATACCTGGCACCGCACCTGAAGGAAGGTCATTAGGTAACAAAAAGACGGTCCATCCAATAGCATACATCAGCATACCAAGAGCAATCAACATATAATCCCTTAGTTCTCTGATAATCCGTTGCTTACGCGTCGTAATAAAGACTGAATCCATGTGAGTTTTCCTTTATAAAATCATATTGTCCGCAAAAGTACAAAAAGATTGAATCACTTGGCTTCAAAAGGTGACATTTTTTCAAGTAAAAAGTCCTGTTAATCTGATTTATCAAAAACAACAGTACTTTTCACCCTTTATTATTCTTTGGGGTGTAAATACCAATCTTTATAATCCGCACCAAAAGAATCTCTCCACTGTTTAAACTCGGGATAATAGGTGGTAATAGACACCTTCTCTGAAGGCCATCTAAATTCACTGTTACTGATATTTATAGCGAAAGGCATATTATCTTCTGCTATATAATACATTGGGGTACCATTGGAATCTTGACTCAAATCACTACCCGTACCACGTAAACTCTCATCAGCTACGCTTGTCGGCTTATAGCCTGACAAATGTACTTCATGAGAACGTTTATTCACAAAAATGAAAGAATTGTAAGGCGGATAAGCATCCATATCGCTTACTTTATCATATTTTTTAAATCCGATCACTACAGTCACAGGCTTTTTGAGAACAGGCTTTATATCAGAAAAAAGTATTAATACAGGCTTTTCTATTCCCGGCTCAAAGTTTTTTCCGATCACATTACCTTCTTGACTCACCTGCACCAAATCAATATGCTCCTTCCCTACGTAATCCAACTGAAAACCAAACCCATTTGTATAAGTAGCACCATCATTCATCGGAGTAAAAGTAGTAGTGGTGCGCACCAATGCGTTAGAAGATTTATCTTTTACAACTGTACTGGAATAATATATCACAACATCATTCATATCATAATCATTCTTATCAGGCCAATTGTCCTCATAAGCCAAAGACCCTTTGACTACATACGAAATTTCACCCTTATTTACTTCATCCGGTATATTAGGAGTAGGTTCTACAGAAGAAGAAGCAGATGCCATAATAGCAAACTGTACATCATTAAAACGCATGTCCACATTATCTTCCATAGCCATAAAGAAACAATTGTCCAGTTCCGGATCACTTAACAAAACTGAACGTTGCTCTTTATTATCGTTATATGCAGGATTAGAATAACGAGGAAAAACACCCTTTTCTTTTCCAAATCCCATTCCCAATAAAATCCATCCAATATGAGTGCCTTGGGGGAATTCATCTTCATACTTGCTTTGTTCCTTATTCCAATATTTTAGTTTTATTTGCTCACCGACTAAAGATTTAGGAGCATTCCTACTGGAACGAGGAATCAGGATGGTCTTTTTTATGGTAGCTATGTCCACAGACTCTCCTTCTTTATAAGTATAATAAGCAACCATATCCTCCCACGTAGTAGACGAGAAATTAAAATAAGTCGCTACCAAACCTGTAGATTTAGTTATTACCATATCATTACTCCCTGAAGTACGCAGTTCCGGAAATCTTTCCAACAAATTACGATTATCTACTACTATAGAACGGCTTAAATTACTGCATCTCTCTAAAAAAGCACCAGGTATATCCAACTTTTCAGGCAACAAATAATCAGGAACCCCATTTTCATTCCAATTACCCAATACATCATATCCGTCAGGATAACTCACTCCTCCCATTACTGCTCTAGAACGCCCATCGGCAGACAGTTGTGCCTTATAATCAACATAATTAAAGGTTAGTCCGTCAGATAGTAATTCCAATTCAACAGGTGATACGACCAACACATTATCAGTTACCAGCCATACCTTTTTCAAATAAGCCGGCAAAGATACTTTTGAAAAAAATCTACCATTCATATCAGTCGAAGCAGCATAAATGGGATTTATATCTTTAAACTCCCAAGTATTTTCAACTAATTCCATAGGATATTCATCATACAGATAAAAAGCAGTCTGTACTTTCATACCATAATCAATAATAAGTTGACTATTACGGACAGTAGTAAAATCAAAAAAATCGTCTTTATTGATTTTTTCCTCCCCTTCTTCCCCTCCCCCCGTGTATATATCATGCATATTACGCAAGCAAGACACAAAGAAAACTGATAAGCAGATGATCCAAAATTTTGTTTTCATAAAGTAGTGCGTGATTATTTTCGACAAATATAGCCATAAATAACTAAAAAACAACTAAATAGTCAAAAAAAACTGTCCCCCGACTCACGTCGGAGAACAGCCACAACACAAACACAAAATAAAACACGACAAAACTACTATGCAATTTTTTAGCCTGCTCTATGTTTTGAGTAACATAACTTACCACCGGTCAGGTATTCACATATCCAAGAGGGGTTTCAGGTTATTTGCATCTATAAAACGCCACACTAGCGTCCTTTGTTCATCGGTCTTTCTAAAAATATCTTAATTCTTATTGAATTCCTCTTTCTCTTAGCTTCAACTGCCAGTTCCAAGCCGAACGTAGAGTGTCCTCCAAATTGGCTTCTGCCTTCCATCCCAACTCCTTATTAGCGAAGTCAGGATTAGCCCATACCTTCTCAATATCTCCGGCACGACGACCCACGATCTGATAATTAAGTTTCACACCGGTAGCTTTTTCAAATGTATTGATCAGTTCCAATACAGAAACGCCTTTACCCGTTCCAATATTAAAGACTTCCACCTTCTCCTTCTGCTTGTTATTCAAAATGCGATCCATTGCGATAACGTGAGCCTTCGCCAAATCCACTACATATATATAGTCACGGATGCAAGAACCGTCCGGTGTATCATAATCATCCCCAAACACACTCAGTTTTTCACGAATACCCATTGCTGTCTGAGTAACGTAGGGTAACAAGTTTTGTGGAACACCATTAGGTAATTCACCTATTAATGCAGTGGGATGTGCGCCAATAGGATTAAAGTAACGCAACATAATAGCATTAATAGGCGATCCCGAAGCAACTGTATCACGAATAATTTCTTCATTGATCTGTTTTGTATTACCATACGGAGACTCAGCCTTCTTAATCGGAGCCTCTTCCGTTACAGGAAGAACATCGGGCTGGCCATACACCGTACATGATGATGAAAAAATAATACCTTCTACTCCATGTTTCGGCATTAACTCCAACAGGTTAATCAATGAAACCAAGTTATTGCGATAATACAACAACGGTTTTTGTACCGATTCACCCACAGCCTTGCTAGCCGCAAAATGAATAATACCTTTTATGCCCGGATATTTAGTAAACAGCTTGTCCATTCCCTCAAAATCCAAGCAATCCAACTTTTCAAATGCAGGACGGATTCCTGAAACCTTTTCTATATTATCTACCACATCGGCGCTTGAATTGGACAAATTGTCCACAATCACTACGTCGTAACCGCTATTTTGCAGCTCTACTACCGTATGAGAACCGATGTAGCCGGTTCCTCCTGTTACTAAAATTCTTTCTTTCATAATACTTAATATTCTGTCGTTTTCTAATAGGTTCAAAACAACTTCGACGGGTAAATCCCTTTTCGTATCATATCATTGATACGAAGCAGGACTTGTATCTTGTCATCATGCGATACCAACCCCATCCATCTGGCAGGTGTCTCAATCACTTTCACCCTAACTCCGTCAGCAATACGCTCATTCATAAAAGCCGGAATAGAATAATGAGCTTTCATATCCATTCCATTCTCATCTATAAACTTATCGAACGCCTTCTTCATCTCACCAAATACCTGCGGAGTAAATCCCCACATATTCATTGAAACCAAGCTGTTGTCATCCAAAGCTACCCATTTATGTAATTCATTAGGATACATCGGATTTCCACTTATCCGTTCTACTCCTACACGGTCTGTAACGGACAACAGATATCCCTTTTCATCCACTTCACAAATACCACGGGTAACCCCTCCGCTTTCCGCCAATACATTTCTCAGCCTGTAGCAAATATTGAAACTATGGTAGTCAGCTTCTCCCAACATCACCAGATTATCATATAACAATTCAAAACTTTCTCTTTGGTAAAAGTTCACGGCATTTATCACACCGAATGGAGAGTCAATCAACTCTTCTCCCATCAAAACAGCTCTTACCGAACCGTACAGTGCTTTGCGCTTCGGATTACGCTTTTCTTCAGGAATCGTTTCCACATCCTGATAAACATACTCCACTTCTACCACATGTTCATATTTGCCTGATACCAGTTTCTTGAATTCTTGTTCAAAATGTCTGCTTATGACAAATACGATCTTATCAAATCCGACTCTTACGGCATCATATATGGAAAAATCTAATATTGTTTCGCCATTAGGACCTATTCCCTCCAGCTGTTTCAATCCACCATATTTATTCCCCATAGTGGCCGCGAGTACAATCAAGGTCATAGCCATTTAATCTCTCTATTAATTCTAATGCAAAAATAAGCATAAAAATTGAATTTACGGACAAGAACAATGGATTTCTTTCTAATAAAAAAGTCCGAAGCTGTGCTCCGGACTTCTGAATCGGTTTATTTTAACGATGAAGTGAACTATTCTATTCCAAACAGAACACCCAAACCTTTGTCTACACCTGAAAATCCCATGAATGCCATTGCCAGCAGACCGGCAGTAACCAATGCGATAGCCATTCCCTGCATTCCTTTAGGTATATTCACCAAACTTAATTGTTCACGGATACCTGCAAACAATACCATAGCCAAAGCAAAACCAAGAGCTGTAGAGAAGGCGTAAACCACGCCAGTCAACAAATCAAAATCTTTCTGAATGACCAAGATAGCTACACCCAAAATACAGCAGTTAGTGGTTATCAACGGAAGGAATACTCCTAATGCCTGATAAAGGGCAGGAGACACTTTCTTCAATATGATTTCCACCATCTGTACCAATGCTGCAATGACAAGGATAAACGCAATGGTCTGCAAATATTCCAGCCCGAAAGCATCGAGTACAAATTTCTGGATAAGATAGGTAACAATGGTAGCGATGGTAAGCACGAATGCAACAGCCGCACCCATACCCGTAGCTGTCTCAACTTTTTTGGATACACCGAGGAACGGGCAGATACCCAAGAATTGTGACAACACAATGTTGTTCACAAATATAGCGGTGATAAATATCAATATATATTCCATATTCTTACTTTTTACGGGTTATGCTTTCTTCAGTTTATTCACAATCGCAATAAGGTATCCCAATGCAATGAAGGCTCCCGGTGCGAGAACGAAAATCAACATTCCGTATTGCTCAGGCATGATAGCGATATCAAACAACTTGCCTGTGCCTAGGAACTCACGTACACCACCAAGGATAGTCAATGCAAGAGTAAATCCGAGCCCCATACCCAGTCCATCGAAGAATGAAGGCACGGGACCGTTCTTTGCTGCAAAAGCTTCGGCACGTCCCAGCAGAATACAGTTTACTACGATCAATGGGATGAACAAGCCCAAAGTAGCATAAAGTGCCGGCACATATGCCTGCATAATCATCTGCAACAAGGTTACGAATGATGCAATAACCACAACAAAGGCCGGAATGCGCACCATATCAGGTATCAAATTCTTAATGGCCGAAATTACAACATTAGAACAGATTAATACAAAAGCCGTAGCCAATCCCATCCCCATACCATTGATGGCAGAAGATGTTGTTCCTAATGTAGGACACATACCCAAAAGGAGTACAAACGTGGGATTCTCTTTTACAATCCCGTTCATCAATACTTTAAAATTATTCATAGTCTGCTCCTTCCTTATTTTTTATTTTTACAATCTTGCTTGGGACATTCTACTTTTTTGCAGTCTGCCTTATCGCAGTTAGCAGGATCACATTTATCGCTACAAACAGTCTTACAGGCTGTAGAGTCACAAACCTGCTTACATGCCTCGTTTCCTTCACATTGAGCATCGCAGGCAGTAGCATTTTCGGCAACAGTTTCAGACACTTGCTGAGTTGCACCACTAGCGCCATCCACATTCTGACCACTATATGCTGCATAAGCATTGTTCACAGCTTTTAGAAAAGCACGTGTAGTGATGGTAGAAGCTGTGATAGCATCTATCTGACCACCATCCTTATTTACCACCAATGCTCCCTGTCCCGGATTCATACCGGTAATGTCGCCTTTTGCACCTTTCTTAAACCAATCAGCCGCCTTTGACCCCAAGCCCGGAGTCTCAGCATGGCTCAACAAAGAATAGTCTATGATATTTCCCTCTTTGTCAAAACCTACCAGCACACTCAAAGCGCCACCAAAACCATTGGCAGAAGATTCTACGGCAGCACCAATAAATTCGCCACCCTTGGTTGCCTTATATATTTTATAAGTAGCACCATCCAATTCTATAGTTTCAGGAGCTTCCGCAGGATTGTTATCAAACCCCGGAACTACAACTGCAATAGCGTCACTCAAAGCTTTTGCATTAGCCTCAGCAATAGGACCGGCAGTCAGTTGGTTGACATAAGCCAAAAGTCCGGTTGCAATCACAGTAATCGCCGTCAGTACGATAACCATGTTTTTCAAAGATGATTCTAGTTTTTTCATTTCTTCACGACCTCCCCGAATCTTTTAGGTTTACAATAGGTGTTAATCAGCGGAGTGAACGCATTCATAATCAGAATAGCGAACGACATACCTTCAGGATATGCGCCGAACAGACGAATAACGACTGTCAGCAGACCGATGCAAACACCGTAAATCAACATTCCTTTATGAGTCATAGGCGAAGTAACATAGTCGGTTGCCATGAAAATAGCACCCAACATCAAACCACCTGTAAACAAGTGAGCCAACGGAGATGCATAAGCCACCGGATCAACCAAATGCATCAGACCGGCAAATACAAATACAGTCACCAGAATAGATACAGGAATATGCCAGGAAATAATCTTTTTCCATAGCATATATCCCAGGCCAAGCAATAAAGCCAATGCACTCACCTCACCTAGCGAACCCGGGTTATTACCCAGAAACAGACTTAATGTATCGGGCAACTGACCTAAAGCATTTACATCACCCTTTACAGCCATTTTCATCAATGCCAGCGGAGTAGCACCGGTTTCAGCATCGGTATAACTTCCCCATTGTTGAACCAACGGCCATGAAGTCATCTGCACAGGAAAAGAAATCAGCAAGAAGATACGACCTACCAACGCAGGATTAAAAGGATTACAACCCAATCCGCCGAAAGTCATCTTGCCCACACCGATTGCCACCAACGCACCGATGATAATAATCCAAAGCGGCAAGTTGGAAGGCAGATTGAATGCCAGCAACACACCGGTTATAATAGCCGAACCATCACAGATGGTAGAGCGTTCTCTCTTCAAAATAAACTTGGTAATCGCCCATTCGAAGAATACACAAGCAGCAACCGAGGTCAAGGTCACCACCACGGCGCCCAGTCCGAACATATAAAATGACACCAGCAACGCAGGTATCAACGCGATGAGCACACCGTACATATTCTTTTGTACACTGTCACCGCTATGGACGTGGGGCGATAATGATACTATTAATTTATTAGCCATACTATTTTGTCGAATTATTTTTTAGCATTACGTGCACGGATAATACCGCCTACTGTGCCCTTACCCAAACGGATATAGTCCAGCAAATAACGATGAGACGGACATGTAAACTGACACGAACCGCACTCGATGCACGACATTACATCTTCTTTCTCTACTCTCTCCCAATCCTTATGAGCTGAAAGTGTTGCCAATAAGAAAGGCTCCAGTCCCATGGGACACACGTTAACACACTTGGCACAGCGGATACAGGGCTGAGCTTCCGCACGGGCAGCTTCCTTATCATTCATAATCAGCACACCCGAACTACCTTTACAAATAGGAACTTCTGTATTAACCAGTGCTTTACCCATCATCGGACCACCACCAATCACTTTTCCCGTATCTTCGGGCAAACCGCCAGCCGCATCAATCAGCTGGCTCATCGGAGTCCCCATACGGGTGAGAAAATTAGATGGATTTCTGACAGACTTACCTGTAACGGTTACAATGCGTTCAAACAAAGGTTTGTTTTTCTGAACGGCCTCATAAACGGCAAATGCAGTACCTACATTCTGAACTACCGCACCCACATTGATAGGAATAGCGGGAGGAGCAGGAACCTGGCGACCGATCACAGCATCTATCAATTGTTTCTCACCACCTTGCGGATATTTCACCTGCAAGGGAACCACCTCTATACCGGGATATTGAGCAGCTTTTTCAGTCATCAACTTAATAGCATCCGGTTTATTATTTTCAATACCGATATATCCCTTGGTCACTTTTGCAGCTTTCATCAGGATGCTTACACCCACCAGTACTTCGTCTGCCTTTTCCAACATCAAACGATGGTCGGCAGTGAGGTAAGGCTCACACTCTACAGCATTGATAATTACACATTCCGCCTTGCAGCCCGGAGGAGGAGAAAGTTTCACATGAGTAGGAAAACAAGCACCGCCCATACCTACTACACCTGCATTTTTCACTTTAGCAACGATTTCTTCGGGTGTGAGAGCACACTCTTTCACCAATGTCGAACTGCGGTCTATTGATTCTTCCCATTCGTCACCATCCACATCGATAAAGATAGCCGGCTTGCGGTAACCGCTTGCATCGATTACGGCGTCTACCTTGTTCACTTTACCGGATACAGACGAGAAGATGGCTGCTGAAACAAAGCCACCCGCCTCAGCAATCTTCGTACCTACCTTCACCACATCGCCTTTTTTCACGATGGCAGTAGCAGGAGCACCGATATGCTGTGACAAAGGAAATACCGCTTGCTTAGGAAGTGCAAGTGTTTCAATGGCTTTGCCTGCTGACAATTTATTTTCTGCTGGATGTACTCCACCAATTCTAAATGTCTTCACTGTTATATCTTTTTAATTTTTACTTACTTTGAATTTTGATTATGCTTCCGCTTTCGGAGCGTCAGCTTTCACCGCTTCCGGAGTTTCCACCTTTGAAGCCTCTACTTTTGCAGCAGGTTTTGCAGCAGCCTCACCAGCCGGCACTTCTACCTTCGGTTTACGTGGCGGGAAATTAATAGCTTGGATAGCCCCTTTCGGACATTCCGATTCACATTTACGGCAAGATTTACACTTAGCCGGATCAATGTATGCCAAATTATTCTCTAACGTAATGGCTTCGAACGGACACACTTTCACACACTTTCCACAACCAATACAACTAGCCTTGCAAGCCTTGTTGGCAACAGCTCCCTTATCCTTGTTCACACACATCACCACTACGCGGCGGTTGTTCTTTCCTTTCGGACGAATTTCAATGATCTTACGCGGACAAGCTTTGCTACAAGCCCCACAAGCTGTACATTTTTCTTCGTCCACTTCCGGAAGACCGGTTTCAGGATTCATGTGAATAGCATCAAACTGACACGCTTCCACACAATCACCACAACCCAGACAACCGAATGTACAACCCGTCTCACCACCTGAAGTGGCATGAGCGATGGCACACGATTTAGCTCCGTCGTACAGAGCAGTACGAGGGCGATTTTCACAACTACCGTTACATCTTACCACCGCAACTTTCGGTTCGGCAGCAACGGCTTCCAATCCCAAAATGGCAGCTACTTTCTCCATTACCGGAGCACCACCAACCGGACATAACTTACCCTCCAGCGAACCGGCATCGGCAGCCTTCACGCAGGCACCAGCAAAACCAGAGCAACCGGGATAACCACATCCACCGCAATTCGCCTGAGGAAGCACTTCGCTCACCTTGGCAATCCGCGGATCTTCATACACAGCAAACTTCTTAGAAGCGGCATACAAGATTACCGCGGCAATCAAGCCAATCGCTCCCAACGAAATTACTGCAACCAGAATTAAATCCATAAGTTTTAGTTAGTTATT
>OMCF01000981.1_pt1 | contig 10342 bp, 4 predicted proteins | sample 1673791 | NCBI WGS metagenome assembly OMCF01 (sample SAMEA103958127, study PRJEB25191) | human gut metagenome | biome: human-associated habitat [ENVO:00009003]; feature: intestine environment [ENVO:2100002]; material: feces | place: Germany | collected 2013/2015
CCAATCAGCATTTTTGCGCGCAATTCCCAAAAGAAACAGACCTGCGATCATCAGCGATATGAAAGCGGTCGCACCTGCTGGAATGCTGTAATAATTCGCATAGGCGTAGCTTTCGATTTCTTCCGCATCTACAGGCACAAAGCGCGGAAAAGGCGGGAAAATAATGCTTGTCGTGTCGGTCACCGTGCCGATAACGGTAAGCTTACATTCGGTATCGAGCGGCAGCGGAATAATCGCCTGGGTCTGCCCTGCCGCTCCCTCGGGCACAAGAGTTTCGGACTGCCACACCGCTTTTTCGTCTATGCTGACCGTCAGATCCATTCCTGCCGTTTCAAATACCAGATTACCGTATTTGCTGTTTGCGGGAATGACTGTTTCAAGCCGAAACCTGTCGCCTGTTTCAGGTGGTACGGAATAGTCAAGCTCGGTGAGCGAATCATCTTGTCCGATTTTGACGGCAGTTTGCCAGTCTATATATTGTATAGATGTATCAAGCTTAGTGAAATTCTGCAAAAACCATATCATTCCGATGCAAAGGATCGGAAACAGTGCCGTGCATATCCACCGTAAAGATTTTTGTATATTGTTCTCCATTATGACGAGAAACCTCCCGTTTACAGTAAAATTCATTGTGCCGATTGTCCGTATACTATTTTACATTAAAATCCGTCGTTTGACAAGCGATATTTTATCTGTGTAATTCTCTGCGACGTAAACGACAACAATACAGCGTAAACGACACGCCCGAAATCTCCGCATTATGATATAATATTTAATAAGAGCTATATGACTCATTTTTTTATTTTCTATTCTGCCGCTGTATGCGGTAAACCCGATTTTGAAGGAGTATGAACTATGAACAAGAAATTCATTTTTCGACGAGCGATAAGTGCGGTGCTGGCTGTTGCGATGATAGCCGCAAGTCTGCCGTTTTCGTCATTTGCCGAGGACGGCTCGGACAGTCCGACCTTTTCATCGGATGCGGCAAATTCGCTGATGAAAAACACCGTCCCTGCCGGGTACGACAAGACGACTAACCCCTACGGCTACGATGTTGACCACCCGTTTGCGATGGTGGAGCAAAACGAGCTTTTTTATTTGCAAACCACCGCATCATCGGTCAACGGAAAAATTGCCGATGTGGGAACGGCGGAAAGCCTGCTAAGCTTTATATCAAATAACAACACCGCATCGGACGGCTCTCTGCCGGACTTGAGCTTGTCCAGTAGTATTCAACAGCTTTCGTTTATACAGTCGGTAGCATTTGACCCTACAGGTTCTGGAAGAAAAGACTATGTTGTCTATGTCGGGGTTCACAGAACACGCAAACAAGTTTATGCCATTTTGTCCAATACTGTAACGGGTAAGCAGTGCGGCACCTATATTATTAATTTTCCCCTCGACTGGATCGCAGATTCCGACGGAGACTTTCAGGTCAACGGCTATGAGACAAACGCACTTCTTGATGTCGTCGCCGGCGACTTCGATAATGATGGCAAGGAAACCGTTATTGTCTATGTACCCGGCACAAAAAAGTCGGCAACATGGGTTACTACCGACCTTTACCAAGATATAAATAATGTCGGTAGTCTCCTCTGGGAATTGCGTTACGATGCTGACGGCAATAAGTTGACTAGTAATCACAATAATACAACCACAGGTGATGGCAGATCTTTGGGCTATGACCTGCTTCACGACCTCTATATTGAGACATACCAAAGCGGAAAATCGGTAAAAGGTGCAAGAAACGACAGCATCGGCGGCTCAAAACAAGATACATTGTATAACGCCATGCACAAGCTGAGCGTAAAAATGGTGGTCGGTGATTTCAACGGCGACAATATAGATGACCTTGCCGTGCTTTCGTATTTCCATGTAAACTGCATAACGAGCGACAACAAAAATGTATACCGCCCGCAGGTAAAAATTAAATACGGCGGCACTATGCCGAAGGAAGGCTCTTTTATCGATCAGAAAGCAGATGAATCTTTCTATGTCTGCCCCGAGGGCAAGCTCTCCGATGGAGAAGTACAGTCGTCAAGTAGTATGAACGCCTGCAATATAACGGCAGGTGACATCAACAATGACGGTTACGACGACCTTGTTGTTGCAGGTATTAAGGCTGAAATCGAAGGTTACGGTGAAACAGATGAAAGCTATCTTGCCTATACAACGCTTCTGAACAACAAAAACAATGGCTTTATTCAATCTGATTACAAAACCATGTCAACAAACGAGTGGACATATAAAAGCACCGATGGCGAAGACATTGTTTCTCCTTTAGCGGTGGAGGCGGTTGCTTATAACGGAGCCAGTGCCGCAGATTTTATCTTTATCAACGGCACGCTGTATACATACAACACCGCTACCGGCGAATTAAACACGGTTGCCTCCCAGGGCTATAAAATGAGCGGCTTTCAATTTGACGGTGCGCTCGGCGGGTACGAAGAATTCATCCGCTCGGTTGCTGTAGGTAATTTTGACGGCAACAATGCCGGCAGAGAGCAAATCGTATTTGTGACTTCCTGCCGGGACGGAGACGATACTTATTCTTTCAAAAAAGGTTTGATTTCCGCCACTTATAACGATACTGCCGCCGATTACGGCGCGGCTACCGGCTTTAAAACAACACTCTCCGATTGGGGTCCGAACAAAGCAGACGGCGGTTATAAGGGCGGCGGTGCACAGGTACTGCTGACTGCCTGCGACCGTGACCAGGACGGCGTTATCGCACGATATAAGGGCGTGAGCTACGCCTACAGCGACCCCGAGGTCAAGGCAGTTATGCAGGCGGCGCCCTACTTTGCGGCACTGGGCGATTCGGCAAATAACGAGACCGACTATACCATAACCGAAAGCTACGAGCTGGAGCAGTCCTCTTCAAAAAATGTTTCCTACAGCGTGGGTATGTCCTACAGCTACGGCGGACTGTTTGCGCCTTTTGAGTTGGAGATCTCTGCCGGCTATTCTCTTGAATGGAGCAAGAGCTTTTCCGAAGCACTGGAAACCGAATACGCCATGACCGTCAAGGCGCAGGCGTATAATACGGCACTCGTTGCAAGAACGCCGGTATTCATTTACTGCTATGAGGTGCTGGATGAAAACGGCAAGTGGTCGGACGAAACGGCAATAAGCCTGTCTATCCCACAGCAACCGGTGTATCAGCAGATGAGCATTGACGACTACAACAGCTTTGCTGAAGAATACAACTCCTATATGGAGAAAAAGGGCAATCGCGCCATCACTAAGGAGTCGGATAAGACCTCAAAAGACGAAGCCTGCTATTATCCCCTTGAGCAGATCAACGAAGAGGAAAACTGGCTGAACGGCAACGAGGGCAACCCTTATATGTACAATCAGCTGGGCTGGGGCGCATACAGTGCACTCGGCGCTCAGCAGCTCAGCCAGAACACTATCCGTCTGGGCTATGCGGGAGGTCTGAATGAGGTTTCCTATTCAAAGAGCAATATCAAATCGGTTTCCGAAGAAATGTCGCACGGCTTTTATTTCAACTTCTCCATCAGCTTCGGTGTATTCGGCGATGGTATACTATTCTCGCATGATGTTGGTTTTGAAACCAGTCTAAGCTACAGCAACGGTTCGGGCGTTTCGACCACGAAAACCTCCTCGCAGGGGTGCATCGGTGCAGTCAATGATATTGACGGTCCTGCTCTTGCCGAGGAGGGAATCCCCGCAAGCATTTACACGCAGTACACATTCGACTGGACGCTGGGACAGTGGTTCCGTCACCTCTACGGTGAGGAAGGCAACAAGACTGTCTTTATCGGCTACAGCCTGTCAAATGTCAGCACACCCGCTCCTGCGGTAGATGATCTGGAAGCTGAACTGTTCGCAGATGATGCAGTGCGCCTTACATGGTCTCAGCCCGACAAGACTCCCGGTTGGCCGGAGGTAGAGGGCTACTATGTGTACAGCATTGAAAACGGCGAGTATACGAAAATTTCCGATCTGCTCTCCGCCGACACGACCTCCTATGACATTGAAAACATGAAAACCAACACCGACTTTAGCTTTGTTGTTACCTCCGTTTGCAAGGTGGACGGTAAAGAAAAGGAAAGCACATGGTCGAATATCGCCGAGGTTACAACGGCAAAGAAAGACTATAATGTCAACTACTCTGTCGATAACGAAGATGCCGCCGACATCAAGGTGCGCCATCTCGGTAATGTTGAGATCAAGTCGGGAGATGAGATAAGCGAGAGCGAGATCATCAAGGTAAAGGTCACCCCAAAGAGCGAGTTGTATAAGCTTGTATCCATGACGCTTGACAACGGCGGAGAATCAATGATATTCACGCCGGAAGCAGACGGAACTATCGAATGTGCCTTTACCCTGAACGGTGAAGCAAATATTCAGGTTTCAACCGAGCGTGCGGTAACTTCCGCTCAGGTCACATTTACCGATACATATACGGCAGACGGCGCGGTAATAGGTACGGTCAGTGCGACAGTGGGAGATGCTCCGCTGAGCGCTCCCGGTGGCACAGTCACCGATGATGTAACATTTGCCGCAGTACCGAAAAACGGCTACGGACTGAAATCGTGGAAGATCACCGATGCGGATAATAATACCGTAACCATAGATGCCGCAGGCTCAGACACCTATACGCTGAGATTGGCATCGAAAGAATACACTGTTGAAGCAGAATTTGCTTCTATTTCTGAAATCGGCAAGCAGGTAAAGGTAAATATCCCCGCAGAGGGCGGTACAATAGAGATCACCGACGCAAACGGCGATATTATAGAGCTGAATGACAACAACAGCGTGTATGTTCCTGTTGATTGTGAACTGACATTCACTGTCAAAGCTGACGCAGACTGCAAATTCCGCGCGTGGACAGGCGACGCCGAGGGTCAAAGCGGCGAAAGCTTCACTATGACTATTACAAAGGACACTGAGATCGGCGCAGAATTTGATGTTCCTGTTCGTTTAAAGCTGACCTATTCTGCCGCAAGCGGCGAACAGACAGGTGCAGTGGCAACCAAGCAGGGTTATCAGTCGGGTACGGGTGTTATTGTCGGCACAAAAATTGTTCTTACCGCACAGGCGGCAGAAAATTACAGAGTGCAGAAGCTCGTCATTACCCGTGACGACAAGGTCGACACCGTAACAACCGATGATAAGCTGTACAGTCAGTATGACTATGAAATCGTTATGGATACCAAAACCGACATTCAGGTGTATTTCACCGAAATCGAGCAATATACGGTTACAGTAGACAGCATCGAAAATGCCGATATGACTGTTAAAAACGGAAACGAAGATTTTGTAAGCGGTAATACCGTTCGCTACGCAGATGAGATCACCGTTACAGTTAAGCCGAATGAAAACTACCGCCTTGCAGACACGGCTACATGGATCGACAACGGCGACGGCAGCTATACCTATAAGATAGGTGCTATCAAGGCAAATACAAACATTACGGTAAAAATCGAGAAGATACCGGAATATACTGTTACATTCCCCAAAACTATTGAGGGCTGTATCCTTTCGGTTAAAAACGGTAAAGAAAAGATCTCTACCGGCGACAAGCTCCTTGAGGGAACACAGCTTACAGCAACCGTGACACTTGACCCGACCTTTATTCTCAAGGGCTGGTACATCGGCGGCGAACTGCTTTCCGAAACAAACAAAAATGAAATAACATTTACTGTAGACAGCGATATACTCCTTACTGTCATAGTGACAGATGTAAAGGGTGATACAGGTGACACGGGAGTAGGTGTGAAATCCGTTGTCATTGACGAAGACGGAAAACTGATCATTACTCTGACCGATGACTCTGTACTTGATCTCGGAAAAGTAACAGGAGAAAAAGGCGATGCCGGCATAGGCGTTAAATCGGTAGCGATAGATGATGACGGAAACCTCATAATCACTCTGACTGACGATACAGTATATAACCTTGGTAAGGTCACCGAGGCTAAGGGCGACAAAGGCGACAAAGGCGACAAGGGTGACAAGGGTGACAAGGGTGATACCGGCGCTACAGGCGTAGGCGTTAAGTCGGTAACTATCGACGAGGACGGAAATCTTATTATCACCCTGACCGACGACACTGTGCATAATGCAGGCAAGGTAAACGCAAGCAACGGTGAAAACGGTAGAAACGGTGCTGACGGAGTCGGCATTGAGAATGCTGTTGTTGACGAAAACGGCAACCTTATCATTACACTGTCAGACGGTACTGTACACAACCTCGGCAAAGTCACCGGAGAAAAAGGTGACGCAGGAAAGGACGGTCAAGACGGTTCAAACGGCAACGGAATACAATCGGCTGAAATTGATGCCGACGGCAATCTGATTATCACGTTTACCGATGGCGTTGTTACCAATCTCGGTAAAATCGTCGGCACTGACGGCAAGAACGGTACGGACGGAAAAGACGGTAAGGACGGCGTTGACGGAAAGAACGGTATCGGAATCAAGGGCTGCCGCATTGATGACAACGGCAACCTGATTCTGACACTGACTGACAATACGACGTTGGACGCGGGCAATATTTCCGCTATCAGCGACAACGTTAATGTTTCCAAGCCGCTTGCAACCGCGGCAGTATCCGTTGCAGGCACTTCTCTGCTCTGGAATGTCGTGAGCGTTGCAATCAGTATCATAAGAAAGAAAAAATTGGTCTGAGCGTAATTGAGGCTTCCGGTGAAGCAGTGCATCGTGTACGATAAGAAAATATGAAGGAACACCGCCGCACAGAGAGTAGCTTCTCTATGCGGCGGTGTTTACTGTTTGATTTTATTGAGATGGCATTGATTTTTAGTAGAGCGATCGTTTTATTGCCTCACTTTAACCTTAGTACCATTGTAGAATACAAAGGTTATCTCGCTGTTCCTGTGGACTATTGCTTTCTCTACCATCACAGTCCATAAAGTGTCGTTCCACTCGCTCAATACGGTCGGTTGTTTTTTCAGGGTTCGTATGTAAAGTGCCATCGCCTTATCTTTCTGCCTGCGGATAGAACGGAGATTTTGCAGGCGGTCCAGTTCCGCCACCGCTGTTTCATACCTTTGGGTAAGTACCTCATACTTTTCCAAGTACGCTTTCTGCGACTGTGCGGTGGTAGCATTATCCTTAACTGCAGCCTTGACAAGTTCGGAAACAATCTGCGTTTCCTCAAGCTGACGCTCAATATCAGCGTCAAGCGACTTGAAATCGGTCAGCTTTTTACGCATTAGTTCGCAGTCCTCGATGATTTGTTTTCTATTCCCCATCATCTGGTTATAGGCTTTTATGAAGAGTCGCTGTACGGTTTCCGTATCCACAGTTGGCGTCAGACAACGTTCACCGCCTTTGAATTTATTGTTGCACTGCCAAACGGTGCGACGGTAGCGGTCGGTGGAATGCCAGACCTTTGAGCCGAAGAACCCACCGCAGTCCTCGCAAACCAGCTTTGCAGAGAGTACGCTTTTTCCGCTGTATGCGTTTCCGAGTTCTTTTCGTCTGGCGAATTCAGCTTGAACATGATCCCACTCGTCCGGTTCAATAATGGCAGGGTGGCTGCCCTCAACATAATACTGCGGAACCTCGCCTTCATTTGGCTTTGTTTTCTTTTGCAGAAAATCTACTGTAAAAGACTTTTGGAGAAGTGCGTCACCCTTGTATTTTTCATTTGTCAGAATACTGGTAACTGTGGTTTTGCTCCACTTTTCCTTACCGCTTGGTGACGGAATACTCAAATCTTCAAGATACCTGCAAATTCCTGCCTGTGTTTTGCCGTCAAGAAATAATCTGTAAATCAGCCTGACAACGGCGGCTTCTTCCTCGACAATGGCAGGGCGTCCGTTCTCGCCCTTTTTATAACCAAGAAAATGCTTATATGCCAGATGAATCTTGCCATCAGCGAAACTCTTGCGCTGACCCCAAGTAATGTTTTCGGAAATACTGCGGCTTTCTTCCTGCGCCAATGAGGACATAATGGTTATGAGCAGTTCACCCTTGCCGTCGAAGGTGTAAATACCCTCCTTTTCAAAATAACACTCAACGCCGTTTTCTTTCAGCTTTCGGATAGTTACAAGGCTGTCAACCGTGTTTCGCGCAAATCTGCTGACCGACTTTGTAACAATAAGGTCGATTTTACCTCCCAGTGCGTCAGCTATCATCTCCTTGAAACCCTCGCGGCGCTTGGTATTTGTGCCTGAAATTCCTTCATCGGTATAGACCTTTTCAAATTCCCACTCCGGCTTTGACTGAATGTATCGAGTGTAGTAGTCCACCTGCGCTTCATAGCTTGTGAACTGCTCATCACTGTCAGTTGAAACTCTAGCATATCCGGCAACCCGCCTTTTCTGCACGGCTGCCTTTGGCAGATGCGTCAAGGGATTTACGGTTGCCGGTATCATCGTAACTTTAGGCATTATGCTTGCTCCTCTCTAATGTTTTCTGACGGGCGGCTTTTTTCATCTCGTCCGTCCAACTTTGACTGCGTGAGCGGTCTTTCCAAATTCGTGTAATTTCAGAACCGTCATTGAAACAGAAAATCAGAGTATTATCATTGCAGACACGAATATGCTAAATTCGGTCGCAAAGCCACTCGTGCGTAAAATCATTCTGACCCAGGACATTAGCAGTGACTTGCTGTAGGGTAAACTCCGGTATCTGCTTAGACGCACAAGCCGCTTTACCAAGTGAATTGAATGTTCCGCACACCCAGACCGCTCCTGCTTTTGTGACCTTGCGGCGATAGTTCTTTCCGCAGTTGCCACACACCAAAAGACCGGTAAACGGATATATTTTCTTTGGAGCAGGTTTCTTGATGAATTGAGCCGCTCGGCGTTCTTTTTCTTTCTGAACCGCCTGAAAGGTTTCCATATCTATAATGGCTTCATGTGCGTCCTCTGCGTGGTACTTTGGAAGTTCACCGGTATTGAACATCTTTCTTTTTGTAATGTGGTTTTCACTGAAGGTTTTCTGCAATAGCAGATTGCCTGTATATGTGTAGTTGCTAAGCACCCTTGAAACGGCAGATTGATTCCATTTCCCGCCGAACCGTGACAGAATCCCCTCATCATTCAGCATTTTAGCAATTGAATTGTAGCCGCTGCCGGAAAGGTATTCATTATATATACGGCGGACAATTTCAGCTTCCTTTGGAACAATAACATAATGCTCATTTTCCATTCGATATCCCAGTAAAGTTCTGTCCCAAGGAATACCGGCTTCAAAATTACGTTTGACGCGCCATTTCTGATTTTCGCTTGCCGAACGGCTTTCTTCCTGCGCATAAGACGCAAGAATCGTCATCATCAATTCTCCGTCACCGCTCATAGTGTGGATATTCTGCTCCTCAAAATAAATATCCACCCCCAAGGTTTTGAACTCACGAACTGTCTGTAGCAGAGTGACTGTGTTTCGTGCAAAGCGGGAGATGGATTTTGTAATAACCATATCGATTTTACCGGCACGGCATTCTGCCACCAAATTCTGAAAACCTGCTCTTGAATCCTTGGTGCCTGTCTTGGCTTCATCAGAATATACACCTGCATAGAGCCAGTCACCGTGGTTTTGAATGAGGTCGTTGTAATAGCTGACCTGTGCGGAGAGCGAGTGGAGCATAGCGTCCTTACCGCTCGACACACGAGCATAGGCGGCTACTCTCTTTTTTCTTTCCAGCTTTGGCGGTTTTGATACGACGGTCATTTTTCCTGACATAACGTCACCTCCTTATAGTGTGACATATTACCTCTAAAACCATCATATATCAAGTCAATTCCGCAGTATAAACTACACGAAGATATACCGTATTTTTCGTTCATAATTGTATCAATATCGGTGTAATCTTCCGGGGTTATAATCCCCATCGACAGCATTCGTTTTGCCTGGAGCATGGAAACAAGGTAGCTTTCTAACCTATTTCTGTAATTGTCATTCATCAGAAATATGCCCCTTTCTGAAACGGTCTGTTATGTAGCAGGCATGAGAACAGTATTTTCTGTGATTGTTTCCATAAGCGGTGAAATTCCGTCCGCAACAGGCACAGGTATATTCATAATTGGCTTTTCGGTTGACGCAATCCCGGTGTTCATTCCACCATGTATTTCGACAGGAATCGGAGCAGAAATTTTTCGGTTTCTGCTTAGGAATGATTTTTATCAGCTTTCCGCACTGTTTACAAGCCACGGCATTCTTTGATTTGTCACCCAGACCGTTGCGACGGCAGAATGAGCGCACCGTATTATCTGATATACCGGGGGCTTTTCCTATTTTAATATAGCCGACACCTTGCAGGCGCATTGTTCGTATTTGTTCTTTTTGCTGATGCCCGCTTCGTGCTTTTATATCGTTGGGCAACATCAGTTAGAACTGTTGGAAC